>Ga0308157_10000908_pt1 | contig 74894 bp, 66 predicted proteins | sample PhyBR1_FD_201035 | JGI IMG/M metagenome (GOLD analysis project Ga0308157, IMG submission 201035) | Phyllosphere microbial communities from UC Gill Tract Community Farm, Albany, California, United States - DLSLB.R1 | ecosystem: Host-associated > Plants > Phyllosphere > Unclassified | place: USA...
GAAGATGACCATGAGTTCGTACTGGTGCGTCACTAACCCACCTCCTTCGGACTAGAACGGCTGACGGGCATTTCCCGGCAGCAGGAGGGTGTGTTGCACGTCGTCACGGGCTCACACGCGCATGGGCATCGCCGGACAACCTTCGTAGTCTAACGGATGCCGCTCGCCTCGGGGAATCCGACATCGGTAGCGTGGACGTGACCAGACGACGGCGGGGGGCCGCATGGCAGGGATCCGACCATTCGACGCACGAGCGTTGCTGACGCCGCCCGACCCGCGGGCCGCGAAGGCCTTCACCGCCGACCTGCGCAAGACCGGTCGGCTCCCGGGTACGGGTGCGGCCGTCGTCACCTTCGCCATTTCGTTCGCGCTCATCGGCGGGATCGGCGTCGTCATCATCGTCGCGGCGGTCCTACTGGCGCCGGTGCTGCGCGAAGGGTCGTTCATCCTCGGCATCCTGTTCCTCTTTCCGATCGTGCTGGGTCTCGGCGGGCTGGCGCTGGCGTGGTTTCTCGGCCAGAGGGCCCAGCGCACCCAGGAGGACCGCCGCTGGCGGCTCGCGGGATTCAGCCGCGACGTGGGCATGGAGTACGTGCCCGCGGTGCCGACTCCCCCGCTTCCGGGGGTGCTGTTCGGCGTCGGCGGAGATCGCACGGGCTACGACATCCTGCGCGGGCGCGAGCCGCGGTTCGTCGAGATCGGCAACTACTCGTACACGACGAGCGACGGCAAAAACACGCACACCTCGCGCTGGGGCTACATCGCGATCCGCCTCGACGTCCCCCTCCCCCACATCGTGCTGGATGCCGTGGGCAACGGCGTGAAACTCGGCCTGTGGGAGCGCGGGCAGCGGCTGAGCCTCGAGGGCGACTTCGACCGGTACTTCCACCTGTCGTGCCCCCAGGGCTATGAGCGCGACGCGCTGTACCTCTTCACCCCCGATGTCATGGCGCGCTTCATCGACAACGCCTCGGCGCTCGAGGTCGAGATCGTCGACGACTGGATGTTCCTCTACTCACCCGACGAGCTCTCGACCCTCGACCCCGCCCGGTGGGCGTGGGCGTTCGCGGTCGTCTCGGCGCTGCTCGACAAGCTCGACCAGTGGGGGCGGTGGCGCGACGACAGGCTGCAGGAGGGGGCTTCCGCACCGCGACCCGTTCCGGTCACCGCCGCGCCGGGCCCCGCGGCACCGGGAGCCGCGGCGCCGACACCCGCACCCCTGCCGATGACGTTCACCCCCGCACCGGTCGGAGTCGCCCCTCCCGGTCAGAGACTCAAAAGCAGCAAAGCCTGGCTCATCACCCTGCTCGTCGTGGCCGGGTCCCTCATCGTCATCCCGCTCGTGGTCTTCGCGGCCGGCTTCCTCTTCTTCTTGGCTCAGTGAACATGACTCTCGACACCACCGCCCTGACCCAGCCGATCGACCGCGCGAAGGTCCGCGCCTTCAGCAAGGCGCTGCGCGAGAAGGGAATGCTGCAGAGCCGCGCGTTCACGATCATCGTGTTCGCGTTCGTGGGCCTCGTGGCCCTGTTCATCGTCGTTCCGACCTTCGTCTCGTTCATGGCGATCGCGTTCACGGGCAGCAGCGGCAGCGTCTTCGGGCTCCTGCCCTTCGCGATCATGCTCGTCATCGCGGGGCTCATCGCGTGGGCGGTCATCCGCGGGGTCGGCGGCGCCGCGGCACGCCGCTACCGACTGAGCCTGTTCGCGAGCGCGAACGGGATGACATGGCATCCGGGATCTTCGAACCCCCGACTCCCGGGCATGATCTTCGACCTCGGCCGCAACCAGGAGCTGCACGACGTGATGCGGCGGACGCAGCCGCGCACCCTCGAGGTGGCCAACTACACGTACGAGACCGGGTCGGGCAAGAACAAGCAGACCCACCGCTGGGGATACGTGGCGTTGCGGCTCGACACCCCTCTGCCCCACATCGTGCTGGATGCCGTGGGCAACAACGGTCTGTTCGGCGGCTCGAACCTGCCGATCACGTTCGGACGCGACCAGCGCCTGAGCCTCGAGGGCGACTTCGACAAGCACTTCGCGCTGTACTGCCCCGAGGGGTACGAGCGCGACGCGCTGTACCTTTTCACCCCCGACGTCATGGCCCGATTCGTCGACAACGCCGCGGCCCTCGACGTGGAGATCGTCGACGACTGGCTGTTCCTCTACGCCAAGCGCGACCTGTCGACCCTCGACCCCGCGACCTGGGAATGGCTGTTCGCCACGGTCGCCGCGATCGACGACAAGCTCGCGCAGTGGGCGCGTTGGCGCGACGACCGCCTCACCCAAGCGACGGCCGGGGCCGTGGCATCCGGGATCCCGGGGGCCACCGTCCAGGGCGCTCCCCTGCTCACCCCGCCGCCCGCCGGCGTGGCCCGGGAGGGGCGTCGGCTGAAGCGGGGAATTCCCGTGTGGTCGTTCGTCGTGGTCGCCGGTTTCGCCGCGTGGTGGATCCTCACGACGGTCTTCGGGCGCTGACGCGGTACGAGCTCCGCGATCCGCACGAGCTCAGCCGGCATCCGGCCTATCGCGCTGAAGATAGGCGAATCGCTGAGGTTGCGCAGCGCGCGCCGAAACGAATCGGGCCCCCACGCCGCGCGTGAGGGCCCGATCTCCGTTCTCGTCAGACGCCGCGGGTCGACCGCCACAGCTCGCGGCGGCTCTCCTGCTCGACCGGGTCGGGCACGGGCAGCGACACGAGCAGGCGCTTGGTGTAGTCGTCGCGCGGCTCGGTGAGCACCTGCACGGTCGTGCCCTGCTCGCGGACGACTCCGCGCTGCAGCACGACCACGCGGTCGGCCACCTCGTCGACGACGGCGAGGTCGTGGCTGATGAACAGGCACGCGAACCCGAACTCCGCCTGCAGCTGCGCGAACAGCTGCAGCACGCGCGCCTGCACCGACACATCGAGCGCCGAGGTCGGCTCGTCGGCGATGAGCAGTTTCGGGTCGAGTGCGAGGGCCCGAGCGAGCGAGGCGCGCTGGCGCTGACCACCCGACAGCTCGTGCGGGTAGCGGTCGCCGAACGCGGTCGGCAGCTGCACGGCATCCAGCAGCTCGTTCACGCGCTGGCGGGCGGCGCGGGCTCCCGAGACGCGACGGTGCACCACGAGCGGCTCGGCGATGCACTCCGCGATCGTGAGCAGCGGGTTGAAGCTCGTCGCCGGGTCCTGGAAGACGAACCCGATGTCGGCACGCGTCTTGGCGAGGGTGCGGGGCTTCGCGCCGTTCATCTCGGTGCCGAGGACCGTGAGCGAGCCGCCGACGACCGAGGTGAGACCCACCATCGCGCGACCGATCGTGGTCTTGCCCGAGCCGGACTCCCCCACCAGGCCGAGCACTTCGCCGGGCCCGATCCAGAAGTCCACGCCTTTCACGGCGACGACCCCCGGCGCCCCGAAGCGACCGGGGTAGCCGATCTCGACCTTGTCGGCCACGACGAGGCTCCCCTCCGGCGGCGAGGTGGGCGCCGCATCGGCGAGCGACTGCCGCGAGCTCTTGCCGCGACCCACGTGCGGCACGGCCGCGAGCAGTTCGCGCGTGTACTCCTCGCGCGGGGCCGCGAACAGCTCGCGCACGGGCGCCTGCTCGACGATGTCGCCGCGGTACATCACGATCACGCGGTCGGCGAGGTCGGCGACGACGCCCATGTTGTGCGTGATGAGCACGATCGTCGCGCCGAACTCGTCGCGGCACGTGCGCAGCAGGTCGAGGATCTCGGCCTGCACCGTCACATCCAGCGCCGTGGTCGGCTCGTCGGCGATGATCAGGCCGGCGTTCAGCACGAGGGCCATCGCGATGACCACGCGCTGCTTCTGCCCGCCCGAGAACTGGTGCGGATAGTCGTCGACGCGCTTCTCGGGATCGGGGATGCCGACCCGGCGCAGGATGTCGACGGCCTTGGTCTTCGCCTCGGACGTCGACAGCTTCTCGTGCGCGCGCAGGCCCTCGGCGATCTGCCACCCGACCGTGTAGACGGGGTTGAGGGCGGTCGACGGCTCCTGGAACACCATCGCCGCATCGCGCCCGCGCATCTCGCGCAACTGGGCGCGGGTGGCGTGCACGATGTCGGTCTGGTCGCCGTCGCGCCCGCGCACGATGACCGCACCCGACAGCGTCGCCGTCTCGGGCAGCAGCCCCAGCAGGGTGTTGGCGGTGACGGTCTTGCCCGAGCCCGACTCGCCGACGATCGCGAGCACTTCTCCGGCGTGGGCCTCGAGCGAGATCCCGTTGATCGCCGCGACCGGCTCGCCATCGGTGGCGAAGGCGACGCGCAGGTCGTCGATCCGGGCGACGGGGGCGGTGGTGCCGGTCATGAGGGGCTCCCATCGGAGGGGGCGGATGCCGGAGGCCCGGCGGGGGACGCGGTGGCCGAGGCCTCGGCCGGAGACGTCGACGGATCGACCGCGGTGACGGGAGCGGGCGCGCGACCCGCACGGCGGCGCGTGCGCAGACGCGGGTCGCTCAGGTCGTTGAGGCTCTCACCCACGAGGGTGATGCCGAGCACGGCGAGCACGATCGCGACTCCCGGCGGGATCGCCGTCCACCAGATGCCGCTGGTCACGTCGCTCACCGAGCGGTTGAGGTCGTAGCCCCACTCGGCGGCGGCGGTGGCCTCGATGCCGAAGCCGAGGAAGCCGAGGCCCGCCAGGGTCAGCAGCGCCTCGGAGGCGTTCAGCGTGACCACGACCGGCAGCGAGCGCGTCGAGTTGCGCAGCACGTGACGCAGCAGGATGCGCGCGGTGGGCACGCCGATCACGCGCGCCGACTCGACGAAGGGCTCGGCCTTCACGCGCACCACCTCGGCGCGGATCACGCGGAAGTACTGCGGCACGAACACCACCGTGATCGAGATGGCGGTGGCCAGGATGCCGCCCCACAGCGTCGACTGACCCTTGGTGATCGCGATCGACATGACGATGGCGAGCAGCAGCGAGGGGAACGCGTAGATCGCGTCGCACAGCACCACGAGAATGCGGTCGAGCCAGCCGCCGAAGTAGCCGCCGACGAGACCCAGGAAGATGCCCAGGAAGATTGAGAACGCGATCGCGCAGAGGATCACGAGCAGCGCGGTCTGCGCTCCCCAGATCACGCGCGAGAGGACGTCGTACCCGCCGACGGTCGTGCCGAGCAGGTTCATCGCGCTGGGCGCCTGCTGGGTGCCGAACTTCACACCGTCGGCCTCCTGCTGCGCGAACCCGTAGGGCGCGAGAAGAGGGGCGAACAGAGCCGTCAACAGGAACACCGTTGTGATCACGAGGCCGAGCACGAGCATGGTGCGCTGCAGGCCGACGCTCCGGCGCAGGTGCGAGATCACCGGCAGGCGGTCGCGAAGCGGCACCTTGCGCACCGTCACACTGTCGTCGGAGAGGGCGGGGGTCATGGCATCCGACATGTCAGTACCTCACTCGCGGGTCGATGATCGCCGCGATGACGTCGACCAGGAAGTTGGTGAAGGCGACCAGCACGGCGATGATCACGACGATGCCCTGCACCGCCACGAAGTCGCGGGCCTTGAGGTACTCGCTGAGCATGAAGCCGAGGCCCTTCCACTCGAACGTGGTCTCGGTCAGCACCGCACCCGACAGCAGCAGGGCGATCTGCAGACCGATCACGGTGATGATCGGGATCAGCGCGGGACGATAGGCGTGCTTGGTGACCAGGCGGTACTCCCCCACGCCGCGCGAGCGTGCCGAGGTGACGTACTGGGCGCCGAGGGTGCCGATGACGTTCGTGCGCACCAGACGCAGGAAGATCCCCGCCGTCAGGATGCCGAGAGCCACACCGGGCAGGATCGCGTGGATCAGAACGTCACCCGCGGCCGCCCCGTCGCCCAGGCGGATCGCGTCGAGCAGGTAGATACCGGTGGGGTTCTCGATCGAGGCGAACTTCAACTCGGTGCGGGTGCTCGCGCGCCCGGCGACCGGCAGGACGCTCAGCCACACCGAGAAGACGAGCTTGAGCAGCAGGCCGACGAAGAAGATGGGCGTCGCGTAGCCGAGGATCGCCCCGATGCGCAGGGTCGCGTCGGGCCAGCGGTCGCGCTTGTACGCGGCGATCAGACCGAAGGGGATGCCGATGAGCAGCGCGACGAAAAGCGCGTAGATCGCGAGTTCGAGGGTGGCGGAGCCGTACTGCAGCAGGATCTCGATCACCGGACGGTTGTCGGTGAGCGTCGTGCCGAAGTCACCGCGGAGGATGCCGCCGATGTACTCGAGGTACTGCACGATCAGCGGGCGGTCGTAACCGGCCTGCGCGATGCGCTCCGCGAGCTGGTCGGGGGGAAGGCGGCCGCCGAGGGCGGCGGTGATCGGGTCGCCCGTGATGCGCATGAGCACGAACACCACGGTGACGAGAATGAACACCGTCGGGATGATCAGGAGCAGACGGACCAGGATGTAACGCCACAGTCCTCCGCCCTTGGGAGAGACGGGTTTGGCGATGTCGGCAGCGTCGACGGCGGTGACCATACGGGAGAGACCTCACTCAACGGGGGAACGGCGCCTCATCGCTCCGCTCTCGCCCAACGACCGAGGGTACGTGACCCCCGGCCGTCGGGTGAGCGGAATCGCGCGAGGCGCCGACTCGGTCTTACTTGTGCAGCGGTGCGTAGCGGAACTTGAACGACCCGTCGAGGACGGCGCCCTCGACGCTCGAGCCCACGATCGCGACCTGCTTGCCCTGGAGGAGCGGCAGGGTCGAGAGGTCGGCGGCCACCTTGTCCTGGATCTCGCCGATCTCCTGCTCACGCGTGGTCTTGTCGGTCTGCGTCGCCTGGTCGACGAGCAGCTTCTGGACCTCGGCGTTGTCGTAGTGGTTCAGCAGGAAGTTGTCCTTCGAGAAGAACGGGGTGAGGTAGTTGTCGGCATCCGAGTAGTCGGGGAACCAACCGAGCTGGTAGGCGGGGTACGCGTCGGCCTTGCGGTCCTTGGTGTACTGCACCCACTCGGTCTGCGCGAGGTTGACCGTGAAGAGACCGTCCTTCTCGAGCTGCGCCTTGACGGCGGCGTACTCGTCACCCGACGAGGGGCCGTAGTGGTCGCCGTTGTACTGCAGGTTCAGCGTGACGGGGGTCGACAGACCGGCCGCCTCGAGGGTCGCCTTGGCCTTGGCGGCGTCGGGCTTGCCGCTGCCGTCGCCGTACATGTCCTTGAGCGCCTCGTTGGCACCCGCGAGACCCTGCGGCACGTACGAGTACAGCGGCGAGTAGGTGTCCTTGTAGACGTCGGTCGCGATGGCCTGGCGGTCGACGAGGTCGGCCGCGGCCTGACGGATCGCGAGCGACTTCGCGGCGTCGGCATCGGGGGTCTTCGTGCCGTACGGCATGGTGTCGAAGTTGAAGACGATGTAGCGGATCTCGCCGCCGGGGCCGTCGACGACCTTGACCGCGTCGTCCTTCTGCAGGTCGGCGACGTCGGTCGCGCTCAGGCTGCGGTAGGCGACGTCGATCGCGCCCGACTGCACGTCGAGCTTGAGGTTCGACGAGTCGGCGTAGTACTTGGTCGAGATGCCGCCGTTGGCCGCCTTGGGGAGCGACCCCATGTAGTCGGCGTACGGCTTGTACGAGATGAGCTCGTTCGGCTTGTAGGAGTCGATCGTGTACTGACCGGCGAAGGCCTTGCCCTCGACGATCGTGTCGTCCGAGGTGACGGCGGTGGCCGAGAAGACCTCTTCGTCGACGATCGGGGCGGCGGGGCTCGAGAGGATCTGGGGCCAGACCTGGTCGTTGCCGTTCTTCAGCGTGAACACGACCGTCGTGTCGTCGGGAGCGGCGACGCTGTCGAGGTTGCCCAGCAGCGACGCGGGGCCGTTCGGGTCGTTGATCGCGACCTGGCGGTCGAACGAGAACTTGACGTCGGACGACGTGAGGTCGTGGCCGTTCGCGAACTTCAGGCCCGACTTGAGCGTGACCGTGTACTCGGTCGGCGAGGTGAATTCGGCCGACTCGGCGATGTCGGGGGTGACCTCGGACGTGCCGTACTGGCTGTTCATGAGGAAGGGGTAGATCTGCGTCATGACGGCGAACGAACCGTTGTCGTACGAGCCGGCCGGGTCGATCGAGGTGATCTTGTCGGTGGTGCCGATGACGAGGGGGTCGGTCGAGCCGCCGTCGGAGGCGCCGCCTCCGGTGGTGGTCGTGCACCCTGCCAGAACAAGGGCCGAGGCGCCGAAGGCGCCGAGAGCGAGGCCGAGACGGCCGCGTCCACTGATGTGCAGTGTCATGAATTACCTCTGCTGTGAAGTGTCGATTGCGACAGATGCCGCAGTCCTTCGGTCATCTAAGTCCGATTCCCGCCGCCCACAAAGCCTTCGCGCGCATATTTACGAGACCGAAACTCAAGGGCGGTGCGACTGAGTCCCGGTGGACCTCCGCTCGCCGCCGGACCCAGCCGCCGTCAGCCGAGGTCTCGAGCGACCGCGATCGTGCTGCTGACGGTGCCGCCCGCACTCTGGACGGTCAGGGTGAACACCTGGTCGGCGTCGCGGCACGCGAACGAGATCGAGGTGAACCCGTCGGTGACGGTGGGGACCTCCGCCGTGGGTTGGACGGAGGCGTCGCTCGTGGCCACGCCGATCCACGCGCGGTCTGCACCCGAAGAGCGCCACGAGAAGGTCAGTGGGACGACGCTGTCACGCTCGTCGGGGCACACTGCCGTCTCGGGCTGCACGGCGAACGACGCGATGACGGGTACACCCTCGGCGGGCGGAGCGGGAGAGGGAAGTGCAGGGGATGCCGTGGCCTCGGCCCCCGCGGTCTCCTCCGGCGCCGCAGAGGGAGCAGTCGTGGTCGGCGCGGGCGTCGTCGCCGCGGTCGTGGAGGGGGCCGTCACCGGGACGTTCTCCCCCTCGGGGGCGACGAAGGAGATCGAGATGGCCCAGATGGCCAGGGCGACGCCCGCGGCGATGAGGAGGGCAGCGATCGTGAGGGCGGTGCGGCGACTGCGGGTCGCCGAAGATGCCGTTCCGTCGTCGGCGGCCTCGAGGGGGGCGGTCGGGTCGGTCATGGGGGAGCTCCAGGGGGTGGGGGAGTCCGGGGAGGGGCGGGCGCCCCTCCCCGGACGGTGTCACTGCGTGCTGCTCGTCGCGCGCACGCGGCCGATCACGACCAGGCCTGCACCGATCATGCCCGCGGCGAGCGCCAGCCAGCCGAGCGAGGACATGTCGGGCGCACCGGTGGTGGCCAGATCACGCGGGGCGTCGCCCGCCGGAGCGGGGACGGGAGTCTGGCTCGGGTCCGTGCTCGGGGTGGGGACGGGTTCCGCTGCGGCGACGACGACGAGGTCGTCCCAGCCGAAGAGGGTCCCCTCCGCGGCGAGCGCGGCCGCGCGAGCGGCATCGGGCACCTGTCGATCACCCAACAGGACCGCGACGCGCAGATCGCCGAGCGCGAGGTCGGCTGGCAGCGTGAGCGTCGCCGAGGTGGCGGTGACCTCGTCGAACTCGACCGCCACGGAGCCGGGGAACAACAGCGCGGAGGGGTTGTCGCCGGTGAGGTCCGCTCCGAGTCCAACGGTGATCGTCTGTCCCGCGACCGCCTTCTCGGGCACGGTCACCGTGCCTCGCGTGGCATCGGTCAGGTCCTCCTCGATGACGCTGGGCGGCGGGGCCACCGGGGTTCCCTGCCCGGCCGCCCAGAACACCGCGCGGGCGATGTCGCTGAACGCGCCGACGGGGTGGGCGCGGTACGTGGGCGAGGTGCCGAAGACGAAGGCACGCGTACCGGACGCCCCCGTGAGCGAGACCGCCGACGCCTGGCCTGCGGCATCCTGAATCGATCGTCCCTGCGTCGCGCGCCAGTGACCCGAGACGAAGGTGTCGGTCGCCGCGTAACGCTGCTCGACGGTTACATCCGATGCGAGGGTGGGGAACCAGGCGAACGAGGAGCCGAAAGCGGTGTCCTGCGGGTAGTCGCCGAGGATGCCGTCGCTCGGCGTTTCGACCCGCGCGATGCCGTTGGATCCGCTCGTTCCCGAGACGGCGGCGAGCGGGGTGACGTACGTGTTGACGAACGCGGCGGCCGCCGTGCCACGCCCGACGACCGGCTTGCCCGCGGCGATGTACGCGCGCACCTTCTCGGCACCCGCGGACTGCGCTTGCGTGAAGCTCAGTCCGGTGCCGATGTAGAGCACGTCGATCGCGCCGAGGTCGACGTCGCCGGAGGTCACCGCCGCCGCCGAGACCGCGACGGGTGTCGGGAAACTGAGCTTGACCAGGGCATCGCGGTCGCCGGCATCGCCGACGTACCCGACCGTCGTCGGGGCCAGCGCCGTGCTCTCGCCGTCACGAAGGGGGCGTCCGTCGCTCAGGACGAAGTCGACACCGAAGACGGCGGCGGCCTCGCGGGCCGCTGTGCGCGAGGCCTCGTCCGCGCCCACCACGATGGTGCCGTCCGTCAACTGCGACAGGGCGATGCCCTCCGCGAGGAGCGCGTTGACCGCCTGCCAGTCGGCGACCCCGCGCGGTTCGAAGGTGAGGTAGCCGGAGCCGTCGGGAACCGCGCCGGTGAGCGACGCCGACGTGACGCGCTCCAGGGCCGTGGTCGGGGCCGGGTCGGTGGTCTCGCCGATGCGGATGACGTCGGCACCCCACAGCAGAGCGAGGCTCCACGCCGAGATGTCGTACATGTCCGGCACCCGGTTCGAGATGTCGGATCCGTCGGCGAGCAGCACGTTGGCGAGACCGCGGAGAGGCTGATGCATATCCACGTAGTACGAGCCGGCGGGATAGTCGGTGCCGTCGATACGCGCACCGGAGGTCATCCGATCGACCCGGACCCCGTTCACGAGCAGCTGTTGGACGAGGGTCTGGGCGTCGGATTCGGACCGTTGGCCGGCGCCGGCGGGGATGACGTAAGCGCGGGGGAAGTCGGCGTTGTAGACGTCGGTCTCGTCCCAGATGTCCGTCCACTGCGTCGGCACGCCCGGAGCGAGGTCGCCCGGCGCGATGTCGGCGGGGATCTCACGGCTGGGCTCGCCGGCGGCACCGCGACGGAAGATCTCGATCTGGTTGTCGAGCAGGGCGTCGCTGTGGATGTCGACGTAGTCCACGACCGTGTCGATGACGAGCTCCGCGACCTCGATGTTGACCTTCGCGCGCGCGGGCTGGTCACCGCTGCGGCCGAGGGGGAGCTCGACGGTGTTGGTGATCGCACCCTGGTATGCCACGTACTGCGGGGCGAAGATCGGCGGCCAGTCGTCCCAGCCCGAACGCTGGTCACGGAACGGGATGTTGATGTACCCGGTGTTGGTGGAGGTGACCCCGCCCGAAGCCGGGTCGTAGTAGGTGTTGCCCGGGATGTTCGCCGCGGTCACGGCCTCCTCGATCTCGAGGGCGGTGGCATAGGCGTGGGGCACGAAGAGGTCGTACTCGTAGTTCTCGCCGTGCGGGGGCCCGCAGGGCTCGACCTGCAGCACGTTGGTGTATCCGTGCAGGTCGATGAAGTAGGTCGGCTGGATGACACTGGCCAGGTCCCGGACGATCGATGCCTCGGCCGTGGCGCCCGTGATGAAGTCCCGGTTCGGGTCGTATCCGTTGGCCGTTCCGCGCTGGCCGAGCGCCCGCCCGTCGGGGTTGTTGGTGACCGTGAAGTAGATGCGGTGATCCTCGAGCATCTCAGTCGTGGCCGGGTCGGTGCTCGTCGCGAGATCTTCGATGTAGTTCAGGGTCGCGTCGGTCCCCTCCCACTCGTTGCCGTGGATGTTGCCGTTGAACCACATGGGCACCTTGTAGCCGGACTGCAGCGTCGCGTCGGCGGCAGCGGCGACCGGGTCGGCCTTGATGAGGTCGCGCCAGACACCCTGCTGCCGGGTCTGATCGACGGTCTCGGGTGTGGTCAGCGTGACCAGGTAGATGTCCCGGCCCTGAGCCGACGTGCCGACGACCTGCGCGGAAACGCGGTCGCTGGCATCCATCAAGGTGTTCAGGAACGGCGCGATCTCGTCGTAGGGGCGAACCCCGCGCAGGATCGACTTGTCGTCGGGGTTGTCGGGGAAGACCTTGAGGTCGGGCTGCACAGGGTAGGCCGTCGGCATGTCGATCAGCGGCGAGGCCGGTCGCACCACGCTCAGAGGCGGTGGGGCGATCGCGGCCGAGACCGGGGCGGCGGCGAACACGGTCGTCACGGCGATGCCGCTGACGACCGTGCCCGCGAGGATGCGTCTCTGCACGGGTTCTCCATCAGGTTGCGATCGCGCGGCCTGGAGCTTCCCGCGCGGTCGAGGGGGACAGGACCGATCTTGATCCTGGGAAAAACCTATGGATTGACTGTTACAGAGTTATGACGAACGGGAGCCGATTTCCGTCATTCCGACAACGGCATATACGTCAGCGCGCGCCCACCCCGATCGGATCGCCCGTCCGCGCGAGGTCCGCCTCGAGTTCGCGCACGATCGGGATCACCGTCTCGCCGAAGAGCTCCAGCTCCTCTTGGAAGTGCAGGAAGCCGAGCAGAAACAGGTCGACCCCGCGCTTCTTGTATTCGATGATGCGCTCGGCGATCTGTTGCGCATCCCCGAACAGCTGGGTGCGGAACCCGTCGTTGTACTGCACGAGGTCTTCGAGCGAAGAGTCCGCCCACATGCCCTTCTTGTCGGCCGTGGAATTGCCCGCCTCCTGCACGCTCTTGCGGAAGCCCTCGACGGCGCCCGAGTCGGCGTGGGCGATGATCTCGCGCAGCTGCGCCTCGGCCTCGGCGCGGCTGTCGCGCTGGATGACGAAGCCGTTCAGCCCGAAGCGGGTGCGTCGACCGTGCTCGGCCGCAACGCGGGTCACGTCGTCGTACTGCTCGGTGAAGCCGTCGAAGTCCTTGCCGTTCGAGAAGTACCAGTCCGAGAACGCACCGCCGTTGAAGCGCGCAGCGGTGGAGTTGCCGCCCTGGAAGATGTCGGGGTGCGCCCGCCCCGGCACCTCGAACGGGAACGGGCGCAGGGTGAAGTCGGTGATGTCGTAGTGCTTGCCGTGGAACGAGAACTTCTCCTGCGTCCACAGACCGCGCAGCACCTGGATGAACTCGGCCGCGCGCTCGTAGCGCTCGTCGTGCTCGAGCCACTCCAGCCCCAGGTCGGTGTACTCGTCCTTGAACCATCCGCTGACGACGTTGACCGCCGCACGACCGTGCGAGAACTGATCCGCCGTGTTGATGAACTTCGCCAGGACGGCCGGATGCCAGATGCCGGGGTGGATGGCGGCGATGACCTTCAGCTTCTCGGTGGCCAGCAGAAGAGCCAGGCTGATCGAGGTGGACTCGTGCTGCTGCGCGGCGCCGTAGCTGGAGGCGTACCGCACCTGGCTCAGGGCGTACTCGAACCCGACCCGTTCGGCCGTGCGAGCCAGCTTCACGTTGTAGTCGTAGTCCCAGTCGGTGCGCTGTTCGATCGAGCTGATGACGAGCCCGCCGCTGACGTTGGGGACCCAGTAGGCGAACTTCAGCGGCTCGTGGGTGGACGGAAAGTCGGTCATGGGGTTCTCCTCGCGGATCGGAACCCGGCAAACTTCGCACCGCTTCGGTCATCGGTCAACGACATATGACGGACCGTTTCGCCCCGTGACGCCGGGCGACGCCGGCCAGGTGAGGATGGAGCCATGACCTCCCCCCAGCGCGTGCGTTTCGGCTACTGGACCCCCATCTTCGGCGGATGGCTGCGCAACGTCGACGACGAGCAGACCCCCGTCTCGTTCGCCCACATCGCCGAGATCGCCCGCGCGGCCGAAGAGGGCGGATTCGACCTGACCCTCATCCCCGAGCTGAACCTCAACGACATCAAGGGCGTCGAGGCGCCGTCGCTCGACGCGTGGGCGGTGACGGCGGGGCTCGCCGCGGTCACGTCGTCGCTCGAGTTGATGACGGCTGTGCGCCCGGGGTTCCACAACCCGTTCCACACCGCCAAGCAGGCCGCGACCATCGATGAGATCAGCGACGGGCGCTTCACCCTGAACGTCGTCTCGGCGTGGTGGGCCGAAGAGGCAAAGCAGTACGACGGCCTCTTCAGCGCCCACGACGACCGCTACGCCCGCACGATCGAATGGGTCGAGGTGCTGCGCGGCCTGTGGTCCGAGACGCCGTTCGCGTACGAGGGGGAGTACTACCGCACCGAGGGGACGTACCTGGAGCCGAAGCCGCAGGTGCGGCCGCGTCTGTACGCGGGTGGCGAGAGCGAGGCGGGACGCAACGCGATCACGCGCTTCGCCGACGCGTACCTGACGCACGGCGGCACGCTCGAGGAGCTCGAGACGAAGGTCGCCGACATGCGCCGGCGCCGAGCCGAGGCCGGGTCCACGCCGTTCGAGGCGTTCGGAATGGCGGCGTATGCGGTCGTGCGCGACACCGAAGACGAGGCGCAGGCCGAGATCGACCGCATCACCGATGTGCGCGGGGGAGCGGCCTACGGCTCGTACCAGGACTTCGTCAGCAAGTCGAAGCTCGACACCCAGGTCGACCTGAAGGAGTACTCGGTCTCGAACCGCGGCCTGCGGCCGAACCTCGTCGGCACGCCCGATCAGGTCGCGGAACGCATCGTCGCCTTCGCGAACGTGGGTGTCTCGACCCTGCTGCTGCAGTTCTCGCCGCACCTGTCAGAGATGCAGCGCTTCGCCGCCGAGGTCATCCCCCGCGTACGGCGCCTGGAGGCGCAGCGCGACGCCTGACGGCGCGCCGCGCAGCGCAGCGGACTCACCGGTAGGGCGCGCGTGGGCGTGCGGGCTCGGCCCGTGCCCGCCACCCTCCTTCGAGTGTCCAAAACACACGGACGAAATCGAAAACCGTCCGCGTGTTCTGGACACTCGTGGGGGTTCGGCGGGGCCGGATGCCGCGAACCCGGCGCGTGCACGCATGTCGGGCCGTGCGGACGCCGGGACCGGGGCGCCGGGAATCCTTCGAGACGGGAGCGTCAGCTCGACGCGCGCAGCGCCTGATCGAGGTCGGCGATGAGGTCCTCGGCGTCTTCGAGGCCGATCGACAGCCGGATGAGGCCGTCGCCGATGCCGAGGCGATCGCGCGTCTCTTGGGTGAAGCCGAGGTGAGTCGTGGTCGCGGGGTGCAGGGCCATCGATCGGGTGTCGCCGATGTTGGTCATGCGGCTGAACAACCGCAGGGCGTCGAAGAACCGCTCGGCTGCGGGACGGCCCCCGCGCACGGTGAACGAGAACACCGAACCCGAGAGACCGCCGTAATCACGCACCGCGAGCGCGTGCTGCGGGTGCGAGGGCAGGCCCGCGTAGTCGACGCTCTCGACGGCGGCGTGCCCCTCCAACCACTCGGCGACCGTGCGGGCGCTCGCGAGGTGCTGGCGCATGCGCACCGACAGGGTCTCCATGCCCTGCTGCAGCAAGAAGCCGTTGAGCGGAGAGAGCGCCGGCCCGGTGTCGTTCGCGATGCCGAACCGCAGCGACAGCTCGAACGCGCGCGGCCCGAACGCATCGACGAAAGACGCGTGCCCGGCGATGGCCGTGGCGGTGAGGGAGGGATAGGACCGATCGGATGCCGCCCAATCGAACGTCCCGCCGTCGACCACGGCACCCGCGAGGTTCGCGCCGTGTCCCGAGAGGAACTTCGTCGCCGAGTGCACGACGATGTCGGCTCCGTGCTCGATCGGACGGATGAGGAACGGCGTCGCGATGGTGTTGTCGACGACCAGGGGGATGCCGTGCCGATGCGCGACGCGCGCCACGGCGTCGATGTCGACGACGTCGTTCTTGGGGTTCGGTAGCGTCTCGGTGAAGATCGCCTTCGTCTCGGGGCGGACCAGGGCGTCCCACTCGGCGTCGTCCGCGGGATCCCAGACGTACTCGACGGTCACGCCCATGCGGGCGAAGGTGCGGTCGAAGAGCACGCGCGTCCCGCTGTAGATGCTCGCGGTCGAGACGATGTGCTCGCCACTGCCGGCGAGACCGAGCAGGGCGATGGTGATCGCCGCCTGGCCCGAGCCGACGACGATCGCACCCGAGCCGCCTTCGAGCGACGCCAACCGTGCCTCGGCCACCTGGTTGGTGGGGTTGGCGTTGCGCGAGTAGAGGTGGCCGAGATCGGCTCCCGCGAACCGGTCGGTCGCTTCTTGGAACGAGTCGAACCGGTAGGCGGCCGACAGGTGCACCGGCGTGATGCGCGAGCCGTGCGTCAGGTCTTCGACCTCGCCCGCGTGCACCTGGCGCGTGGCGAAGCCGAAGCCCTGCCAATCGGAGTGCGGGGGAGCGGCCTCAGCCACGGAGACCGACCGCTTCTTTCGGCAGCAGCGAGCCGAGCCACCGAGCGATCTCGCCCGGCCCCGAGCGCGGCGCGGTCGCCTCGACGTCGGGGTTGTAGTTCGTGTTGGTGTTCACGTCGTAGGTGACGGTCCGTCCGTCACGCGTCTCGATGAACTCGATGCCGGCGATACCCACTCCCTCTGCCGCGAGGAAGGCGAGGTAGCGGTCGATGAGCGCCGGATCGACGTCGTCGCGACGGCGGAACAGCGGCTCAGGCTCGACCCCGTCGGCGCCCGGAATCGCGCAGGCCTCGGCCGGGCAGAGCTCGAAGCTGCCCGCGCTCGTGTCGACGCGCACCGCGTAGACGAAATCGCCGGCGACGAACTCGGCGCGCGTGATGAAAGGCGCCTGCGCAACCAGCAGCTCCTGGAGGAGGGTGATGCCGTCGGGGGACGGCTCGAAGTCGGCGCTGGCCACCCACGCCGAGAACTCGTCGACGGAGTCCCAGCGGCGGACGCCGAGGCCCTTTCCGCCCTGGTTGTGCTTGCTGATGAAGGGCGCCCCGAACTCCCGCGCCTTGGCGACGAGATCGTCGGTGCCGAAGACGGCGACGGTGCGCGGGACGTCGATCCCCGCGTGACGCAGAGCGGCGTGCTGCGCCACTTTGCTGACCTCGAGCTCGAGAACGTCGGCACCGTTGATGACCGTTCGTCCCCACGACGCCAGCCACCGCAACACGGCCCGACCGAACTCTTTGCTGTGCGCGTGATCACGCGTGTGCGCCGAGGCGCTCAACCGCGACCAGAACACTCCCTCGGGAGGCTCGACCGCGAGGTCGATCGACCCGTCCGTGAGCAGCCACTCCTCGAACGGCACGCCCTCCGCCTCGAACGCCGCCGCGAACGGCGGAATCCACTGGGGGTTCTCGTGGATGACATAGACCTTGCCCGACATGCCGCCAGGCTAACCCGCACCTCCGACATCACGCCCGCCCCGCGTCACGCGGCGACACCGGGTCATGGCATCCCTAGGCTCGATTCCCGGAAAGGGATGCCATGACCTCCGACTACATCGACGCCAATCGCGCCAACTGGAACGAGCGCGCGACGCTGCACGCTGCCCGGGACGGCTCGGGATACGGAATCGCGCGCTACATCGACGACATCGACGCACTCTCGGACGTGGTGCGTTTCGACCGGCCGCTGCTGGGCGACATCGCGGGCAAGCGCACCGCGCACCTGCAGTGCCACATCGGCACCGACACCCTGTCTCTCGCCCGTCTCGGCGCGAAGGTGACCGGTCTGGACTTCTCCGAGAACGCCGTCGCCGAGGCCCGCCGCCTCGCTGCCGACGCGGGCGTCGATGTCGAATTCGTCCAGTCGGATGTTCGGGATGCCGCTGACACCCTGCCCCGCGGAGCCTTCGACCTCGTCTACACCGGCATCGGCGCCCTGTGCTGGCTGCCGTCGATCTCGGAGTGGGCCGGCGTCGTGGCCGAGCTGCTCGCTCCGGGAGGGACGCTGCACATCCGCGAGGGGCACCCCGTCCTGTGGGAGATGAACGAAGACCTGCCGGGCTTGTCCCTGGCGTTCCCCTACTTCGAGCAGACCACCCCGTTGGAGTGGGACGACGACAGCACGTACGTCGAGGTGGCCGCGCCGCTGAAATCGACGCGAACGTACGAGTGGAACCACGGTCTCGGCGAGATCGTCACGGCCCTGCTCGAGCGCGGGCTGCGCCTCGACACCCTGGTCGAGCACGACAGCGTGCCGTGGGAGGCGCTGCCCGGCCGCATGACGCTTCGCAGCAACGGCGAATACGCGCTGACCGAGCAGCCGTCTGTCGTGCCGCTCAGCTACACGATCAGGGCGACGAAGGTGGCGTAACGGATCCACCCATGACGAACGTCACCTCTGAATGGTGACAGCCGTCCGATGTGCGGCGAGCGCCCCGAGGCCAGCATGAACACATGACCTCCTCCACCCCCGCCCCCGCCGCGATCGACGCGCGGGGCGTCGTCAAGAGCTTCGGCTCTGTCCGTGCCGTCCGCGGCGTCGACCTCACCGTCCGACCGGGCGAGATCGTGGCCTTCCTCGGCCCGAACGGCGCGGGCAAGACCACCACGATCGACATGATCCTGGGCCTGACCACCCCCGACGCCGGCAGCATCGAGGTGTTCGGCCACAGCGCTCGCGGAGCCGTCGCCCGGGGCCTGGTCTCGGCGGTGCTCCAGTCGGGCGGTCTGCTGAAAGACCTGACCGTGCGCGAAACGGTGGAGCTGACGGCGAGCCTGTTCGCCGAGAAGCGCCCCGTCGACGAGGCCCTCGAGCGTGCCGGCATCTCGAACCTCGCCCGCCGCAAGGTGGGCCTGTGCTCGGGCGGCGAGCAGCAGCGTCTGCGCTTCGCGATGGCGCTCGTGAGCGACCCGGCGCTGCTGATCCTCGACGAGCCCACCACCGGCATGGACGTCGAGGCGCGCCGGTCGTTCTGGAACGCGATCCGGGCGGATGCCGCGCGCGGACGCACCGTGATGTTCGCCACGCACTACCTCGACGAGGCCGACGAGTACGCCGACCGCATCGTGCTGATGCGCGGCGGGCAGATCGTGGCCGACGGCAGCACCACCGAGATCAAGAACCTCGTCTCGGGACGGATCGTCCAGGCGACGCTCCCGGATGCCGACCTCACGGCTCTCGCGGCCGTTCCGGGCGTCGACTCGGTCGAGGCCGCCGGCGAGCGCATCACCGTGCACACGCGGGATTCCGACGCCCTCGCGCGTCACCTGCTCACCTCCACCTCGGCGCGGGATCTCGAGATCACCGCCCAGAACCTCGAGAGCGTGTTCCTGACGCTCACCGCCGAGCCCTCGGCATCCGACCTCGTCTCGACGGGAGCACTCCGATGACCGCCATCGCCCTCGACCGCCCGCTGCCCGCCATGGGCGGGTTCACACTGACCTATCTGCGCATCGAACTGGTGCGCAAGCTGCGCAATCCGCGCAGCATCCTGTTCACCGTCGCGTTCCCCGTGCTGATGTTCTTCATCGTCGGGTTCCAGACCCTCGATGTTCCGCTGACGGATACACCCCTGGCGTCCGGGGGAGTGTCGGTGGCCGCCTACATCATGGTCTCGATGGCGATGTACGGAACCATGATGTCGGCGACCCAGACCGGGGCGTCGGTCGCGGTCGAGCGCGCGCAGGGCTGGTCGCGACAGCTGCGGCTCACCCCTCTCAACCCGATCTCGAACGTCGTCGTCAAGACGCTCGCGGGCATGATGTTCGGCCTGATCGCGGTCATCGCGACCTACGCGGTGGCCGCCGGCGCGGGCGTGCAGCTCGCCCCGGTGCAGTGGATCGTCACGGGTCTTTCGGCCTGGGTGCTGGCGGGCGCCGTCTTCACCACCCTCGGCCTGATGGTGGGGTACATGGTGCCGGGCGAGAATGCGGCGCAGATCACGAGCCTCGCGGTGGTGCTGCTGTCGTTCCTCGGCGGCCTGTTCTTCCCGCTGTCGTCGATGCCCGACTTCCTCCAGATCATCGGCAAGCTGACGCCCGTCTACGGCATCGGCGAACTCGCCCGCTCGCCCCTCACCGGCGACGGATTCGACCTCGGCGCCCTCGTCAACGCGGTGGTCTGGCTCGCGGTGTTCGTCGCCGGCACCGTGTACTTCTTCCGTCGCGACACGCGGCGCGGCTGACACGCCTAGGGTGAACGACGTGAGCACGACGACCGGCCCGGAGCGCACCCGCGTTCCGGGCCGCCGTCCGTTCCGGCGTGGCTGGTTCATCGGCGCCTCGATCTCGCTGATCTGGACCTTTCCCGTGCTCGTCGAGCTCTGGGAGGGCCCGAGCGTTGCGGGTCACCTCGTGGGCACCGCGATCGTGGTCGTGTTCGCGGCTGTCTTCATGGCGACGGTTCCCTACGCCCGCAGCACCGCCTCACGCGTGCGCCGGCTGGGGCCGACCCTGATGCTCTTCGCGCTGAGCATCGCGCTGCTGCCGTGGCTCGGCACCGACATCCGCTGGATGTGGACCTTCGTCGGCGTCGCTTTCGCCGTCTCGGAGATGGGTCGAAGAACAACCTGGCTGTTCGTCCCCGCCCTCAGCGCTCTGTCGTTCGTCGTCGGCGAGGTGATGGGCGCCGACGCCCTCTCGAACGTCGTGAACTCGGCGATCATCCTCTCCATCTCGATCATGATGTTCAGCTTCGTCGAGAACATCTCCACCCTCGAGCGCCTTCGCGCCGCTCACGAGCAGATCGCCGAGCTCGCCGCCGAGAAGGAGCGTGGCCGCGTCGCCCGCGACGTGCACGACATCCTCGGCCACTCGCTGACGGTCATCACCGTCAAGGCCGAGCTGGCGGGACGACTGATGGATGCCGGCTCCCCGGCCGCCCGCGACGAGATCGCCCAGATCGAGGGCCTCTCCCGCGGAGCCCTGGCCGACGTGCGCGCAACCGTGCACGGCTACCGCGGCGTGAGCATCAGCGGCGAGCTCGCCGCGGCCCGTGCCGCCCTCGAGAGCGCCGGCGTCTCAGCGGATCTCCCGGGCTCCACCGACCAGGTGCCCGCCGATCGCCGTGAGCTCGCGGGATGGGTCGTGCGGGAAGCCGTGACCAACGTGGTGCGCCATGCCGGTGCGAGCGCCTGCCGCGTGCGACTCGACAGCCGGTCGATCGAGGTCGCCGACGACGGATGCGGCCCGGCGTCCACGGCATCCACCGGCTCAGGACTCACGGGACTCCGCGAGCGCGTCGAGACTTCCGGCGCGCGATTGACGATCGGCCGGAGCGACCTCGGCGGATTCACCGTGAAGGTGACGTGGTGATCCGACTGCTCATCGCCGACGATCAGGCCCTCGTTCGCGGGGCCCTCGCCGCGCTGCTCGGACTCGAGCCCGACATCGAGGTCGTCGCCCAGGTCGGTCGCGGAGACGAGGTGGTCGAGGCCGCGCGCACGTCTGAGGCCACCGTCGCCCTGCTCGACATCGAGATGCCGGGCATCGACGGGATCGCCGCCGCCGCGCGGGTGCGCGCGGAGGTTCCCGGATGCCGTGCCCTCATCGTCACGACCTTCGGACGCCCCGGATACCTGGCGCGGGCCATGCAGGCCGGCGCCTCGGGGTTCGTCGTCAAGGACACCCCCGCGGCGGAGCTGGCGAATGCCGTGCGGCGGGTGTCGCAGGGACTTCGCGTCGTCGACCCGCAACTTGCCGCAGAGTCTCTCGCTCAGGGTGACTCGCCTCTGACGGAGCGCGAGACCGACGTGCTCGCCGCGGCCCGCGACGGCGGCTCGATCGCTGACATCGCGCGGACGGTGCACCTCTCGGAGGGCACGGTGAAGAACCACCTGTCGAGCGCGATCGGAAAGACCGGCGGGCGGAATCGAGCGGATGCCGTGCGGGTGGCTGTGGAGCGCGGGTGGCTCTGAGTACCGTCCCAAGCTCACTACGCCACAGTCCGGGCGGTGCGAGGCGTCGACGCCTCACCGACCGCCTAAGAACCTGTTGTCGCGTGGAGGTGTCACACTGTCAAGCAATAGCGAAAGGCAGACAGTGACTGACCAGGCGACAACCTCACGGAACCAGGACTTTCGAATCCAGGAGCTTGCCGGGCTCGTGAGGTCTGGCCAGATCCGTATTCCGGAGTTTCAGCGCTCCTTCCGCTGGACGGCCAGCGATGTTCTCGCCCTATTTGACAGCATCCTTCGTGGTTACCCCTTCGGTGGGATGCTCCTTTGGCGTCGCGACGCACCGGAGGGACGCCTGACGATTGGAGCGTTGGAGATCGACGCCGACCAGCGCAGCGATGCTCTTTGGGTGATTGATGGCCAGCAGCGAATCACCAGCCTCGTGAACGCCGTCGATCCAAAGGCGTCAAAGGATGAGCGGTTCTCGATCTCCTACGTTCTGCCCCGGCGCAAGTTCTCTCTCACACGTGATGTGAAAGAGGAGCTAGCAATTCCGTTGCCCGACCTGTTTGATCTCGGTCGTGCGTTCGCCTGGCTACAGGAAAACCCGGACGCTGCTGAATACGCAAGTGAGATCCAGCGCCTGACGGGCCTCCTACGCGATGTCCAGGTCGCCGCTTCGGTGATTGAAGAAGGCAACGAAGCTCTGCTTCGCGACATCTTTGATCGGATCAACTCGGCAGGTAAAAGGCTCCGCGGGTCGGAGATATTCGATGCAATCCATGGCGCCGGAAGTGGCTCATCGGATGGATTGTCAATGTCCGCAATCGCGGACCGCCTCGATACCCGCACCGAGTTTGGTCGACTTCCCGACCAGACTATCTATCAGGCAATCCTTGTGGTGCGGCACCCAGACCTGACCCGCAACGTCCGATCAGAGTTCAGCGGCGATCGTGAAGCTGCTGTCATTTTTCCGGCGGATAGTCAGGCAGACGCGTACCGGCGCGGCGAAGAGTCCCTCTTCCACGTGATCCGTTTCCTGCAGTCCGACGCCGGTATACCACACAGCACTTTCGTGCCGTTCCGGTTCCACCTACTCGTGCTCGCAAGGTTCTTCGCCCTGTTCCCTTCTCCTGCTCCTCGAAACCTTGAGCTGCTCTCACGCTGGGTATGGCGTTCGACTACCTTGTCGGAGCCGCTTGGCTACACCGGCTCCACATCCAACATTCGTTCGCTCGCGAACCTCGTTCAGCCCGGCGATGAAGACGCCAGCGTCCAGCGCCTTCTGGATGCGACCGCCACAGAACGCAGTCCGTTCGTACCGAGCGTGACGGCGTTCCGAACCAACAAATCGTCGGGCAAACTGATCCTCGGGGCACTGTGGGCGCTTGGTCCAGTGAACCCGGCGACCAATCAACCCCTGACGCATGGCGATCTCGCGGCTGCACTTGAGTCTGAGACATCACCGCGTGACGTGGCGCTTGAGCTCGTTGGCCGCACTTCAGCAACAAATGCAGCAAATCGCGTACTCGCAGTGGTAGACAAGACTTCTTTCCTCGAGAACCTCGGTGAGGGCGACATAGAGTCTCATCTGCTTGATGAGGAGATCCTTGACCACCTCACGCACGGACGGGTCGAAGAATTCCTGGAGCGGCGTGCTTCCCTACTCGCGACGCACCTGTCCCGGTTCGTTGCGGAGAAGACGGGGGTAGGGCTTGAGATGACGCCGCCCCTTGGTTCATTTGACTTCGACGACATCTACGAAGAACGAGGAGACGAAGAAGTCGTTGTTGTCGAAGTACCGTCGGCCACGTCGTGATTACCGCAACTCACTCTGTCGACCTGAAGAGCAAACGCGTCGGCACACTACTTCAGCGCGGCGACGTTGCGCGCTTCGTCTTCAGTTCAGGTTATTGGAACGACCCGCAGCGAGATGTTCTTGGACTCTGGTTCGAGGACAATCCTCGCCAATCGCCCCAAGCGGCCCTCCGCCTACCACCGTGGTTCTCGAACCTTCTCCCTGAGGGACCACTGCGGAACTGGATCGCGCATGATCGCGGGGTGAGCGTTGATCGCGAGCTCCAGCTTCTCCTCCAAATCGGCCAGGATCTGCCCGGTGCGGTCGTAGTTGCAACGGCGGAGGACCAACCTGAGGTGGAAGAGATCGGCCTTCCGATCGCGTTTCGCGATGCGACAAGCGCCGACCAAGAGTCGCCGTGGAAGTTCTCCCTTGCTGGCGTTGGGCTGAAGTTCTCTATGTTGCGACGCGGAGACCGACTCAGCATCCCGGCCGCGAATCAGCTGGGCGACTGGATCGTCAAGTTTCCAGATGCCGTGTACCGCGACGTCCCGACGAACGAGTTCGCCACTATGAGTCTCGCGAAGAAGGTCGGCATCGATTGCCCGGAGATTGAGCTGATCCACCGCGACGAGCTGCCGCCAGTCCCGGACGTGATGTGGCCAGGACGCGAGGAGTTCGCCTACGCCATTGCCCGATTTGATCGCACTCAAGACGGTGGGCGAGTTCACATCGAGGACCTCGCCCAGGTTCGCGGGCTATACCCTCAACAGAAATATTGGGGATCTTTCGAGACAGTCGGCGGCCTTCTCTATAGGGGCCAGGACCACAAGTCACTTCGCGAGTTCGTCAAGAGGCTCGTCTTCAATCTTCTTGTCGGTAACGGGGATGCTCACCTCAAGAACTGGTCTCTGATCTACAGGGACGGTCGCCGACCCGAAATCTCACCCGCATACGACATCGTGTCGACGGCTGGCTACTATGACCCATCCTCTCCTGACGACCTCGGCCTGAAGCTCGGTGGTAGTAAGCGGCCCAGTCGCGTCTCGCGGTCCGATTTTGCGCGATTGCAACTATTGCTTCGTGTACAGAATGAGGACGTTCTTGAGGTGCTGGATGAAACGCTCGATCGATTCCACGTTGCTTGGGCAGATGCGGAGCGAGATCGCTTCCCCGATCCGGCACGCTATTGGATCGACCAGAATGCACCCGAAATAACTCGGCGGCTCCGTGCACACGATGTGGCCTGAGCTGAGAGGCATTGGCGGGCCTGAATTCGACCGAGGGCACCCGCGACCGGCCATCCCCACCGAGCCCTATTCCCCAAGATCGCACGGCAAACGAGCAACCGAGCTTGCCGCATACCGCTGTAGATAGTGCAGTCACGAGATCTCGAACACTCCCCGCTACACCCCCACCCCGAACGCCACCGCCTCCTCCTCCGTCAGCATCCGCGACCGGATGAGGAAGCGCATGCCCGTCGGCCCCTCGACCGAGAATCCGGCGCCGCGGCCCGGGACGACGTCGATCGTCAGGTGCGTGAACTTCCAGTACTCGAACTGCGACTCCGACATGTAGACCTCGATCGGGTCGTCGAGACCGGCGTCGATGTCGCCGAGGTGCACGTCGCTGGGGCCGGTGAGGAACATCCCCACGGGGTAACACATGGGGGAGCTGCCATCGCAGCAACCGCCGGACTGGTGGAACATCAGCGGCCCGTGCTTGACCGTGAGCTCGCGCAGCAGCGCGGCCGCGGCATCCGTCACATCGACGCGAGAGAACTCGGCCATGTCCCATTCCTTTCGAACGATGTCCCACTTTCGGTCGTGTGAGGGGCCCTCAGGCGACCATTTGTGGGACATGAGAGCGGCGCCGAGGCCCGAAAACCCCGGCGCCGCTGCGAGTCAGAAGAAGCCCATCGCCCCATCGGCGTACGACACGAGCAGGTTCTTCGTCTGCTGGTAGTGATCGAGCATCTTGAGGTGGTTCTCGCGACCGATGCCCGACTGCTTGTATCCGCCGAACGCCGCGTGCGCGGGGTACTGGTGGTACGTGTTGGTCCAGACGCGGCCCGCCTCGATCGCGCGTCCGGCGCGATAGGCGGTGTCGCCGCTGCGCGCCCAGACGCCGGCACCCAGGCCGTAGAGCGTGTCGTTGGCGATCGAGATCGCGTCGTCGAAGTCGTCGAACGACGTGACCGACAGCACGGGGCCGAAGATCTCCTCCTGGAAGATACGCATGTCGTTCGTGCCCTCGAACACCGTCGGAGCGACGTAGTAGCCGCCCGACAGGTCGCCGCCGAGGTCGACGCGCTCACCGCCCGTGAGCAGCTTCGCCCCACCCTGCTTGCCGATGTCGATGTACGACAGGATCTTCTCGAGCTGGTCGTTCGAGGCCTGCGCGCCGATCATCGTCTCGGGGTCGAGCGGGTTGCCCTGACGCACCTTCTTCACGCGCTCGAGGCCGTCGCCGAGGAACTGGTCGTAGATCGACCGCTGGATCAGCGAACGCGAGGGACACGTGCAGACCTCGCCCTGGTTCAGCGCGAACATCGTGAAGCCCTCGAGCGCCTTGTCGTAGTACGCATCGTCGTTGTGCAGAGCGACGTCTTCGAAGAAGACGTTGGGGCTCTTGCCGCCCAGCTCGAGCGTCACGGGGATGAGGTTCTGCGAGGCGTACTGCATGATCAGGCGCCCGGTCGTGGTCTCGCCTGTGAAGGCGATCTTGCGAATGCGCTTGTGCTGAGCGAGAGGCGCACCCGCCTCGATGCCGAAGCCGTTGACGATGTTCACCACGCCCGCCGGAAGCAGGTCGCCGATGATGTCGAACAGGAAGAGCAGCGATGCCGGCGTCTGCTCGGCCGGCTTGATCACGACGCAGTTGCCCGCCGCGAGAGCCGGAGCGAGCTTCCACGCGGCCATGAGGATCGGGAAGTTCCACGGGATGATCTGACCCACCACGCCGAGCGGCTCGTTGAAGTGGTACGCCACGGTGTTCTCGTCGAGCTGGCTGAGCGAACCCTCCTGCGCCCGCAGCACGCCCGCGAAGTAGCGGAAGTGGTCGATCGTGAGCGGAATGTCGGCGGCGAGTGTCTCGCGCACCGGCTTGCCGTTCTCCCACGTCTCGGCGACGGCGATCTTCTCGAGGTTCTCCTCGATGCGGTCGGCGATCTTGTTCAGGATGACGCTGCGCTCGGCGGGAGTGGTCTTCTTCCACGACGCGAACGCCTTCCACGCGGCCTCGACCGCGCGGTCGATGTCGTGCGCATCGCCGCGCGCGACCTCGCAGAACGGCTTGCCGGTGACGGGGGTGATGTTCTCGAAGTACTCCCCGCTGTGGGGTTCGACCCATTCGCCGCCGATGTAGTGCCCGTACTGCGAGCGGTACTCGGCGACGGCCCCGCGGGTTCCCGGGGCGGCGTAGACGCTGGATACGCCTTCTTCGACGATGGTCATGCGTGTCTCCTTCGACGGTCATGAGTCGCCGCGTCTGCTTCGGGCGGCGATGCGCCGACGGTACGCCGCGGGAGGTTGCATCGGGTTGCACGGGCATGCGCTGAGGACGCATTCGTTCGACGAGACCGCACGAGATCGACGCGGAACGGATGCGTCATCGACGAATGAATGCGGCTTCGACGCATACGCGGGCGGGACGGCCCGACGGAACGACGGATGCCGCGACCCTCGGGCCACGGCATCCGTTCGAGCGAACGCGGTCTAGGCGTCGGCGTCGGCGAGCACCGAGCGCAGCGGGGGCACGTTGACCTCGTGCAGGTCGACGCCGTCGAGGCGCTCGATGCTTTGCACGCGCGGCGCGATGGTGCGATCGTCGGCGACGATCCAGCTGCCGACGAGCAGGAAGCGGTCGTTGCCCGCGGTGATCGGGCCCGTCAGGGCGAAGGTCTGATGCGTGGGCGTGACGAAGGTCACGCGCACGGGCGTTCCGTGGGGGAGGGTCGAGGGATCGACGACGTCGGCCTCCAGCGCGGGCTGGGGAGCCTCGATGCCGAGGTCGATGCGCTGGATCTCGGCGCTCGTGGCGAGGATGACGTCGCCCACGAGCGGCTGCCCGCCTACGCCGATGCGCACGGTGCCCTCGAGCGCGTACAGGCCGTAGCGCGGGGAGCGGACGATGACGCGCGCGATGTCACCCGCCTTGACCTCGGCAAGGGCCTCGCGGATACGCCCCACGTCGCGACGGGCGCGTGCTGCCGAGAAGATGTCGAGCGCGTTTTCGTCCATATGTTCAGAGTAACGAGGGCCTCCGACATCGGGGACGCTCTCGGGAAATCCCCTGGTGGCGTGGGGTGAGCGCGGAGTGTCACCCCTGCGCGAGACGCTCCAGTCGAGCGACCAGCCCCGCTCGCTTGGGAGAGCGGGCGGGAACCAGCTCGAGGCAGAGCCGCAGCACCTCTTCGTCATCGCGCGCATCGGCTGTTTCGGCGTAGGCGAGCAGGACGTCGACCCCCGCCTCTTCGATGAGGGCCTCTCGCAAGGTCGAGCGCACGGATTCGCGTACCTCGACCACTCCCGGCGCCTCCGACTCCGGCAGCACCGGTCCGGCGTACGCGGCGAGCGCCACGCGGTGCGCACCCCGATCGAGCAGCGACAGCACGTGCTGGGCGTCGGTCTCGAGGCCCACGGGCAGTCGATAGGGGCGGGATGTCGGAACGAGACGCGGCGCCACCGGAACGAGCGCGCGCCGAAGCCGGACCATCTCGGGCCGCAGCGTCTCGACGGCGGCGTGGCCGTAGACCGCCTCGCTCAGGGCCTCGGCCGACAGCCCCTCCCGATGCACGGCGAGCAGCAGAAGGATCTCGGCGTGCCGGGCGCTCAACGCGACCGACGCACCCCCGACCTCGAGCAGCGCGCGATCCCGCCCCAGGGTGCGCAGCAGAGCCCGCGCCGGCGCGGACCGCCGCGGGGGAGGAGCCTGCTGGGCGCGCAGCCGCCCCACGAGGATCTCGCTCTCGATCGCCCGGGCGGTGGCATCCACCAGCAACTGGGCTTGGGGTGTCACGGCCTCGGGCCCTCCGGTGACATCGATCACGCCGAGCAACCGCCGCGTCTCGGGATCGTGCACGGGCGCCGCGGTGCAGGACCACGGCTGCACCAGACGATTGAAGTGCTCGGCACCGCGGATCTGCACCGACCTGTCGAGAGTCAGCGCCGTTCCGGGAGCGGACGTGCCCACGGCATCCTCCGCCCAGTTCGCCCCCGCCACGAACCCCATATCGCCGGTCAGGGCGCGGATGTGACGATCGCCTTCGACCCACAGTAGACGGCCCGCGGCATCGCCGACCGCCACGACCACGCCCGATTCCTCGGCGGTTCCGGGCAGGAGCAGAGAACGCACCATGTCCATGACCCCGGCGAGCGGGTGAGAGCGGCGGTAGGCCTCCAGCTCGCCGCTGGGCAGATCGAGCGGAGGAAGACCTTCGGGACCGACGAGGGATGCCAAGGACCTCCGCCACGACTCCTGCACGAGCGGTCGCACATCATCGAGTCGGCGGTCGTCGTTGCCGGCGATGAGTTCCTCGTGAGCACGCGCGATCAACAGCCCCGAGGTCTCGGGGGAAACAGTCGGTCGCGACCATGGAGAGGGCACGGGACTCCCATCGGCGGTGACGGAGGTGGCTCCAGTGTAGGTCGGGTGAAGCGCCGGGGGGAGGGCCCGAACGATCGGGGCGCACTCGGTGCACGGGGGCGGTCGTCGACCACCCCCTGCACGACACGCACCCCGTTACGGTGCGACCTCCCACGACACGACGTGCGCGCGGTCCAGCGGCACCGGGCCGGGTGCCAGAACATGCGGGATGCCGTGGAACCAGGCCCCGCTCACCCCGCGGCGCGCCATCTCCTCGAGCCACGCGCGGTTCTGCGGCGTCGTGATCGATGAGGCCCGGTGGGCCGGGCGATCGAACGGGGTCACCTCACGAGGGTCGATGGGATCTCCGGTCTTGGTGAGCGCGCGGTCCAGGAGCACCGTGCCGGCGGGCAGGTCCGCCGCCGGGATCGCCCAGAACCCCATCGGGGGCCGCCGACGCCCCCGGATCTCGAACCACGCCAGCCAGATCGCGTGAGGGTGGACGGGGGAGAGGAACACCACCTCCGTCCACGACCGATCGAGACCGGGAATGACGGTGTCGCGCAGCCGTTGCCGTTCGGGGGTGTCGTCGTACTTCGCGATGGCGTCGCGGTACGCGTTGGGATCGGTACCGGCCAGATCGCTCAACGGCAGCAGCGACGACGTTCCCACCGCGAGACCGACGCGGGCGTGGAAGAGCAGTCCGTGGCATCCATCACCCCAGCCTGCCGATGAGAACGGTTCCCGATCCCCTCGAAACGCCGTCAACCCCCGTTGCCGCCCACGGCTGGCGAGCGCACGGTGGAAGGACCGACAGAAAGGAACGCCATGAAGGCTGTGCAGTACCGCGAGATCGGCAAGGGACCCGAGGTCGTCGACATCGAGGAGCCCCACGCGGGCCCGGGCCAGGTGCGTCTGAAGGTGACCGCGGCGGGGCTGTGCCACTCCGACTGGTTCGTGATGGACCTCCCCGAAGACCAGTACACGTACGGCCTGCCGCTCACCCTCGGGCATGAGGGCGCGGGGATCGTCGACGAGCTCGGCGAGGGCGTCGAGGGCGTGACGATGGGTGCGGCCTACGCGATCTACGGCCCGTGGGGCTGCGGGCGCTGCCACGCGTGCGCCCAGGGCGCCGAGAACTACTGCCCCTACGCGGCCGAGATGGGCATCACCCCTCCGGGACTCGGCAGCCCGGGAGCGATGGCCGAATACGTCATCGTCGACGACCCGCGACACCTCGCCCCGCTGGGCGACCTCGACCCGGTCGAGACGGTCTCGCTGACCGATGCCGGACTCACCCCGTACCACGCGATCGTGGCGGCGAAAGAGAAGCTGTACCCCGGTGCGACGGCCGTCGTCATCGGCGTCGGCGGTCTCGGACACGTCGGTGTGCAGATCCTCCGCGCGATCACCCAGGCCACCGTCATCGCGGTCGACCTCGGCGAAGACAAGCTGGCCCTCGCCCGCGAAGTGGGCGCCCACCACACGGTGAACTCCGACGAGCACGCGGCGGAGCGCATCCGCGAACTCACGAACGGACTCGGGGCCACGGCGGTCTTCGACTTCGTCGGCGTGCAGCCCACGATCGACCTCGCGCGCGCGGTCGCCGGCATGGACAGCTTCATCCACATCGTCGGCATCGGCGGAGGCATCATGCCGGCCGGGTTCTTCTCCACGCCGATGGGCGCCGCGGTCCGCGCCCCGTACTGGGGCACGCGCAGCGAGCTCATCGAGGTGCTCGATCTCGCGCGCAGCGGCGCAATCGGTGTCCACGTCGAGCGCTACGGCTTCGACGGCGCCGTCGAGGCGTACGCGAAGCTGCACAAGGGGCAGGTGCGCGGCCGCGCCGTCGTCGTGCCCTGACGCAAGCTTCGAGGGGGTGGCATCCGGATCGTGGATGCCGCCCCCTTCGTGTTCCGGAATCACTGGGTACGTACTCCGCACTACTGCGCAGTGCGTGGTACTGTCCGAGGCAGACAAGCGAAGGGGGCCGCGTGGATACGACGCAGCTGTTGAAGGGGGTGCTGGATGCCGCCGTGCTCGCGGTCGTGCAGCATGACGACGGGTACGGGTACGACATCGTGCGGCGCCTGCGCGAAGCGGGGCTCGGCGAGGTCGGCGACGCTTCGGTGTACGGGACGCTGCGGCGCCTGTACTCCGCGGGCGCGCTGTCGAGCTACGTCGTGCCGTCGGAGGGCGGGCCGCACCGCAAGTACTACGCGATCAACCCGCAGGGCCGTGAGCTGCTCGACGCACAACGTGCCAGCTGGACGCACTTCTCGTCCGCCATGACGAGCCTTCTCGACGACACGACTCCCACCCCGAAGCTGCGCACGATCGGAGACGCACGATGATCACCACGACCGTCCACGACGACATCCGCGCATTTGCCACCGCCGTCCGCTCTCATCTCGATGATCTCCCCGTCGACGAGGTCGACGACCTGCTCGACGGTCTCGAGGCCGATCTCGCCGACCAGGCGAGCGAGGCCGGAGAGGAGTTCACGATCCCGGATGCCGCGACCTACGCCGCCGAACTGCGCGCGGCCGCGGGGCTTCCGGAACGCGGATCCGCCGTATCGAAGAAGCGAGTACCGCTCGTTCAGCAGGTGAAAACCGGTTCGCGGGAACTGCACGACCTTGTGCGCGCGAATCCCGCGGGCGCCTGGTTGCTCGACCTATTCGTCGCCCTTCGTCCCGTGTGGTGGGTGCTTCGCGCGGTCGTGCTCTACCTCTTGATCGCGCCGGTCCTCATCTTCAACGGGAACACGAGCGACGGGTTTCTCTCGCGGGCCCTCACCGCGGCGAACTTTCCCGGGCTCGTCGTCTTCCTCGGAATCCTGCTGCTCAGCATTCAGTGGGGGCGGGGCCGATGGATTCCGGGGCGCCCCCTTCGCATTCTTCGGACGATCGTGAACGTCCTCGCCGTCGCGATCGCCCCATTCTTTTTGGTCGGCCTGCTGACGAGCCTGCAGACTGCGGTCTGGAATGCGTCATCGCCTCCTTTTCAGGCGTCCGCGCCCGGACTGGCCCTGGACGGCAACCGGATCCGCAACATCTTCGCTTACGACTCCGACGGCAATCCGATCTCGTCCGTTCAGCTGTTCGATCAGGAGGGCCGGCCGCTGACGACCGTCGGTATGGCGGGCAGCGAGGACTGGGACATCTTCTTCGCCGGGGGCGGCGGACCGGTCCCTGTCGCTGACACCTCCCCGGGGAGGGCGCCGTTGTGGAACGTCTATCCGCTGCGGGAGGTACCCGCAGACAAGTGGACGTGGACCGAGATTGACCTGTCGAAGGCTGTCATCCCGGCCGCACCCTTCGCGCACGTGCAGCCCCTCCCGGGCACCGGTGCCGGTCCGACGACGGGAGCGACACCCTCCCCGCAACCGACCGAGGCGGTCGCGCCGTGACCGATCGACCGCGCATCATCAACATCGACCTGACCCACCTCGTCGAAGCGGCGCTGGCCCACGGTGATGACGACGCGGACCGACCGCACTGAGACGGGCGCCCGGGACGGATCTTCGGGGGAGTGGGGGCTTCCGAATACCGTCCCGGGCGTCGGCCGGTCGCTTCATTCCGGATCGAGCATGTACCGTCGTACGCATCAGACGGGCGATACGCCCCAGGCCGTCGTCCACCGCCGACGCGTCACCCGCGAGATCCGCGGGACCGTCGCGCCGACCACCCCGGAGGGGTGACAGGGCTGCTTCAGCCCCGCGCCGCCCACCATTCGCGCAAACGCTTCTCGGCCTCTTCCTCGCCCAGCACGCCCTCGTCGAGGCGCAGCTCGAGCAAGAAGCGGTAGGCCTCGCCGACCTCGCGACCGGGCGTGAGTCCGAGGACCTCTTGAATGCGGTTGCCGTCGAGCTCGGGGCGGATCGAGTCGATCTCCTCCTGCTCGCGGAGCGCGGCGATGCGGGCCTCGATGTCGTCGTACGCGGATGCCAGGCGCTGCGCCTTGCGCTTGTTGCGCGTGGTCACGTCGGCACGGGTCAGGATGTGCAGGCGCTCGAGCTCGTCGCCGGCGTCGCGCACGTAGCGCCGGACCGCGGCATCCGTCCACGCTCCCTCGGCGTAGCCGAAGAAGCGCAGGTGCAGCTCGACCAGCCGGGTGACGACGGTCGTCGTGGCCGCATCGAACCGCAGGGCCTGCAGGCGCTTGCGGGCCATACGCGCGCCCTTCACGTCGTGGTGGTGGAAGGTGACGCCCCCGCCCGCTTCGAGGCGTCGGGTGGCGGGCTTGCCGATGTCGTGCAGGAGCGCTGCCAGCCGCAGGGGCACATCGGGGGCGGCATCGGGGTGTCGCTGCTTCTCGAGCGAGATCGCCTGGCGCAGCACCGTGAGGGAGTGCTCGTAGACGTCCTTGTGGTGGTGATGCTCGTCGACCTCGAGGCGCAGCGCGGGGACTTCGGGGAGGAACTCGTCGATCAGTCCGGTCTCGACGAGAACCCGGATGCCGCGGACGGGGTCATCCGTCTGCAAGAGGCGAACGAGTTCGGCCTGCATGCGCTCGGGACTGACGATGGCGAGCGAGCTGCGCAGCTCGCGGATCGCGTCGAGGGTGTCGGGGTCGACGACGAAGTCGAGCTGCGACGAGAAGCGGGCTCCGCGCAGCATGCGCAGGGGGTCGTCGCCAAAGCTCACGGCGGGGTCGATGGGCGTGCGCAGGCGACCGGCGATGAGGTCTTCCACACCGCCGGTGGGGTCGACGAGCGTGCGGGCGGGAACGCGCAGCGCCATGGCGTTCACGGTGAAGTCACGGCGGTTGAGATCGGCCTCGAGGGTGTCGCCGAACTCGACGGTGGGCTTGCGGGTGACCCCGTCGTAGCTGTCGGCGCGATACGTGGTGATCTCGACCTGTTCGCCCTTCACCCGGGCGCCGATGGTGCCGAAGGCGCGCCCGACGTCCCACTGCACGCTCGAGACGGGTTTCACGAGAGCGAGGATCTCGTCGGGGCGAGCGTCGGTGGTGAAGTCGAAATCATGGGTCACGCGCCCCAGCAGGGCGTCGCGCACGGGACCGCCCACGATCGCCAGATCGCGACCGGCGTCGGCGAAGACCCGGGCGAGCGTGGCAACCACGGGATGCGCGGCGAGCTCCTCGAGGCGCGCGAGACCCTCAGCCATGTTCAGCATGCCATCGAGCCTATCCGGGGCCGCCGAGCGGGGGAGGCGGGGATCAGTCGTCGGCGAAACCCAGGAACCCCGTCACCAGCAACTCGCGCACGCGCGGCAGCAGATCGGCGCGCAGGGCCTCGGCATCCACCTCCATGAGCTGGGCGATCGCGTCGATGAGGGCTCCCACGGCCAGGTCGCCGTCACAGGCGCCGACAAGGGCCGCGAGCCCCGGGTCCACCTCCATCGTGCGCGCGAAGCCTCCGCCCTGTCGGAGTTCGATGACCGAGGGGTCCTCTTCGCCCGGTCGGTGGTGGCGCGCCTCGGTGACGTCGGGAGCCACGCGCAGCACGCTCGAGGCCAGCCCGTCGTCATCGAGCAGGGCGGCCCGATCATGGGCGGCGAGGGATGCCGACAGGTGCGGTCCGAACGCCGATTCGCCGCCACCCGAGACGCGTTCGTACCGCGCGAGGGTCGGCCCGCCCGCGAGGGGCCGCCGCAGCAGCACGTACCCGAACCCGACGCCGGTCACTCCCCGCGCCGCGAAGTCGTCGAGCCACGCGTCGATGAGCCGCGCGTACTCGGGTGTGCCGGGGACCGTTCCGCCGTCACGCACCCACAACTCGGCGTACGCGAGGGGGTCGAGCACTTCTCGTTCGATCACCCACGCGTCGAGCGACGAGCCGACCCACCCGCGCACGCGGTCGAGCCCCGACTCTCCCCAGCGGTACTCCCAGTTTCCCAGCGACTGCGCGACCGCCCCGGGCGCGAGATGTTCCCCCACCCCCGAGATGACCGCGGCGACGAGGGAGTCGCCCTCCATTCCACCGTCGCGGTACTCGTACGCCGGGACTCCGGCGACGCGCGGCGTGATGACGAACGGCGGATTGGATGCCACTCGGTCGAACGTCTCGCCGACGACGGGCTCGAACAGCGAGCCCAGGCGGGTCTCGATCCCGTCCACGCCGTTCACGAGGGCATTGAGGCGAGTGAAGCGCAGCGCACGCTCGGAGATGTCGGTCGCGACCACGTGGTCGACGAGGCGGCGCAGCCGGAGGGCCTGGATGCCGCAGCCCGTACCGATGTCGAGAGCCGTGCGCGCTCGGCGGGTGAGCTGCAGGCGCGCGAGGGTCTGGGAGGCCCCGCCGACGCCGAGCACGTGGTCCTCGGGGAGCGGACCCCCGAGGGCCGCCTCATCGAGGTCACTGGCGATCCACCACTCGACCTCCCCCTCGTCGTCGGCGAAGGCCTGAGGCCTCACGAGCACGGCGGGGGTCACGGCATCCCCCGATATCTCCAGCAGTCCGAGCGCGCCCGCTCCGTCGACGCGCAACGTCGGCAGCGCCGCCTCGGCGTCACCGCGCGGGACCGGCAGCCCGAGCCCCCAGAGACGACCCAGCACGGCGAGCGCATCGCCGCGCTCGCCCAACGCGCGAATGGCCGGGCGGCGGAGCCCGCTCGCGACGGCGTCGTCGGCCTGGGTTCCCCAGGCGGCGCGGAGGGCGCTGCTCGTGTAGTCCGCGGCGCGGAGGTCGTCGGCGAGGGCCTGGCACAACTGGGGATCGGGTTCGGCAAGCACCGGTCCATTCAACCGTCTGCGCGAGGCTATCGGGGGGCTTGTAGGTAGGCGGGCCTAGACTCGCAGGCGGTGCGAGGCCCCCTCGTTCCACCGACGCTCGTATGACCGTGACCTCCCAGCCTTCGGGCGCACCCGTGCCGCGGCGCTCCTTCACGCGCCGGCTCCTGGCGACCCTCGCCGCCGGGGCCATCGTCGCGGGCCTCGCGCTACCCGTCTCAGCGGCCTCCGCCGCGACGCCGAGCCCTTCGCCGTCGGCCTCGAACTCGCCGTCCGTGCTCGTCGCGGCTCCCTCGGCGAACGGCATCCTGCGTCCCGGTGATGCCCTGTCTGTCGTCGTCAGTCTCGCGGCCGGGTCTTCGGCTGCGCCCGCCGGTCCCGTCGCCCTGTCGATCGGGTCCGCCCCTCTGGCCGACGACGCCTCCATCGACCGTTGGCTCAGCGGTGACGCCTCCGGCATCGCCCTCCAGCAGGTCGCGACGGGAACCCTGGATGCCACCGCCTCCGGTGCCCAGTCGACCACCACTCTCACGGCACCGGGCACCGATCCCGCCCTCGCGAATCGCGCCACCGGCGTCTACCCGGTCGTCGCGACGAGCGGCGGCCTGACGGCACCGAGCGTGGTGGTCGTTCCGGCTGACGCGGGAGCGCAGACGCCGATCGCCCTCGTCGTCCCGATCACGGCGGCCCCCCTGACGCGCGGTCTTCTCACCGCCAACGAGCTCGCCGAGCTGACCGCTGTCGACGGTGGTCTGTCCGCGCAGCTCGACGCGGTGGACGGGACCGCGGCCACCCTGGCCGTCGACCCCTCGATCCCCGCGGCGATCCGCGTGCTCGGCTCGGCCGCCCCGCCCACCGCGGTGTCGTGGCTCCAGCGACTTCTCGCCCTGCCGAACGACCGGTTCGCCCTCCAGTTCGGCGACTCCGATGTCGCCGCGCAGCTCCACGCCGGGCTCACGGCCCCACTCGGCCCCACCTCGCTGCAGAACTACATGGCCGCGGCCGACTTCGTGCAGCCCGCGCCGGCGGTGTCGGCCGTGTCGACGCCCGAACCCGCGCCCAGCGCGACGCCCGGCCAGCCCTCGTACCCGTCACTGTCGACGCTGCTCGACATCGGCGTCGCGACCCCCAACGTGTACTGGCCCGCGACCGGAACCGCGGGAGCGGACACCGTCGCCGCCCTCGGCGCCCTCGGCAGCGCCGACGACCCCACCCACGTGCTCATCCCGTCTACCAGCGTCTCGGGCGGTGGGCGGCAGGCCTCCGCCCGCGTGGGAGGGGTCTCGACGCCGGTCTACGACGCGGAGGTCTCTCGCGCCCTCGCCGACGCGGCCGGCCAGAACGACAGCACCCGGCGCGGAGCCTCGCTGGCGGCAGCACAGGCCTACCTCTCCATCGCCCGCACCGTCACCGCCGACCAGCCGGTCCTCGCCGTCCTCGACCGGGGCACCGATCGTTCGCGGGTGAGCCTGCGCGCGACGCTCGGCCTCGCGGCCACCGCACCGGGGTACACGGCGTCGACCCTGCGCGCTGTCGCCTCGGTGCCGGCATCCGACGTCTCGCTCGACGCGCCCGACATCGATGCGGCTCGCGTCGACGAGGTCCGCAACCTCGTCAGCGACGAACAGAACGTCGATCGGTTCGCCTCGATCCTCGACCAGCCCGAGCTGCTCACCGGACGCGAACGCGCCGAGCTTCTCCAGGTCACGAACGTGTCGTGGACGGGGGATGCCGCCCGCCAGGCCGTCGCCGACCACCGCGCCGCCACGCGCACGACGCTCGACTCGGTCGGCATCCTGTCGTCCGACTTCCGTCTGGTCAGTTCGAGCGCGCCGCTGCGCCCGTGGGTGCGCAACGATCTGCCGTGGCCGGTGACCGTCGTGATGTCCGTCCGCACCAACGACGCCCGCCTGCGCGTGCAGGACCGCACCACGATCGATGCCCAGGCCTCGGCCAACACGCGCGTCGAAGTGCCCGTCGAGGCGCGTATCGCCAACGGTGAGGTCAGCGTCGACCTGCAGCTGTACAGCCCCTCGGGCGTGCCGATCGGGTCGCCCCAGGCGGTCGACGTCGAGGTGCGCGCGGAGTGGGAGAACATCGGCATCGTCGTCGTCATCGCCCTCATCGTGGGCTTCCTGAGCCTCGGGGTCGTCCGCACGGTCGCGCGCCGTCGCCGGCTGCGCGCCGAGGAGGCGTCGGCGCCGGACCACGATGATGACGAGCCCGTGGACGGGATCGGCGTCAAGGACCCGGATGCCGACGGGCGCAGCCCCGCCGAAGACGCCGACGATCCCCTGAGCGACGAGCAGACACCGCACGAAGCCCCTTCCGACACCGAGCAGGAGACACGCCCGTGAGCAGCATCGGACGGGCCAGCGTGCTCATCGGGGCCGGGACCATCGTGTCCCGCGTGAGCGGGGTGCTGCGCACCGTCGTTCTCGTGGCCGCCATCGGGTCGATCAGCAGCGCGGGTGACGCATTCGCCGTCGCCAACCAGTTGCCGAACAACATCTACGCGATCATCTCGACCGGCCTGCTGACCGCCGTCGTCGTCCCGCAGATCGTGAAGGCCGCCGCGCATGCGGACGGGGGACAGGCGTTCATCTCGAAGCTGTTCACCCTCGGCACGGTGGGCCTACTCGGCGCCACCGCTCTCGCGATGATCGCCGCACCACTCCTGGTGCAGGTGTACGCGGGCAAGTTCACCGACGATCAGCTGGCCCTCTCCACCGCGTTCGCTTACTGGTGCCTGCCCCAGATCTTCTTCTACGGTCTCTACGCCCTACTCGGCGAGATCCTCAATGCGCGTCGCGTCTTCGGCCCGTACACATGGGCGCCGATCGTCAACAACATCGTGTCGATCGCCGGCTTCGGCGCGTTCATCCTGCTCTTCGGGGGGCAGCAGGTGCGCGTCGAGGCGTGGACGCCGTCGATGATCGCCGTTCTCGCGGCCACCGCCACCGGCGGCATCGTCGTGCAGACCGCGGTGCTGATGTTCTTCTGGCGCCGTGCGGGACTGACCCTGCGTCCCGACTTCCAGTGGCGAGGCGTGGGGCTCCGACACATCAGCCGCCTCGCGGGCTGGACCTTCCTGATGGTCGTCGCCGGGCAGCTCGCCGGAATCGTGCAGTCGAACGTCCTCTCCGGCGCCTCCGGCAACGATCCCGCGATCTTCGCCTCGCAGAATGCCTGGCTGCTGTTCATGCTGCCGTACTCGATCATCGTGCTGTCGATCGGAACGCCCTACTTCACGCAGCTCAGCGAGCACGCCGCCGCGGGACGCGACGACGAGGTCCGAGCCGACATCGCTCGCAGCATCCGCACCCTGGGGTTCTTCATCGTCGCGGCCACCGCAGCCCTCGCCGTCGCCGCCGTCCCCGCCAGCCGGATCTTCACGAACGGACCGGAACAGGCCCTGGCCGCCGCTCCCGTCCTGTGGTGCTTCCTGGTCTGCCTCGTACCCCTGGCCGTCCTCTTCGTCATCCAGCGCACCTTCTACGCCTACAACGACACCCGCACCCCCTTCTTCTTCACCCTGCTGCAGTGTGCGCTCGTCGCGGGAGGGGCCATCATGGCCGGCGCGTTCGTCGAACGGTCGGAACTGGCCGCCGGCGTCGCCCTGACACAGTCGTTCGCGAGCATCGTGCAGGTGGTCGTGGCGACGATCCTCCTGCGCCGCCGCCTCTCCGGCATCGGCACGGGCTCATGGCTGTCGGCGCTGGGACGATTCGCCCTCGCCGCGATCCCCGCCGCCGCCGCCGGGTGGGGCGTCCTGATCCTGCTGGGTGGCCCCGAAGGATGGATGACGAGCAGCGTCGCGGCGGGGATCGCCGGTGCCGCGGTGCTGGGTCTGGTCGTCCTCGCCGTGTACATCGGCATCCTGGCCCTGTTCCGCACCCCCGAACTCGCCCCCGCGCTCGCGCTCGGTCGGCGGTTCCTCCCCAAGCGCTAGCCCCGGGGGCCGTGGAATATCCCGCGGCTACCATGGGTTTCATCCGACGGAATCAACGAGAGGAAGGCGCAAACGTGCGTCACGTCATCATCATCGGATCGGGCCCGGCCGGATACACGGCCGCCATCTACGCTGCCCGAGCCAACCTCGAGCCCCTCGTCGTCGCGAGCTCCGTCGAAGCCGGCGGCGACCTCATGAACACGACCGAGGTCGAGAACTTCCCCGGGTTCCCCGACGGCATCCAGGGGCCCGACCTCATGGCCAAGATGCAGGCCCAGGCCGAGCGCTTCGGCGCCCAGGTGCTCTACGACGACGTCGTGTCGCTGGAGCTCGACGGCCCCGTCAAGAAGGTCACGCTCGGTAGCGGCAAGGTCGAAGAGGCCGTCTCGGTCATCTACGCGACCGGTTCCGCCTACCGCAAGCTCGGCCTCGAGGGCGAAGAGCGCCTGTCCGGCCGCGGCGTCTCGTGGTGCGCGACGTGCGACGGCTTCTTCTTCCGCGACCGCACGATCGCCGTGGTCGGCGGCGGCGACTCCGCGATGGAAGAGGCGAACTTCCTCACCAAGTTCGCGTCGAAGGTCTACATCATCCACCGCAAGGACTCGCTCCGCGCGTCGAAGATCATGCAGGAACGCGCGTTCGCGAACCCGAAGATCGAGTTCATCTGGAACAGTGCCGTCGACGAGATCCTCGGAGACGAGGCCGTGAACGGCGTGCGCCTGCGCTCCACGGTCGACGACTCGACGCGCGAGCTGCCGCTGGACGGTCTGTTCGTCGCCATCGGCAACGACCCCCGCACGCACCTCGTCCACGACAAGCTGCAGCTGACCGACCAGGGCACCATCTGGGTCGACGGACGCTCGTCTCGTACCTCGGTAGAGGGTGTCTTCGCCGCCGGTGACGTCATCGACCCCACCTACCGCCAGGCCATCACGGCCGCGGGCAGTGGAACCGTCGCCGCCCTCGACGTGGAGCACTTCCTCGCCGCCCGCGGCGAGGCCGGCGAGCCCGCTGTCGCCGAGAGCCCCATCGAGGGCCTCCCCGACGCCGCGGTGGTCTGAGGAACAAAACCCGGTTCACCGGCGTTTTCATCAACTGACGCTTTCACTAAGGAGAAATGCAATGACTGCCAAGGCGACGACCTCCGCAACGTTCGAGCAGGACGTCCTGCAGGCCGACGGACCCGTTCTCGTGGACTTCTGGGCTGAGTGGTGCGGACCCTGCCGCATGGTCGCCCCCGTGCTCGACGAGATCCAGAACGAGAACGCGGGAAAGATCACCGTCCTCAAGCTCAACGTCGACGAGAACCCCGACCTCGCGATGAAGTACCAGATCACCTCCATCCCCGCGATGAAGGTGTTCCAGGGTGGTGAGGTCAAGACGACCATCATCGGCGCGAAGCCCAAGTACGCGCTCGAGCAGGACCTCGCCGCGTTCCTCGGCTGAGATTTCTCACTGAACGTCCCCGGTGCCTCAGGGCGCCGGGGACGTTTGCATGTGCGGGCGGCCGTCGCTGAAGCAGAAAAGCCGACTCAGGATGCCTTTGCCCCCGGCAACGGCGATGACGACGCCTTCATTGACGAACTGTCGGGTGGTCGGCGCCAGCGCGTCTCGCTCGCTCGAGTCCTCGCGCTCGACCCGAAGCTGCTCATCCCATCTGATGGGCAGGGCGTCGAAGACGGGGGTCATCGATGACACGGACGACCGCCTCCGAGCGCTCACGGGCGATCTGAGGGCCCTTCGACGTGATCTACACCCCCGAGGAAGCCCGCGCCGCGGCCTAGCGGCTCAGGAGGCGTCGAGCCTCACGTTGGCGTCCCACCGGCGGTGGGGCTCCTCCTCACCCAGGATCCTCCACACGGCTTTCGTGAGCGGGGGGTAGTCGAGGGCGATCTGGCGAAGCACGCGGTAGTTGCGAGAGCGGTTGGGGCGGACTCCGCCGTTCTCGAAGATGTTGTCCGCGCGCAGAGTGAGGACGACGAGTTCGTCGACACTGGGCAGGTCTTCCATGAAGTCCCACGGATCTTCGCCGCCGCGCAGACGCTCGTGAATGAGGACCGCGAGTTCGTCGGAGGCTTCCGCGCGCAAGAGCTCGAGGCTGGCGCGACGGCGCGGGGTATCGTCGTTCGCTGTCACCGTTCCAGCGTACGTCGACCCGCCGACACCGGGCGCGCGGCCGCGTTCGCTCGTCGCGAGATCCGCCGGCCGACGGCATCACTTCAGCCGGTGTAGCCCTCTTCACCCAGGGTCGCAAGGATGCGATTGAGGTCATGGATGCTGGCGAAATCGATGCTGATCTGGCCTTTTTTGGCGTTGAGAGACACGCGGACCTTGGTGTCGAACCGGTCGCCGAGACGTTCCGCGATGTCGTCGAGACCCGAGCGGCGTGATCCGGCCTTCGGCTTCTGGCGGACGGGGGCGACACCCGGCATCTTGGCGGCAGCCTCAGCCGCGCGAACGGACAGATCCTCGTTGACGATCTTGTCCGCGAGCTTCTGCATCTCTTTGGGGTCGTCCAGAGAGAGGATCGCACGAGCATGCCCGGCGCTGAGAACGCCGGCAGCGACGCGCTGTTGAACCGGGACGGGCAACTTGAGCAAGCGGATCGTGTTGCTGATCTGCGGACGCGAACGACCGATGCGGGTCGCCAACTCCTCCTGCGTGATGCCGAAGTCTTCGAGTAGCTGCTGGTAAGCGGATGCCTCTTCGAGGGGGTTCAGCTGAGAACGATGGAGGTTCTCGAGCAGCGCGTCACGGAGGAGGTACTCATCATCGGTCTCGCGGACCACCGCCGGGATGCTTTCGAGCCCGGCCTCGCGGGAAGCGCGCGTGCGTCGCTCACCCATGATGAGCTCGTAGGTGCCGTCGCCCTTGTCGCGAACGACCACCGGCTGAAGGACGCCGAATTCACGAACGGAGTGAACGAGCTCTGCGAGGTCATCCGCATCGAAATGCGTACGAGGCTGACGAGGGTTGGGGACGATGGTCTTCGGGTCGATGTGCACGAGGCGTGCACCCGGGACCGAGACCAGCGCCGCGTCGCCATCGGCGCGATCCGCCTCGGTCTTCGCCGCCTCATCTTTCGCCGCGGCGACTCCGTCTGGGAAGAAGACATCGACGGGACGCGCCTCCGACGGCTCCATCGTGGGGATGAGGGCGCCGATACCGCGCCCCAAACCGGTCCTCTTGGCCATCAGGAGCCCTTCTTGGTGGTGTCGCGAGCGACGATCTCTACTGCTGCCTCACGGTAGGCGATGGCGCCCGCTGACTGGCCATCGTACGCGATGACGGTCTGGCCGAAGCTCGGCGCCTCGGACACACGGACGGATCGAGGAATGACGGTGTCGAGCACCTCGTCTGTGAAGTGCGAACGGACCTCCTCCGCGACCTGCTGTGCGAGACGTGTGCGCCCGTCGTACATGGTCAAAAGGATCGTCGATACATGAAGACCGGGATTGAGGTGCTTCTGGATCATCTGCACACTGCCGAGCAACTGGCTCAACCCCTCCAGCGCGTAGTACTCGCATTGGATGGGGATCATGACCTCGTCGGCCGCGGTGAACGCATTGATCGTCAGCAGTCCCAGCGAGGGAGGGCAGTCGATGATGACGAAATCGAGGTGGTTGCCCTCGATCGCGAGGTAATCCCGCAGCGCGCCCCGAAGGCGATGCTCACGCGCGACCTGCGATACCAGTTCGATCTCGGCGCCGGCGAGGTGGATGGTGCTCGGAGCACAGAGCAGGTTGGGGGACTCGGGGCTGACCTGCACGATATCCGCCAGAGGGAACTCATCGATGAGCACGTCGTAGACACTGGGCGTATCGGCGTTGTGGGGGACACCCAGGGCGGTCGACGCATTCCCCTGAGGGTCGAGATCGATGACCAGGACGCGAGCACCGACAGAGACGAGTGCGGCAGCGATGTTAACGGCGGTCGTGGTCTTGCCCACTCCGCCCTTCTGGTTGGACACAGTGAAGACACGGGTTCGACCGGACAACTCGACGGTAGTCTCGTCAAGCAAACGCCTCCGCGCCGAGAGATTCGCGATCTCACGTGCGATAGGGGAGTCCTCGAAGGATGACGGCGTGGCTGCCTCATCGGACTGTTTCACGTGAAACACACCTTCCCGTCGCCAACCCGATCAGTCTACCCGCGAGCGCTGACATTCCCGATGGGGGACGTATCGGATCACGAGCAGCAAAGATGTGGCCGTCGGGCACCAAGCCGCGTGTGGCTGGAGGTCTCGTGTCGTAAAGTACGCGTAGATGTGTTTCACGTGAAACGTCCGGTTCTGATCTCCCTGTCGGGTGGTGCCCACCTCGTGCGGGAAGAAGCTGGGCGCGGTCGATCCGTGTGAGGTGTTTCACGTGAAACATGTGTCAAGCGCTGGGTACCTGCCGAGGGGCGAGCTGGGCAGCAACGGCATCCGGCCACGTTCGAGGGTGCGTCGCCGCGCCAGCTGCGAGTTCATTGTGTGAGCCGAGGTGGAGGACGTTTCACGTGAAACATGTGAGGGCTGGGCCGGTTTGTTGCAACCCCGCGCCAGGGCGAATTGTCGCCCGGCCGCACTGAACGAGGCCAAACACTTGGGCGGCCCAGCAGTTCACATTTTAGCGACCATCCACGACAGGTTCATCAGTGGCCCGCTTACAGCAGCCATCCCACCCAGGATCGGGGGCGCGTGATCCGTCGCTGAACGGGAACCGACCGCCTTCATCGGCCGGTTGAGACGCGTCCCGGCAATCCAGGATGGCAGCTGCTCCGGGTGACGACGGGGGCTCCACGTCTCTGCGTCGCCGCCACCCACTCAGCCCTTGTCGGAGGAAGGTGTGTGGGTTCGATCCACCCACGCCAGCGAAGTGAACTCGTGGCGGCGCTCTCAACCTGAGACGTGTGGCCCATCGTTGCACACGATGCACGCGCCAAGAGCACTGATACGACGAGTTGGGGCAGACGTTTTCGGCTTGCCAAGCCGGTCATTCCGCTGGTTGATCACTCGGCAGCGCACGTGGCACGCAGGTGTGAGGCGAGCCGCGCCGCTGTGGGCCGCGAGCACGGCGCAGGGGAGCGGACCGGGATCTGGTCGGGTCGAGCAGTACCGCCAGGCGAAGACCCAGGTCAGCGATACCAGCGAGCCACTCAGCGCCCACGTGAGCAATGAGAGACAGGGGAGCCGCATTCCCGCCACACGACAGAGACGAACCGGCGTCCGTGGTTCGCGAAGCGCACGCGGCCGGCCGCGCCCACCTACAAATTGTGCACGAGTCGCGAGCGGTACACGGACACGAGGCGGAGACCTAGGCGGGGAATGCAAGACCGGAGTCCGATTCGCCACTCGACCGAGGACTGAGCCCACTCCGCAGACGATCCAACGCCGCGTTCCCACACGTTCTCCGGCTCGAGTCGAGAGATGCAGGACACCCACCCATAGGGTCTCCAGACCGCAGCACGACAACTGCGCTCGATCTCCGCGCCGTAGCGGCACGGGCGCGTGGGGATGACACCTGCTGCGTTCGCTTCAGTCGGGGATGTGTAGGGGCGCGCACGGCCCCATCAGCGCCGCGCTCCGCCCCCAGCTGCCCACAACGGCACATGTCGGCGGTCGCGCGCACATCTGGCGGGGGCCTGACAGCTTCACGCACGTCCCCCGTTGGGGCGATGTTTCACGTGAAACAGCACCTACTCAGATCGCCCGCAGCGTTGGATTCTGCCTCAACGTCTGGGAGATCACGTCGTCCCCTGCCCGGTTACTCACCGCGCTCCACTGTCATCAACAGAGATAGGCACTATTCCTCGGCCGCGTAAACAGGCGAACCCCATCCGTCCCCGAAGGAGCAAAGGCACGAGCAGGGGGATCAACCGACAGCATGAGATGGATTCGTCAGACTCATTGCCCACCGATGCCCGGGTGAAGCGCACCCGCACGCGCGACGTCTGCACTGAGCCGGAGCCTTGAGGTGTAGCCACCAGTCACGTTCGATCCACCCCTGGCCTCAAGGGAACGACTGACGGGCGCGACCTTCACTGCGTTGCTATCGCCATGGGTGAATATGCCCGTGAGTGCAACCGGGCGGCCGTGCGGCCGCGACTCGAGACTCCAAGAAAGCAAATCCCGCTGCTCTTCGGTTGCTCCAGCGAAGCACGACTGTACAACGTGTTTCACGTGAAACATGCCGCCCCTCATTTCCCGTTTAACGACCAGGGCGGACATGGCGAACCTTCTCACGCGGCAGAGTCGCCGGCGTTGCGTGATCAGTCGCGCACGGCGGACAGCGCCCGGTCGTGACAGCCACGTGATCGCGAACGATTCCTAGTGAGGTGGCTCGCGCTTCTCGCTGCACGTCGTCGGCCGGGGGAGTGGCCTACCTCAGGCGGCGACTCGCGGGCTGGAGGAGGCGATGTGAGGGAGGGGCTGCGCGTCCACGTAGCGGCTTCGTCTGTATCGCACCTTCCGTGGCGGCAGCCACTTCAAGGCGGAAGTCGGCTCCCTTGTGACAGCCCGCACTCCGCAAACGGCCACGAGGAGAGCGACCAAAGGAGATTCAGCGCTGTGAAGTGGCGCATTCGACATTCGTCGACGGATCAGCCCGGCGAAGTTTGACCAACCCGCCCCAAAGGCCGTGCTCGGCCCCATTGAGGGCCGGTGGGGACCCCGCGGATGGCATCGCGACGGACTCGACGACGAACAAGTCGACCCACCGATTTGCGCTGGGTGGCGGCGACCGAGCGAGAGGCGTGCAGAGCGGAGCGGGTCACCCGTCGTGAGGGTGATCCGCTGGTTCTCCACACTTCTCGACACAGACCGTGCCGACAGAGAACCGCTGCACCACGTGACTCCACCACTCGCCGAACTCGAGATCCTCTGCAGAGACGCCCAGCTCCAGCTCCTTCCCTCGACCTTTCGACGTTTCACGTGAAACATCGCGAAGGGAGCGGGACGTTCGCGATGGCGCCAACCGGGGGAGCGCCGCACTCGCATGCGATCAAGACCCGGGCATCACACTCCGCCCCCAACGCCGGCACATCCCCGCCCATATCTAAACCACTTGGCGGCCCACTGGCGGCACAGCGAATTGCTCGGGACACGAAATGCGATGCCCCCAATGCCTCCGTGAAGCATCATCCAAGACCGCGGGAAATGCCCACGCGCGACCCGGACAGCCGTCCGATCACCACCAAGGAGGGCGCGAGACCCCCAAGGGACGGAGCGTCGAGTCAACGCGGACCGCGCACTCCACGAGGGCAGATCCACCCGGTCAAGCGCTTGCTTGCCACTGGCCCGGCGGGGGACACCCGATCCCTGTTCATCCACGCGGCCGCCACATCAAGACGCCTACCCACCAGCATTGCGCAGCGCGCGTTTCACGTGAAACACCCGCTGTCTGCTCCCTGGTGACCCGCCATCCCCCCACCACCAGACACGCGCCCTCGATCCCGGCCGGAGGCGGAAGCCACACTCTCACGTCTCGCAGAAGGAGCTCGATCTGATCGACAACGGGATCGTGAAGCGAGACGAAGGGATGGTGGCCGGTCGGGAGATCGACGAACCTTCGCGCACGACCTGCATGGACGCGCTGCAGGACGTTGGGCGTACTGCGGTCTTTTCCGGACACGAGGTACGTCGTCGAATCCACCCCTTCCCGGCTCGGGCGTCAGAGCGCGGTCATGAAAGACGCCGTGAATCACGCCGTCACTCGGGATCCAGGCTTGGGACTGAATCGTGGAATCGGAGTCTTGCGGGACATCGCTACCCGAACAAGGAGACATCCCCTCCCTCGACCTCGAGGAGCGCACTTCGACCGAGCTTCACGCGCACCGGAACGGGCTCATCGCTCATGATGTCCCCTTGCGATTGACCCGCGTGCGGCAGATACGAGGAGATGTACAGCAGACTCTTCATCGCGGGGTAACGCCCCGCCCCTGCGATGACGGTGCCGCCGCAGGAGCGGCTGACCATGGTCGCCGCGTCCGCGTGATCCAGAGCGAGACGCGGAGCCGCGGCATCCGAATCAAGCCTTCCAGACGCGATCTCAACCGCCTCCCGCACGAAGCCATCGCGACAACCCGACACACGACCGCTGTACGGTCCCCAAAACATCAGCCGCCGGCTGCGATCATCCGGCGCCATCCCGCACCAATTCGCGTGCGCAAATACGACCTCCACGACCACGCCATCTCAGGTGGATCCGCTTTTGACGTTAGACGTACCTGTAATTACGTGAAATGATCGCACCGTGGGCAGACAGAGGCAGCCGGCCATCGCAGAGGACCTACTGGACCAGTGCGCCGATCACGCTCTCACCCACGGGCTCCCCGATGGCCTCGAGCCGTTCGCACAGGCGACGGGCACATCCCCCCGGATGCTGCTCTACCACTTCGGCACCCGCGATGAACTGTTCCGGGCGGTGCTGCGTCGCGCGCGCGAGATCCACCTCGCCTCCTTCGGCGAGCTGCTGCGCGTCGTCCCGGGGGAGAGCTACACCGCCACGTTGGCCGCTGCCTGGGTAGGCATGACCGAACCCGAGGGGCGATCCTTCGTGCGGATGTTCACCCAGCTCCCTGAGCAGCGCGAGAACTTGCTGTGGCCGGGTTTCCGCGCCCGCGCGACCACCGACTGGCTTCCTCTGCTCGCCCAGGGCCTGTCGACGATCGACCCGCCGCCGTCCGCAACGTTGGTCCTCGCCGTGATCCGCGGATCGATCATGGACCTGGATGCAACGGCCGACTACCGCCGCGTCGATCAGGCGTTCGCCGCGTTCCTCCGAAGTATCGACCCGGGTGCACCCGAGGTGTCGCGTCCGCGCCATCCGTCGTTCGGACCAAGGCCCCGCCCGGCGGTCGACCACGACCTCGCGCGCTCGTCTAGGGGCGACCCGTGAGGTCGGGCCGCCGTGCGATCCGGCTCGCGCACGACCGTCGGTCCGTTGCTCAGGTCTCTCAGCGCGAAACGGTGGCCACGAACACGCGAGTGGGCTCGCCGAGCACTCCCTCGCCGACGACCTCGATCGCGACGTCAGTCAGCCCGAACTTCCGCACCTGCTTCGCGGCGGCGTCGACCTCGGCGCCCACATTGGCGCCCTTCAAGAAGACGAGTCTGCCACCGGGCCGAACCAGGGGAGCGGTGAACGGCAGAAGCGTACGCAGAGCGCTGACCGCGCGGGCCGTCGCCACGTCGAACACCCGTCCCTCGGACCACTCCTCGCCACGCATGCGCGCAACAGTCACGTTCTCGAGTTCGAGCTCAGCAACCTGCTCGGACAGCCACGCGGTGCGGCGCTCCATGGGCTCGATCAGCGTCCATTCCACGTCCGGACGAGCGATCGCGAGCACGAGACCCGGCAGACCCGCTCCCGATCCCACGTCGACGGCGCGACCCGCGAAATACGGCGCGGCGATGGCGCTGTTGAGAATATGGCGTGTCCACAGTCGCGGCACTTCCAGCGGACCGATGAGTCCGCGTTCCTCCCCGTGAACGGCGAGATTCCGCGTGAATCGACGGGCCTTCTCGATGTGGTCGCCGAACAGCGTCAGCGCTGCGCTCGGCTCGGCCTCGAGCTGTTCCGGCATCCGATCACTCAGCCGCGACGGATCACGGTGTGGCGGTCGGCACCCTCACCGAACGACTCGGAGGTGAATCCGCGGTCGGCGGCGATGTCGTGCACCAGCTTGCGCTCGTAGCTCGACATGGCCGGCAGCGACGCCTGCGAGGCTCCCTCATCGAGGCGGGCGATGGCCCGGTCGACGAGGTTCTCGAGCTGCCGCTGACGGGCGTCGCGCGATCCACCGATGTCGAGGATCAGACGCGAGAACCGTCCCGTCGAGTTCTGCACGGACAGACGCGTCAGCTCCTGCAGCGCCTGCACGGTGTCAGGGTGCGACAGGGTGGACAGCGCCCCGGCATCCTCCGCCTCCACCGAGACATACGCGCGCCCGGCGCGCACGTCCATGGCGAGGTCGCCGTCGATGTCGGCGATGTCCAGGAGCCCCTCGAGGTAGTCGGCGGCGATGTCGCCTTCCTGCTCGAGCTGCTCCTCGGTGGCGGCGGTCTGGTCGGGGGCGATCTGATCGGACGTCGTCATCGTGATCTCCGGATCTCAGGAGGCGGGTGCGGAGCCGGCATTGCCGGCGGAACCACCCGCGGCACCGGTGTTCTTCGTGGACTGCTGCTTCTTCGCGCGCTGCTTCCCGACCGGCTGCTGACGCTTCGGCTGGGCGGCGCGAGCTTTCTCGGCCTCTTCGAGGAGGCGCTCCTGCTCGGCGCGATACTTCTCGACCGGGACGACCTTGCCCGACGAGTCGATGGCCTTGCCCTTGCGCGCCAGACGCTCCTCGCGAGCCTTGGCGGCGTCGGAACCGGGCGTCGGCATCTCACGGATGACCACGAACTGCTGCACCATCGTCCACAGGTTGCTGACGAACCAGTAGATGACGACACCGAGCGGGAAGAAGACGCCCGAGAAGATGAAGGCCAGCGGCAGGATGTAGAGCATGATCTTCTGCATCTGGTACGCCTGACCGGTCTTGGCCTCGGGCGACAGGTTCTTCGAGATGATCTGCAGCTGCGTGAAGAACTGCGAACCGATCATGAGCACGACGAGCGTCAGCAGGATCGCGACGGTGACCTGACCGTCGGGCTGGCCCCACGCGGTGACGAGGTTGACGTGCATGGATGCCACGTCGAACAGGCGCGCGTCGTAGAACTCGGTCGTGAGCTCGGGCGTGAGCAGGCCCACGCCACCGATGCCGCTCGCCGCGTGCTTGGAAACGTCGTTCAGCACGCTGAAGAGGGCGAAGAAGATCGGCATCTGCACGAGCAGCGGGAGGCAGCTCGAGACGGGTGTCGTCCCGTGCTTCTTGTACAGCGCCATCGTCTCGCGGCTCATGGCCTCGCGAGAGAGCTGGTCGCGCTTGCCCTTGTACTTCTCCTGAACCTTGCGCAGTTCAGGAGCGATCTCCATCATCTTGCGCTGGCTCTTGATCTGCTTCACGAACAGCGGGATCAGAGCGGCGCGCACGATCAGCACGAGGCCGACGATCGACAGCACCCAGGTCAGACCGGCAGCCGGGGCCATGCCCAACGCGGTGAAGAGCGCGTGCCATCCGACCAGCACGAGTTCGACCATCCATTTCAATGGCCAGAGGATGGTCCCAATGAGATCGAATTGCACGATCAGTCCTTTCGGGAGGGCACGACGAATCCGTGCCGAGTGAGTTCGTGGCGGAAGGCCCGATGAGGACGGACGTCGTCGATGCCACCCTGAGCCCAGGGATGGCAGCGTGCGAGGCGGGCTGCGGTGAACGCGATGCCCTTCACGAGTCCATGCTGCTGCACGGCGCCCACCGAATAGGCGGAGCAGGACGGGTAGTACTTACACACGTCGCCGTAGACGTGCGAGATGGTCGCGCGATACGCGTGCAACAGCGCCAGCCCCGCGTTGCGGGGGAGGAGCGGAATGGATGCCACGACACCGTCGGCCGAGAGACGGCCAGCCCCCGTGGAGGAGGTCGGGAGAGTCGAAGCGCTCATACCGATGCTTTTCGTTCGAGGCATCGCACCACATCGGCGCGAAGCGTCGGATAGTCGACGGTCGCCGCCGAAGGCAGCGCACGGATGACAATCGAGGCGCCCCCGCGAACAGACGGGAGCGCCTCGGCGCACACCGCCTTGAGGCGGCGGCGAATGGTGTTGCGGGTGACCGCGGAGCCGACCTGGCGGCTCACGATGAAGCCGAACCGGGGCGAACCACTTTCGGCCGAGGTTCCGACGTAGGTCACGGTGTGCGCTCCGGCACAGCGAGTGCCCCGTCGGACCGTGGCTTTGTAGTCCGATCCGCGGGTGAGTCGGTTCGGCTTCGCGAGCACCGGGGCTGTCAGGCCGAGAGCTCGGTGCGGCCCTTGGCGCGACGGGCCGCGAGGATGCCACGGCCGGCGCGCGTACGCATACGGGCGCGGAAGCCGTGCTTCTTGGCGCGGCGGCGGTTGTTGGGCTGGAAGGTGCGCTTGCTCATGGGTCACTCCGGAGGTGATGTCGCCCGATGCTCTTCTGCCGGGGACGGGGGTCGGGACTGCCGTATAGGCATAAGTCAACCGACTAAGGCTACGTCGCGAACGGCGTTAACTCAAACCGAGAACGCGACCGCCCATTATCCCCAGGCGTTGTCCACAAGCGTGGCAAAGACACGCGACCGAGTCCTACAGTGGATTTTGCTCCGACTGAGCCGCGAACTAGCGTGGCCCCGGAAGTTATCCACAGGTTCGACGCGACACGTCGATCTCCCGTCGCGTCAAGATCCCGGAGGGGATATGTCTCTGCACCACGCACCGGATGTGCCCGTCTGGTCATCCGTGCTGGACCAGCTTCTCACCGATGATCGCGTCACCCCGCAACTCCACGGCTTCTTGAACCTCGCGGTTCCGCAGGGGGTGATGGGCGGGACGCTCTACCTCGATGTGCCGAACGATCTGACCGCGGCGCAGTTCAACAAGCGCATGCGGGCCCCCATCCTCGAGGCGCTCGCCCAGGTACAGGGAGACGACCCTCAGATCGGCACGTTCCGAGTCGTCGTCAACCCCGACGTCATCGAGACGCAGCGCAGCTCGTCCGCGGCGCCGAGTGAAGAGCGCGCGTCACAGGCCGTGCCCACACACGCCGCCCTCAACGAGCAGGCGCCCGAGCCGATCGTTCCCGCGTCCCGCAACGACACGCGGCTCAACCCGAAGTACACCTTCGACAATTTCGTCATCGGGCAGTCCAACCGCTTCGCCCACGCTGCCGCGGTCGCCGTGGCCGAGGCGCCGGCGAAGGCGTACAACCCGCTGTTCATCTATGGGGACTCCGGGCTCGGCAAGACCCACCTCCTCCACGCGATCGGCGACTACGCCGCGAGCATGTACGCCGGCATCCGTGTCCGCTACGTGTCGAGTGAGGAGTTCACGAACGACTTCATCAACTCGATCGCCAACAACCGGGGCTCCGCGTTCCAAGCGCGGTACCGCGACGTCGACATCCTCTTGATCGACGACATCCAGTTCCTGCAGGGTCGGGCAGAGACACAGGAAGCGTTCTTCCACACGTTCAACACGCTGCACGACCACGACAAGCAAGTCGTCATCACCAGCGACCTTCCGCCGAAACAGCTCACCGGCTTCGAAGACCGCATGCGGAGCCGCTTCGAGTGGGGCCTGATCACCGACGTGCAGGCACCCGACCTCGAGACCCGCATCGCGATCCTGCGCAAGAAGGCTCAGAGCGAGCGTCTGCTGATCCCCGACGACGTGCTCGAATACATCGCCACGGTGGTGTCGTCGAACATCCGCGAACTCGAGGGCGCGCTCATCCGCGTCTCGGCGTTCGCGAGCCTCAACCGTTCGACGCTCGACATGTCCCTGGCACAGACGGTGCTGCGCGACATCATCGACCAGGACGACGCGAACGTGATCTCGCCGACCGACATCATCACGGCGACCGCCCAGTACTTCAAGCTGTCGGTGGACGACCTGTATGGTTCGAGCCGCTCCCAGGCTGTGGCCACCGCCCGCCAGATCGCCATGTACCTGTGCCGCGAGCGCACGAGCCTCTCCCTGCCGAAGATCGGACAGCTCTTCGGCAACCGTGACCACACGACCGTGATGTACGCCTACAAGAAGATCAGCGACCTCATGAAGGAGCGTCGATCGATCTTCAACCAGGTATCCGAGATCACGAGCCAACTGGGACGCATGCGCTGAGCGCCCGCCTGCCGAAGGGGTCCGACCACGATCGTGGTTCGGACCCCTTTCTCGTTTTCGGCCTCTGATCAGGCTTTGGGGGCCGCTCAACCATGGTTTTCGTCAAGGTTCTGCACAGTGTGGAAAACCTGTGGATAACTCCGTTTTCTTCGGGATGACCTGTGCACTGCGCTGTTAACACTGTGGACGACGAGCGACCGCTCTCGCGCCCCGACGCGTTAAGTGCCCAGGCTGTCCGCAACTCCTCCACAGTTAACAGAGCCCGACTCCCCTGCTGTTAACACGCATGTCGCGAGTTATCCACACTCTCCACAGCTGTTAACAAGATGAAGATTCCAAATCATTGTTAAGAGGGATTCGATGACCTTGCCATGGCGACGTGGGTCGACAGGCTCGGTCGAACGTGGGCACTAGCATGGGTAAGCCATACCCGCCGTCAAGGGAGCACCCGTGAAGTTCCACGTCAATCGCGATGTGTTCAGCGAAGCTGTGTCGTTCGTGGTCAAGCTCCTGCCGCAGCGCAATCCGCAGCCGATCCTGGCCGGTGTGCTGATCGAGGCCAACGAGCAGGGCCTCACCCTCGCCGCCTTCGACTACGAAGCGTCCGCGCGGACGACGATCGAAGCGACCGTCGACGAGCCGGGCACGATCCTGGTCCACGGCCGTCTCCTCAGCGACATCGCCAGCCGCCTCCCGAACGCGCCGATCCAGATCGCCGTCGACGACGACGGCGGCATCCTGCTGACGTGCGGATCGGCGCGATTCACGCTCGCCTCCATGCCGGTGCAGGAATACCCCGCCATCCCCGAGGTGACCGGAGAATCCGGTCTCGTCCCGGCCGACGAGTTCGCCACCGCCATCGCGCAGGTTGCTTTCGCGGCGTCGCGCGACGACGTCACGCCTGTCCTCACGGGTGTGCAGCTCGAGGTCTCCGGCACGCGGCTGAGCCTGGTCGCGACCGACCGCTACCGGGTCGCGCTGCGCGAGATCCCGTGGGATGGCGGTGCCGCGGCATCCGACGAGCCCACCTCGGCGCTCGTACCGGCCCGCACCCTTCAGGAGGTCGGCAAGACCTTCGCCCACGGCGGCGACATCTCGATCGCGTTCTCGGGCTCGGGCGATCGCGAGATCATCGCCTTCTCGTCGGGGAACAAGACCGTCACCTCGCTCCTCATCAAAGGCAACTTCCCGCCGGTCCGTCGCCTGTTCCCCGCGCAGACGGAACACCACAGCGTGGTCAACACCGCGGAGCTCGTCGAAGCCGTCCGTCGTGTCGCACTCGTGCTCGACCGCTCCGCGCCACTGCGTTTCACGTTCGGTCCCGACGGCGTCTCGATGGATGCGTCCGGCACCGAACAGGCCCGCGCCACCGAGTCGGTCGACGCGACGCTCGTCGGCGACGAGGTCACTCTCGGCCTCAACCCGCAGTACCTGATCGAGTCGCTGGGCGCCGTGCGCAGTGAGTTCACGCGCATCACCTTCACGTCGAGCGACAACGCGAACAAGCTCAGCCCCGTGCTTGTCACTCCGCAGACGTCGGTCGAGAAGGGCGGCGAGGGAACGTTCAAGTACCTCCTGCAGCCCAACCTCCTGCTGCGCTGAGCTGCGTCTCGCTGCCGTGTCGGAGGTGGCGGGTAGTCTGACTCGGTGATCGTGGAGCAGCTGGGACTGAAGGACTTCCGCAATTACGCGGAAGCCGACGTCTCGCTCTCTCCGGGGGCGAACGTCTTCGTCGGCCGCAACGGTCAGGGCAAGACCAACCTCGTCGAAGCGGTGGCGTATCTGGCCACCCTCGGATCGCACCGGGTTTCGAACGACGCTCCCCTCGTCAAAGACGGGACGGATGCCGCGATCGTGCGCGCGCGACTGGCCCATGGCGAGCGGAGCGTGCTCCTGGAGCTCCAGCTCAATCGCCAGGGCGCGAACAAGGCGCGAGTCAACGGCGTCAATGTGCGCACATCGGAGCTCCCCCGATACGCGCAGGTGGTCCTTTTCGCTCCCGAGGACCTGCAGATCGTCCGCGGGGATCCCTCCGCTCGTCGTCGCTTCGCGGATCAGCTGATCGTGCAGCGCACCCCGCGCATGGCCGCCGTCCTCGGCGACTACGAACGGGTTCTGCGCCAGCGCAGCGCTCTGCTCAAGTCGGCGCGCGCCCGCGGTCTTCGCGGCGACGCCCTCAGCACGCTCGACGTGTGGGACGACAAGCTGGTCACCCTCGGCACCGAGGTGATCGAGGCGCGGAGCGCGTTGGCATCCGACCTCTCCGATCCCGTCGCCCGGGCGTACGCCGCGATCGCCGGCGCCGATCACGAACCGCGCTTGTCCTGGGCGCTCTCCGTCGGCGGGGGCGACCCCGAAGAGGGCGATGCGGTCGATGGTGCGGGCTCGAGCGAGCCGCTGGCCGACCAGTTCCGCGCGGCCCTCGCCGCGAAGCGACCAGCCGAGCTCGAGCGCGGACTGACGCTGGTCGGACCCCACCGCGACGACCTCGTGCTGCGTGTGCGCGGTCTGCCGGTGAAGGGGTACGCCTCGCACGGCGAATCGTGGTCCGTCGCGCTCGCTCTGCGGTTGGCCTCGGCCGAGATCCTGCGCGCGGAGTCGCGGCTGGGCGACCCCGTCCTCATCCTCGACGATGTCTTCGCCGAGCTCGACGCCGGACGCCGCACGCGTTTGGCGGAGCTCGCCGCGGGATACGAGCAAGTCATCGTGACCGCCGCCGTCGAAGAAGACGTCCCCGACGGGTTGCGCGCCCATGTCGTACGCGTCGATGCCGGACGCATTCGGGACATCGGCGATGAGTGACGACGCCGAGATCCCCGAGACCATGTCGACGTACCTGCGTCTGCGCGGTCTCGAGCCGTCGCCGTACCGCAAGAAGAAGCGTCGACGCCGCGCCGACGACGGTGAGAACGCCCCGTTCACCCCGGGCCGGGACCCGCGCGGGTTGGGCGACGTGCTCTCCTCGCTCACCAAGTCCGCCGGGTGGGACCCCCAGCTCTCGCGCGAAGACCTCGTGCGCACGTGGGACGAAGTCGCCGGAGCCGACACCGCAGCGCACACCCGTCCCGTCGCCTTGGACGGCGGAACCCTGACCGTCCAGGCCGATTCCACGGCGTGGGCGAAGCAGCTGCAGTTCATGCGCGCGCAGATCCTCTCGGAGATCCTCCGCCGCTTCCCCGATGCCGGTGTCGAGGCGATCCGGTTCGTGGGCCCCGACGTCCCCTCTTGGAAATGGGGGCCCAGAGCCGTTCCAGGCCGCGGTCCGCGCGATACCTACGGCTGAGTCATGGTCGATCCCGGCTCGACGTGATTTATCCCCGCATTGGGGCGTACAAGCCATTTCGAGGGCCCGTCCGCGATAGGATGGAGGTTCCGACGAACCGATCTGGAGCGCGCGTACCCATGACGTCCGAAAACCCCGACAGCGTTTCCGAGGAACCCGAAGCGACCAGCAAGAAGGTTCCCAACGAGTACGGGGCAGACGCCATCCAGGTGCTCGAAGGTCTCGAGGCCGTCCGCAAGCGCCCCGGCATGTACATCGGCTCGACCGGTGAGCGCGGCCTGCACCACCTCGTGCAAGAGATCGTCGACAACTCCGTCGACGAGGCACTCGCCGGCTACTGCGACACCATCGAGGTGACGATCCTCTCCGACGGCGCCGTGCGCGTGGTCGACAACGGTCGCGGCATCCCGGTCGACATGCACCGCACCGAGGGCAAGTCGACCGTCGAGGTCGTGCTCACCGTTCTGCACGCCGGCGGCAAGTTCGGCGGTGGCGGATATGCGGTCTCGGGCGGTCTGCACGGCGTCGGCTCGTCGGTCGTCAACGCCCTCTCGACGCGCCTCGAGGTCGAGGTCAAGCGTCAGGGTCACGTGTGGCGCCAGTCGTTCCGTGACGGCGGCGTGCCCCTCGCCCCCCTCGCGCAGGGAGAAGAGAGCGACGCGACCGGAACGACGATCACCTTCTGGCCGGATGCCACGATCTTCGACACCATCGACTTCGACTACGACACGCTGCGCACGCGCTTCCAGCAGATGGCCTTCCTCAACAAGGGTCTGCGCATCAGCCTTCGCGACGAGCGCCCGCAGTCGCTGATCACCGAGGGCGAGCCCGGCGAAGAGGTCACCGACGCCCGCCACGACACGTTCCTCTACGAGCGCGGTCTCGTCGACTACGTCGAGCACCTCAACCGTGTGCGCAAGGCGGACGTGGTCAACGACGAGATCATCGAGGTCGAGTCCGAAGACACCGAGCGCAAGATCGCGCTCGAGCTGGCGATGCAGTGGACGACGGCCTACACCGAGAACGTCTTCACCTATGCGAACACCATCAACACCCACGAGGGTGGGACGCACGAAGAGGGCTTCCGCGCCGCGCTGACGACCCTCGTCAACCGCTACGCGCGCGCGAACAACCTGCTCAAAGAGAAGGACGACAACCTCACCGGCGACGACATCCGCGAGGGTCTCACCGCCGTCATCTCGGTCAAGCTGTCGGAGCCGCAATTCGAGGGTCAGACCAAGACCAAGCTAGGCAACACCGAGGCCCGTGCCTACGTGCAGAAGGTCGTCGGCGACAAGCTGGGCGACTGGTTCGACCGCAACCCCGCCCAGGCGAAGAACATCATCCGTAAGGCGATCGACGCCGCTACCGCACGTCTCGCCGCCCGCAAGGCGCGCGAGACGGCGCGTCGCAAGAGCGTCTTCGAGTCGGCCGCGATGCCCGACAAGCTCAAGGACTGCACCTCGAAGGACCCCTCGATCAGCGAGATCTTCCTCGTCGAGGGTGACTCGGCCGGCGGCTCGGCCGTGCAGGGGCGCGATCCGCACACGCAGGCGATCCTGGCGCTGCGCGGAAAGATCCTCAACGTCGAGCGCGCGCGCCTCGACCGCGCACTGGGCAATAAAGAAGTGCAGGCGATGATCCAGGCCTTCGGCACGGGCATCGGCGAAGACTTCGACATGGCCAAGGCCCGGTACCACAAGATCGTGCTGATGGCCGATGCCGATGTCGACGGTCAGCACATCACCACGCTGCTGCTGACTCTGCTCTTCCGCTACATGCGCGGACTCATCGAGGCAGGCTTCGTCTACCTCGCGCAGCCCCCGCTGTACCGCCTGAAGTGGTCGAACCACCCGCACGAGTACGCGTACAGCGACCGCGAGCGCGACGCGATGCTCATCGACGGTCAGGCCTCCGGACGCCGCATTCCCAAGGACAACGGCATCCAGCGCTACAAGGGTCTCGGCGAGATGAACGACCACGAGCTGTGGGAGACCACGATGGACCCGGAAACCCGCACGCTGAAGCAGGTCACCATCGACGACGCCGCCTCGGCAGACGAGATCTTCTCGGTGCTCATGGGAGAAGACGTCGAGTCGCGTCGCAGCTTCATCCAGCGCAACGCCAAAGACGTCCGCTTCCTCGACATCTGATCCGCACGACAGATCTCGCTCCGACGTATTCACGAAACTGAGAAGACATGGCTGACGACACCACTCCCGAGCCCGCCGACGCGCGCGAAGAAGGCGCTCACAACCACGGCAAGATCGACCAGGTCGACCTGCAGCTCGAGATGCAGCGGAGCTACCTCGACTACGCGATGAGCGTCATCGTCGGGCGCGCCCTGCCCGACGTGCGCGACGGTCTCAAGCCCGTGCACCGCCGCGTGATCTACGGCATGTACGACGGCGGCTTCCGCCCCGACAAGTCGTTCTCGAAGTGCGCCCGCGTCGTCGGTGAGGTCATGGGGCACTACCACCCGCACGGTGACGCCCCCATCTACGACGCACTCGTGCGTCTCGTGCAACCGTGGTCGCTGCGCTACCCGCTCGCGCTCGGCCAGGGCAACTTCGGCTCGCCCGGCAACCAGGGAGCGGCCGCCCCGCGTTACACCGAGACGAAGATGGCTCCCCTCGCGCTCGAGATGGTGCGCGACATCGAAGAAGAGACCGTCGACTTCGAAGACAACTACGACGGCCAGACGCAGGAGCCCACGGTCCTGCCGGCGCGCTTCCCGAACCTGCTGGTCAACGGCTCGGTCGGCATCGCCGTCGGTATGGCCACGAACATCCCGCCGCACAACCTGCGCGAGGTCGCGGCCGGTGCCCTCTGGGCCCTCGAGAACCCGGATGCCACGCGCGAGGAGCTGCTCGAGGCGCTCATGGAGCGCATCCCCGGCCCCGACTTCCCCACGCACGCCCAGATCCTCGGCACCCGTGGCATCAAGGACGCGTACCGCACCGGGCGCGGCTCGATCACGATGCGCGCCGTGGTCAACATCGAGGAGATCCAGGGCCGCACGTGCCTCGTGATCACCGAGCTGCCGTACCAGGTCAACCCCGACAACGTCGCGGTCAAGATCGGCGACCTCGCCCGCGAGGGCAAGATCACGGGCGTCGCCGACATCCGCGACGAAAGCTCGGGTCGTACCGGCCAGCGCCTGGTCGTCGTGCTCAAGCGCGACGCCGTCGCGAAGGTCGTGCTGAACAACCTCTACAAGCACACCCAGCTGCAGGAGAACTTCGGCGCCAACATGCTGGCGATCGTCGACGGCGTGCCGCGCACGCTCTCGCTCGACGGCTTCATCAGCCTCTGGATCGACCACCAGGTCGAGGTCATCGTCCGCCGCACGCGCTACCGCCTGCGCAAGGCCGAAGAGCGCATGCACATCCTGCGCGGCTACCTCAAGGCGCTCGACGCCCTCGACGAGGTCATCGCGCTCATCCGCCGTTCGCCCACGGCTCAGGATGCCAACGAGGGTCTGCAGAAGCTCCTCGACATCGACGACATCCAGGCGCAGGCGATCCTCGACATGCAGCTGCGTCGTCTCGCTGCCCTCGAGCGCCAGAAGATCGTCGACGAGGCAACCGAGCTCGAGGCCCGCATCGCGGACTACAACGACATCCTCGCCACGCCCGCCCGCCAGCGCACCATCATCCGCGACGAGCTGACTATGATCGTCGACCGCTTCGGCGACGACCGTCGCACCGAAATCCTGCACGGGTTCGACGGCGACGTCTCGATCGAAGACCTCATCGCCGAAGAAGAGATGGTCGTCACGGTCACCCGCGACGGCTACATCAAGCGCACGCGCAGCGACAACTACCGCTCGCAGCATCGCGGCGGCAAGGGTGTGAAAGGCGCGCAGCTGCGCGCCGACGACGTCGTCGAGCACTTCTTCGTCACGACCACCCATCACTGGCTGCTGTTCTTCACGAACAAGGGCCGTGTGTACCGCTCCAAGGCGTACGAGGTTCCCGAGGCGGGGCGCGATGCGAAGGGTCAGCACGTCGCGAACCTGCTCGCGCTGCAGCCCGATGAGGAGATCGCGCAGATCCTCGACATCCGCGATTACAGCGTCGCCACGTACCTCGTGCTCGCCACCCGCAACGGTCTGGTCAAGAAGACCCGCCTCGACGAGTACGACACGAACCGTCAGGGTGGCGTCATCGCCATCAAGCTCCGCGGCCAGGTCGCGGACGACGTCGATGAGGCCGAGCAGAGCGGTGCCGACGAGCTGGTCAGCGCGATGCTGGTCGACGAGGGCGATGACATCCTCCTGATCAGCCGCCTGGGACAGTCGCTGCGCTTCTCCGCCACCGACAGCGCGTTGCGCCCGATGGGCCGGTCGACGTCGGGCGTGAAGGGCATGGACTTCCGCGAGGGCGACAGTCTGCTCTCGGCATCCGTCGCCAAGGACGACGAATTCGTGTTCGTCGTGACCGAGGGAGGCTATGCCAAGCGCACCGCCGTCACCGAATACCGGATGCAGAATCGCGGTGGTTTGGGCATCAAGGTGGCCCGTCTGACCGACGACCGCGGCGTTCTCGCGGGCGGAATGATGGTGTCGGAGGGCGACGAGGTCCTCGTGGTTCTTGCCAGCGGCAAGGTGGTACGCTCTGCCGTGGCCGAGGTCCCCGCCAAGGGGCGCGACACCATGGGTGTCGTGTTCGCACGAGCCGGAGGTGATGACAGGATCATCGCCATCGCCCGCAACGCAGAGCGGAACCTGACCGAGACGACGGAGACGATCACGGAGCCCACCGCTTCTTCCGCGGATGAGGCCGACGCCTCCTCTTCCGAGACCCCCGAGGAAAGTACTGACGCATGAGCACGGTAGCCGACAAGCTCGCCAAGAAGTCGACTCACAAGACCCCCGCCAAGCAGGTCCGCCTGCGCCTGGTGTACATCGACTTCTGGTCGGCGGTGAAGCTGTCGTTCCTGGCGGCGGTCGCTCTGGCCATCGTCACGGTCGTGTCGTACTTCCTCATCTACCTCGTCGTCTCGGCGACGCTGCTGACGAAGCTCGATGAGTTCTTCACGAGCTTCACCGACGGTGGCGCGACCCTGTCGCAGTACGTGGGCCTGCCGCAGGTGATGGCGTTCGCCGCCATCGTCGCCATCCTCAATCTCGTCATCGTGACCGTGCTCGGCGCCGTGATGGCGGGTATCTACAACCTGGCGGTGAAGGTCACCGGTGGCCTTCTCGTCGGGTTCACCTCGAACTGACGCCGATTCGTCAAAACCTCGCGAGTCCGGTAAAGTCTTCGAGGTTGACATCACGTCAGCGAGACGGGGCTATAGCTCAGGCGGTTAGAGCGCTTCACTGATAATGAAGAGGTCCCAGGTTCAAGTCCTGGTAGCCCCACCCCTCCCTCGCGGGGCCTTAGCTCAGCTGGTAGAGCGCCTGCTTTGCAAGCAGGATGTCAGGAGTTCGAATCTCCTAGGCTCCACAATCGAGAACGAAGAGCCGGTCCGTCGGGACCGGCTCTTCGTCTTTTCCCCGGTGGCTCACCCCGCGGCGCGTCGTCGCCCCGCACGCAGAAGAATCACGGATGCCACGTAGAGCGCGGCCCCCGATACGGCCAGCACCGTGTTCATGCCTTCCAGGGTGACGGCGAACGGCGGCAGGAATGCACACACCCATGCGATCGCGAGCACGAGAGCGCCCGGCGGCGGGGGCAGCTCGCCCAGCGCCTCGAAACGGACCAGGACCAGCGAGAGCAGCCACAGCACCGCGGCCGTCGCGACGAAGACGAGGGGGCGGGTCGCCCACCACTCCGGGCTCGCCGGGGTCGGCGCGGCCCCCGGGATCAGCAGGGCGACGCCCGAGACGATCAGGATGACGGGCAGGTGCCAGAGGTACACCGTCATGAGCCGTGAGCCGATCACGAATACCACCGCCTGAGCGGCCCTCGTGCGCATCAGGGCAGTGAGAACGGGCTTGGCCAGCCGCAGCAGACACGCCTGCGCGAGACCGAACAGCACGAGCGGAAGCGTCGGTGGGTTGAGATTGGCGAGCATGTTGTTTGAGTAGGGCCCCCAGATCACGATGGCTCCGACGACGAGATAACAGCCGGCGGCGAGAGCGAGCAGAGACAGGGACGAGCGACGGTCGAACCATCCATCGCGGTACCAGTAGCCCAGCTGCTGGATCAGGGGCCAGACGAACAACAGGTTTAGGTACCCCAGCTCTTCGACACCCGAGACGAAGCGCAGCGCGTCCACCGCGATCACCGCGACCAGAAGCACCACGAGGGTGCGGCGGGGCACGACCTCGTGCCAGTGCGTCGTGAGGGGAACCACGGCCTGGCAGAGCAGGTACGCCGCGAGGAACCACAGCGGCATCCCCACTCCCACCACCGCGGCATCGACGAGCGAGGGGTCCACTCCAAGGAAGGAGGCGACCACGAGGACGGCCGCGGCGACCAGGAACAGCGGAAGCGCCGGCTGCGCGAGTCGCAGAGCGCGGGAGCGGATGAAGCCGCGCGCGTCGCCACCCCGGCTCGTCCATGTCGCCCAGCCGGCGGCGGAGGCGAAACCGCCCACGACGAAGAAGAGCGGCATGATCTGCCCGAACCAGGTCGCGGTGTCGAACCACGGCTGCATCTCGGCGGGCCGCGAGGTCACGATGGCGCCGTCGGGACCCCGACCGACGCCCACCTGGAGCAGGTGCACGACGACCACGAAGCACACCGCCGTGACGCGGGCGAGATCGAGCGTGAGGTCGCGGCGCGAGACGTCGGGCGTCGACGGAGAAAGCTCAGTGCCCATGGGACCATCGTGGCGCGACCCAGACGTGTGTCGTCAACTCCGACACGCGGGTGACACCCCTCGCTAGAGTCTGGTCATGGACATGCGCGTGGCCGCGTACGCCGTCGTCACCGACGCCGACGACCGCGTGCTGCTCGCCCACTGGATCGACGGGCGACGGGGAGCATGGACCCTCCCCGGCGGCGGCCTCGAGGACGGCGAAGACCCCGCCCAAGCGGTGCGCCGTGAGGTGCGCGAGGAGACGGGGTTCCGTGTCGCGGTCGACGGGCTGCTCGGCATCCACTCTCGGGTCATCCCCGCTGAAGCGCGCCTTGCCGACGGCGCCACCGGCCCTCTGCACGCGCTCCGGATCGTCTACCGCGCTCGCGTCGTGGGCGGTCGCCTGCGGTTCGAGACGGACGGCTCGACCGATCGCGCGGAGTGGTTCACCCTCGCCGCGACCCGCAAGCTGCGGCGCGTTCAGCTCGTCGACGTGGCTCTGCGGATGGCCGGCATCCTCGGCTCGTGAGCCTCAGGCGCGTTCGGCGGTGATGTCGGCGACCGTCGCGCCGTACGCGGCGATCAGATCGTCCGCGTCGACGAACAGGCTGTATCCGTGCGCTCCCGCGCCCATGGCGATCCGCGTCCCGACGATGCGTTCGTCGGCGTACACCGGCCAGTCGGTTGAGCTGCCGATCGGAACGATGGTTCCCCGTTCATAACCCGTCGCGGCGAGGGCCAGCTCCGGCTCGGGCAGGCGCAGCTTGTTCACGCCCACCACCGCGCGCAGCTTCGGCCACGAGATGGCGCGATCACCCGGCACCAGAGCGAACAGGTAGGTGTCGTCCGAACGCTTGACGACCAGCGTCTTCACGATGGAGGCAGAGGGGATGCCGAGCAACTCGGCCGCCTCGTCGAGGCTCGACGCCGCGGGACGCTCGCGCACATCGACGGAGAGGCCGCGCTCTCGCGCGGCCTCTCTGACTCTGATGGTGGGATCGCTCACGCGTCCGGCGCGCGCAGCGGGTCGTCCGCCACCCACAGCTCGTCGTCGGCGCGCAGCGTCTGCCACGCGGCGTACGCGACGCCGGCAGCGGCGACCACGCCGAGGATGATGGCGATGACGCCACCGGCGCCGATGCCGTCGTGCTGCGAGGGAAGCTTCTTGGCGAGACGCTTCGACGCCTGCTTGCCGTACTTCTCGGCACGCTTGGCGTACTTGTGGGTGTCGAGCTCGAAGCCGCGACCTTTGGCGAGACGGTCACGGGTGTCGCCCGCGGCGTCCCACACCGACATCGCTCCGCCGACCACGGCACCGGCCGCGGGGACCACCTTGTGGCTGAGGAAGCGGTTGCTGTACTTCACGCTCTTGTCGACGTACGGAGCGGCGTACTTGTTGTACCCGTCCTGCACGGCGGGGACGAGGTCTTCGCGGCTGAAGCGACCGAGCTGGTGGCCGGCTTCTCGAGCGACCTTCCCGCTCTCGCCCAGCAGCACCTGCTGCGACTCCCACACCTTCGCGGCGTGCTTCTGGAGCTTGCGCAGTTCCTTCTTGCTCTTGCGGCTGAGGCCCACGGCTCATCCTCCCTGTCGATGGGATGTACGTTCGTTCATCTTGCCAGAACGGGTCGCTGACGCCGCCGACCCTTGCAGATAACTCTGAGAGAATGTACTCATGGCCAACCACACCGCCGTCGCGACCCTGCACACCAACCACGGCGACATCGTCGTCAACCTGTTCGGAGACCACGCTCCGCGTACCGTCCGTAACTTCGTCGGGCTCTCCGACGGAACCCAGGAGTGGACGAACCCGGCTACGGGCGCCAAGGGTGAGGGTCCTCTGTACAAGGACGTCATCTTCCACCGCATCATCCCCAACTTCATGATCCAGGGCGGCGACCCCCTCGGTCAGGGCATCGGTGGCCCCGGATACAACTTCAACGACGAGATCAGCCCCGAGCTCGACTTCACCCAGCCCTACAAGCTGGCCATGGCCAACGCCGGTCTGCGCCGCAACGCCATCACCGGTCAGGCCGAGGGCACCAACGGCTCGCAGTTCTTCATCACGACCGACCCGACCCCGTGGCTCCAGGGCAAGCACACGATCTTCGGCGAGGTCGCCGACGACGCGTCCAAGGCCGTCGTCGACAAGATCGCCTCCGTCCCCACCGCCGCGGGCGACCGTCCGATCGAGCCCGTCGTGCTCCAGTCGGTCGACGTCGTCTCGGTCTGACCTCTCAGGCGGCGGCGGGTGTCCACGACTGAGGAGTTCCGTCGCAACAGCGACAACTTCTGTTACCGGCATCCCGACCGGCAGAGCTTCGTGCTGTGCCAGCGGTGCATGCGCACCGTGTGTTCGGATTGCCGCACACCCGCCGCCGTCGGCGTCATCTGCCCGGAGTGCATGGCGCAGCAGCGCGCCGCGCAAACCCCCGCGCAGAAGAAGGCTCAGCGCCGCTGGGCCTCTCGACCCATGTCGGTCGTCTCGTCCGGCCGACCGCAGATGACGCTCGGCATCATCGCCGTCACGGGCCTGGTCTACATCATCGGGCTCATCCCGGGCGTGGGCGGCGTCGTGTCGAACCTGCTCGCGTTCAACAGCCTCTACGTGCTGCCGCAGGCCGGTGTGATCGAGCCGTGGCGTCTCATCACCGTCGCCCTCGTCCACAGCGGCTTCTTCCACGTGGGCCTGAACATGCTCGCGCTCTGGTTCATCGGGCGCAGCCTCGAGCCGCTCCTCGGTCGCGCGCGATTGCTCGTGCTCTACCTGGTCGGCGCCCTCGGCGGATCGGTCGCCGTCGCGCTCCTCGCCCCCGGGGTGTGGACCGTGGGTGCGTCCGGTGCGATCTTCGCGCTCTTCGGCGCCCTGCTCGTAATCGGACGCCACATCGGCGCGGACATCCGCGTCATCGCCGTGCTGATCACCATCAACTTCGCGTGGCCGTTCGTGATCGCCGGCATCAATGCGATCGGGTCCGGCGACTTCGCCGGCTCTCTCGCCGCGGTGGGGATCTCATGGCAGGCGCACCTGGGCGGACTGATCACCGGCGCCGGTGTCGGACTGATCTACGCGCGAACGCGCGCAGCGACCCAGAAGCGGGTGCAGATCATTCTGCTCGTCGTACTCAGCGTGCTCCTGATCGCGCTGCTCGCGATCCCGGCTGTCTTCTACGTCTGAGAGTTATCCACAGCCCCATCCACAGGTGGGGATGAATTACACGTGTGTAACTCAGCGCCACTTCGTGGTCATCAGGAACCCGACGAACGCGATGCCGAAGCCGATCACGAGGTTCCATGGACCGATGCCGGGGATCGGGAACTGCGAGTTGCTGAGATAGAACACCAACACCCACACGAGGCCGATGAGCATGAGGCCGATCATGATGGGCAGGAACCACACCGGGTTCGGAGCCGATCCGCCTTCGTTGCGCTCAGCGATCGGGTCTTCGCCTTTGCCAGTTCGAGCCATGCCGGACAGTCTAACGGTCAGGTGCGCGTGATCCCGCGGAACTAGACTGCCCCCGTGGAGACCGTCGACCAGCCGCAGACCCGCCGGGGATCACGGCGCGGCCGTGCGCCCCGCCGGCGGGTGTCCGTGATCGGGGTCATCGGCGATCTGCTCGTCACCGCGGGCGTTCTCGTCCTGCTCTTCGTCGTCTGGCAGCTCTGGATCGGCGATGCCATCATCGGCGCGCAGTTCAAAGATCAGGGCAAAGAGATCAGCGAGCAGTGGGCCACGAACCCGCCACCGTCCGCACCTCTGCCCACGACGACCGCTCCCGCTCAACCGGCGGCACCGCCCACGGCCGACCCGCCCGCCCTCGAGCAATCGAAAGACGCGCAGATCTTCGGCGTCGTCTACATCCCGCGTCTCGGCCCGGACTACCACTTCCCGGTCGCCGGGGGAGTCAGCTCGTCCCGCACCCTCGACCCGATCGGCCTCGGTCACTACCCCGACTCCGCCATGCCCGGGCAGGTGGGCAATTTCGCCATCGCCGGCCACCGCGGCAGCCACGGGGCGCCGTTCGCGGACCTGCCGTCGTTGCGCATCGGCGACGCCATCGTCGTCGAGACCGAGGGCGGCTGGTACACCTACCGGTTCCGCAACATCGAATACGTGCGTCCTGACGGCGTGAACGTCCTGCTGCCGACACCCCAGCAGCCGCAGATCGAGGCGACGGATCGCGTCATCACGATGACCACCTGCAGCCCGCGCTACGGCTTCTCGGAGCGGGCGATCGGCTACGGCGTGTTCGAGTCCTTCACCCCGCGGACCGACGCCGGTCCGCCGACGTCTCTGACCTCTGGAGCAGCCTGATGTACGGAGCCCTGTGGCGCGTCCTCCCCGGTCCGTGGTGGGTGCGTCTGCTGATCGTCCTGGTGCTGCTCGCGGCCGTTCTGTACGGCCTCTTCTTCTACGTCTTCCCCTGGGTGAGCGACCTCGTCTATCCCCAGGAGGTCACGGTCGAGTGAGTCCCTGGCGCGTCGTCGTCGTCGACAATCGCGACAGCTTCGTCCACACCCTCGCCGGCTACGTCCGAGACCTCGGCGCCGAGACCGTCTTGATCACGGCGGACGATCCCGCGTTGCCGGATCTCGCCAAGCATGACGCACAGGCGATCCTCGTCTCACCGGGCCCTGGTCACCCCGATGACGCCGGGCAGTCGGTCGCGGTGGTGCACGCGGCGTTGGGGGCCGGCATCCCTCTTCTGGGGGTCTGCCTCGGACACCAGGCCATCGCGACGGCCTTCGGCGGACGCGTCGGGCACGCCCCCGAGCTGCTGCACGGCATCACGAGCGTCATCCGTCACACGGGCGACGGCGTGTTCGCCGACCTTCCTGACGGCTTCGTCGCGACCCGGTACCACTCCCTGTCCGTCGACGCGGAGTCGCTTCCGGCCGAGCTCGAGGTGACGGCGCGTACCGACGCAGGAGTGGTGATGGGCCTCCGGCACCGGACCGCGCCGATCGAGGGCGTGCAGTTCCACCCCGAGAGCGTGCTGACCGAGGGCGGGCATGTCCTGCTCGGTCGTTGGCTCGAGAACGCCGGACTGTCGGGCGCCGCTGCACGCGCCTTCCGACTTCACCCGCGCGGGGTCAGGCGCCGGAACACACCGTCAGCGTGATCTCGCTGTGCACCGGGACCTCACCAGGGGCGAGAGACTGCGTCTTGACCGTCGGGGGCGTCGCAGCCTTGCAGTCGGGGTCCTGCTGCGTCTTGACCGTCAATTGCTTCGCGTCGGATTCCAGCTCGCGCTGGGCCGCCTCGACGGTGTAGCCGGTGTAGTCGACGATGACCACCTGCCCGCTGGCAACCACGAGGTTCACCGTGGTGCCCTTCGCGACCTTCGCCCCCGACTCGACGCTGGACGAGATGATCGTGCCGGCGGCGAGAGCGGGATCGTCCTGGCGGCGGATCGAGCCGACCGACAGCCCGGCGTTCTGCAGCGCGGTTCGCGCCCCGCTCTCGGTGATCCCGTCGAGGGTCGGAACCGTGGCCGTGTCGGGTCCGGTCGAGACGTAGACCGTGATCCTCTGGCCGGCGGTGACGTTCGTTCCGGCCTCGGGGACCGTGCTCACGACATTTCCGGCCGCGACCTTCTCGTCGGACTCGTTCACGCGACTGGTGGTCAGCTGCTGGTCCGCGAGCGTCTCGACCGCGCGGTCGTACGACATGTCGACGACGTTGGGGACCGTGTAGGCGCTGGTGGGAACGTCGTTGCTCGGCTGAATCTGCATGACCCAGATGAGGACGGCAACGAGGAGGACCGCGAGGACGGTGACGCCCGCCCAGATCCAGGCCACCGGCGGACCGGGCTGCGTGCGGCGCATCGTGGTGTCGGTGCTGAGCTGCCGCAGCGATCGCGCGGTCTCGGCCGCTTGGCGCGGGTTCGGACCGTACAGTTCGTTCGACAGCGCCGACATCTGGCGCTTGGTGGGCCCCTTGCCGCCCACGGTCTCGTCGAGGGCCTCGCGGAAACTCGCGGCATCCTGCGGGCGCTGGAACGGGTCCTTAGCCAGGGCGCGGAGAACGATGGCGTCGAGCGCGCGAGGTACCGTCTCGACGATCTCGCTGGGCGGGACCGGGGCCTCGCTGACGTGCTGGTACGCGACGGCCACGGGGGTGTCGCCGCGGAACGGGGGGCGACCCGTGAGCAGCTCGTACAGCACCACGCCCGTGGAGTAGAGGTCGGCGCGGGCATCGACGGACTCGCCCTTGGCCTGCTCGGGCGAGAAGTACGCCGCCGTGCCGACGATCGCCGTGGTCTCGGCGACCGTGGACGAGGAGTCGGACACCGCGCGGGCGATACCGAAGTCCATCACCTTGACGCGTCCGGAATCGGTGATCATCACGTTTCCGGGCTTGATGTCGCGGTGGACGACGCCGGCACGATGCGAGTACTCAAGAGCCTCCAGGATGCCGTCGACGTACCGCAGCGCGTCCTCGGTGGGCACGGGGCCAGCGGCGATGACGTCCTTGAGCAGACGGCCGTGCACGAGTTCCATGACGATGTACGGAACCGGGCGCTCGTGGCCGTCCGCGCCCGTCTCGACGTCCTCACCCGCGTCGAAGACCCGCACGATCGTAGGATGCGCCATGCGCGAGGCCGCCTGCGCTTCGAGGCGGAAGCGCGTGCGGAAAGCGGCGTCGCCCGCCAGATCGGCCTTCAGGACCTTGATCGCGACCGTGCGACCGAGCGTCTGGTCGTACCCCCGATACACGCTGGCCATGCCGCCGCGACCGATCAGGTCGTCGACGCGATAGCGCCCGGAAAGGAGGCGCGTCTCAGTGGTCACGGGTGGAGCTCCTGGCGTGGGGGATGGGGGGATTAGGGCTTGACGGTCGGTACCGCCGCGGGCGTGGCCGTCGGCGATGCCGAGCTGCCGCCCGCGATCGTCGCCGACGCTTCGCCCGAGGGGCCGGCCGTCCGGTCACCGGCGCCCGAGCAGCTGACGGTGTACGTCACGCGAAGGGTCTGACCGGGAGCGTTGCTGACCGTCAGCTTGGCGTTGCGCGCGTCAGGCGCGAACGACGCGGTCGACTGACCGTTGGTGTCGAAGGTGCCGTTGGTCGCGGTGAAGTTGTACGACGTGACCGAACCAGTGCCCGAGGGGCAGGAGTACTGCTGCCACGAGACCTGGATGTCGCTGCCGGCCGTCACCGAGGCGCCCGGGAGGGTCGGCGTACCGGGGGTGGGGAGCGCCGTCTCTTCGCCGTAGACCGTGACCTCGATGTTCGTGCCCTGCGGGTTGCGCCCCGTCGGGTCGACGACGTAGATCTTGCCGACCTGGTCGGCGCTCGCGGCCGCGTTTCCGGTAGCGCAGGTGGCGCCGAGGTTCGCGTCACGCAGGGCCGTACGCGCCTCGTCGCAGGTCTTGCCGATGAGGTTGAGCGCATCGACGTCGACGAGGGTGTTCGACGGTGACGGCGAAGGCGAGGGCGATGACGGGCGGGGTGCCGGGGCCGACGACGAGGCCGAGGGGCTCGCCGGAGCGGCATCAGAATCGCCCTGGTTCGACAGCAGCGTGACGAGCGTGCCGATCAGCACCAGCGCGAGCAGAGCGATGAGCGCGATGAGCGGCCACGTCCAGGGACTGCGCTTCTTCTTCTGCGGCGCGGGGTCTTCTTCGGTGTGCTCCTCGGTGAGGAGCGACGTCGCGGCCGCGGGTGCGGGCATGAGGCGCGTCGCAGCGGAGGTCTGACCGGCGTTCAGCAGCTGGGTCGCGTCGTCGGCGAGAGCAGCTCCCGCCGCGATCGCGGGTACGGCGGCGGCCGCGGCCGCGAGGTCACCACGACGCAGAGCGGTTGCGGCGCGCGAGACCGCGGCCGAAGAGGCCGGACGGTCGTCGGGCTTCTTGGCGATCATCGCCATGACGAGGTTCTGGACCGGCTGCGCGACCGTGGGGGGCAGGGGAGCGGGCTGCTCGTTGATCTGCGCCATGGCGATCGCGACCTGCGACTCGCCTGTGAAGGGGCGCTTGCCCGCCAGGCACTCGTACGCGACGATCCCGAGCGAGTAGGTGTCGGTCGCGGGCGATGCGGGGTGACCCGACGCCTGCTCGGGCGAGAGGTACTGCACCGTTCCCATGACCTGACCGGTCGCGGTCAGCGGCACCTGATCGGCGATGCGGGCGATGCCGAAGTCGGTGATCTTGACGCGACCGTCGGGCGTGATCAGCAGGTTGCCCGGCTTGATATCGCGGTGGACGAGGCCCGCGGCGTGCGCGGCCTGAAGGGCAGCGGCCGTCTGAGCGACGATGTCGAGGGTCTTGTCGGTCGAGAGGGAACCGTCGCGCTCGAGGATCGTCGACAGGGCTTCGCCCGGGACGAGCTCCATCACGAGGAAGGCGCTGCCGTCCTCCTCGCCGTAGTCGAACACGCTGGCGATGCCCTCGTGGTTGACGAGGGCGGCGTGGCGGGCCTCGGCGCGGAAGCGCTCGAGGAAGCCCGGGTCGCCCATGTACTCGTCTTTGAGGATCTTGATCGCGACGGTCCGTCCGATGACGTGATCCGTCGCCTCCCAGACCTCGCCCATACCGCCGATCGCGATCCGCGAATCGAGCTCGTAGCGTCCTCCGAAGGTCACACCTTGCGTCGGTCTCATTTACCCAGCACCGCCTCCATGACCTTCTTCGCTATCGGGGCGGCGATCTCGTTGCCGCTCCCGTTCTGCCCCTGGCCTCCACCGTTTTCGACGACCACGGCGACGGCGACCTTGGGGTCTTCCGCCGGTGCGAAGCCGGTGAACCAGAGAGTGTAGGGACGGGAATCGTTCTCCGCCGTGCCGGTCTTACCCGCCACCGCGACCCCGTCTATTCTTGCATTCGATGCTGCGCCGTCCTGGACGTTCGCCGTCATCATGGTGACCATCTGCGCGGCGATCGAGGGCTCGAGAGCCCGTCCGAACTCGCTGCTGCTGGCCTCGTCTTTGACCGAGAGATTCGGCTCGATCACCCGATCGACCATGCGCGGGTTCATCACGACACCGCCGTTCGCGATGCCGGCCGAGACCATGGCCATCTGCAACGGAGTAGCGCGCACGTCGCCCTGGCCGAAGCCGCTGAGGGCGGTCTGCGGGGCATTCGGCGAGGCCGGGTAGGTCGACGGCGTGGACTCGAGCGGCAGGCTGAAGGACTTATTGAACCCGTACTTCTCGGCCTCGGCGCGGATCGCGTCGTCGCCGAGCTCGACCGCGAGCTCGGCCATCGGGATGTTGCAGCTGAGCCGTAGGGCGGTGGCGATGGTCACGGTGTCGCCGCCGCCGCAGGTGCCGCCGCCGGCGTTGCTCACGACGTTCGTGGACTGGGGCAGCGTGTACGCGGCGAGGTTCGGGAAGGCCGAGTCCGGCGTGTAACGACCGGATGCCAGCGCCGCCGAGGCGACGACGAGCTTGAAGGTCGAGCCCGGAGGGTTGAGGTTGCCGCCGATCGCGCGGTTGTCCAACGGCTTCGAGCTGTCGGCGACGAGCTGGTCGTACGCCGCGTTGACGGCATCCGTGTCGTGAGAGGCGAGGACGTTCGTGTCGTAGCTGGGCTTGGACACCATCGCCAGGATGCGCCCGGTCGAGGGCTCGATCGCGACGACGGCGCCCTGGAGGTCGCCGAGGGCATCCCAGGCGGCCTTCTGCACGTTCGGGTCGACCGAGAGTTCGACGTTCGAGCCCCGCGGCGCCTGTCCCGTGATGGCTCGGTCGATACGCGAGAAGAACTGGTTCGAATCGGACCCGCTGAGCACGCTGTTCTCGGCGGCCTCAATCTGGGTCTTCGCGTCGAGCACCGGGTTCATGTAGCCGGTCACGGGCGCCCACATGTCGGCATCCGTGTACTGACGCTGCCAGCTGTAGACGTCGTTCGAGGGAACGGATGAGGCGATCGCGGTGCCGCCGGCGATGATCGATCCGCGCTGGATCTGGTACGAGTCGTACAGTGCACGCGTGTTGCCGGTGGTGTTAGTCAAGGAGTTGGCTTGCGCGACCTGAATGATGCTCGTCGAAGCGAACAGGGCCAGGAACATCGCCAGCATGACGATGCTGAGGCGTCGGAGCTCTTTGGTCACGGTGCCTCCTCGGGAATCCGGGCGTCGACGGGGGTGAACGGGCGGGTCATCAGCCGATCACCACCCGGGGCCGGCTGCGCACCGCGTCGGAGATCCGCAGCAGGAACGCGACGATGATCCAGTTCGCGATGAGCGACGATCCACCGGCCGCGAGGAACGGGGTGGTGAGGCCGGTCAGCGGGATCACGCGGGTGACGCCGCCGACCATGATGAACACCTGGAGGGCGATCGTGAACGAGAAGCCCGTCGCGAGCAGCTTGCCGAAGTCGTCCTGCCCCGCGAGACCGATGCGGATGCCACGGCTGGTGAAGACCATGTAGAGCGCGAGGATCGCGAACAGGCCCACGAGACCGAGCTCTTCGCCGAGGCTCGGCACGATGTAGTCGCTCTGCGAGAGCGGCGTGATGTACGGCCGGCCCTGACCGAGACCGGTGCCGAAGAGACCGCCGTGCGCGAGGCCGAAGATGCCCTGCACGAGCTGGTAGCTGCCGCCGTCGCGGTTGATGACCTCGGGGTCGAAGGCGCTCAGCCAGTTGGCGAAGCGGCCGTTGACATAGGGGAGGACCCGGGATGCCAGGAAGGCACCGCTCGCGACCAGCACCAGGCCGATGAGCACCCAGCTCGTCTTGCCGGTGGCGACGTAGAGCATCGCGACGAACATGCCGAAGATCAGCAGGCCCGTGCCGAGGTCGCGCTGCAGCACGATGATGCCGAGCGAGACGAGCCAGATGATCAGCACCGGGCCGAGTTCGCGGGCGCGCGGCCACGTCATGAACAGGAACCGCGTGCCGGTCGAGGTGAGGCTCTCGCGGGTGCGGACGAGATAGCCGGCGAAGAAGATCGCCAGACAGATCTTGGCGAGCTCACCCGGCTGGAACGACACGAAGCCCAGCGACACCCACACGTCGGCGTTCTGGTCGGTCCCGAGTCCTGGGACGAAGGGCAGCAGGAGCAGCAGGATGCCGACGAGGCCGAACAGGTACGTGTAGCGGAAGAGCACCCGGTAATTGCGCAGGAAGATCAGCACGACGACGGCCGCGACCATCGCGATGGCCGCCCAGGCGATCTGGCGGTTGCCCGTGGCATCCCACCCGCTCGCCTTGTCGGCGAGGTCGATGCGATAGATCATCGCGATGCCCAGGCCGGTGAGGACGGTGGCGATGGGCAGCACGAATGGATCGGCATCGCGGGCGCGCAGGCGCAGCACCACGTGCATGATCAGCGCGAGGACGGCGGGGATCGCGGCGACCGAGAGATAACCGGGCTCGACGGTGTTGTTCACGCCGAGCTGCACGAGGACGATGGCGCCGCCGTAGACGGCGACCGCGAACAGGAGCAGGCCGAGCTCGCGGTTGCGCTGCTTGGCGGGGACGCGGATCTTCTTGAGCGCGCGCATCACGGCCGTGTCGGTGGACACGGCGTCGCCCGATCGGGTGAGCTTCTGGTCGGTC
>Ga0308157_10000909_pt1 | contig 74794 bp, 65 predicted proteins | sample PhyBR1_FD_201035 | JGI IMG/M metagenome (GOLD analysis project Ga0308157, IMG submission 201035) | Phyllosphere microbial communities from UC Gill Tract Community Farm, Albany, California, United States - DLSLB.R1 | ecosystem: Host-associated > Plants > Phyllosphere > Unclassified | place: USA...
GAAGGCTCTTTCGAAAAAGCGCCGCCACCCGCTCGCCGCTGTGGCCCTGCTTCTGTTTGGATTGCTGATTACCGGCAGTCTCTACACCGCAGCAGGAAACATCAGCGAAGCGAAGGCCGCTGAGACTACCGCAGCATCGCAGACCGATGTTGACGAGGGTCAGAAGCTTTTCGTCGCCAACTGCGCTACCTGCCACGGAATGCACGCTGAAGGCTCGGACTCCGGTCCGTCGCTGATCGGTGTTGGCGCCGCATCTGTTGACTTCCAGGTCGGTACCGGCCGTATGCCAATGCAGATGCAGGGCCCTCAGGCCCAGGCAAAGCCAGCTCAGTTCGACGACAAGCAGATCTCCCAGTTGGCTGCCTATGTTGCCAGCTTGGGTGCAGGTCCAGCGATCCCGGATGAGGAATACCTCGATACCACTCAAGGCGATGCAGCTCACGGTGGAACCGTCTTCCGCGTCAACTGCGCCATGTGCCACAACGCCGCCGCTGCTGGTGGTGCTTTGACCCGAGGCAAGTTCGCTCCGACCTTGACCGGCGTATCCGAGAAGCACATCTACGAAGCGATGGCTACCGGCCCACAGAACATGCCAGTGTTCAACGACTCGAACATCACCCCAGATGAGAAGCGTGACGTAATCACCTTCCTGAAGACCATTGAAGCTAATGGTTCCGCTGGTGGTGCAGCCCTGGGCTCCCTGGGTCCTGTTGCTGAAGGTCTGTTCACCTGGACCGCAGGTCTGGGCATCATCATCGCCTTCACCATTTGGTTGACCTCGCGTCCTTCCTAAGGCAAACCACGGCCTAGGCCGTAACCATCACTACGTACATAAATTCCTAACAGAAGGATGAGAGAGAAACATGGGCGACCATAGTCACGGCAGTCCCGAAAACTCGGGCACCGTTGCTAAGGCTGACGATGTAGCTCAGGATCGTTTCCCCGATCCGGGCTTGCCACCCCATCGTCCGCGTCTCGCAGACCGCGATCCGCGCGCAGCCAAGCGACATGAGCGTCAAGTAGCGCTCCTATTTACCATCTCCATCATCGGCACGCTCTTCTTCTTCGTGGCCTACTTCGTCCTGGGCCGCCTGGGCGAAATGTCCTTCGCTGAGCTGCGTGTGCAGAACGCTGCACTGGGCCTGGGCACCGCATTTGCGATGCTCGGTATCGGTGTAGGTATTGTTCACTGGGCTAAGACCCTGATGCCGGATCACGAGCTCATGGAAATGCGCCACGAGATCCGCTCAGAAGAAGACCGCCAGGATGCCGTCGAGATCGTAGATACCGTTCTTGAAGAATCCGGTATCAAGCGCCGTCCGCTGATCCGCAACACCCTGATCGGTGCCATCGCCTTGGCTCCGATTCCAGCAATCTTCATGTTCCGCGATCTGGACCGCACCGGTAACACCGCGAACCAAATGATCGATTCCCTGCGCCACACCATGTGGGACAAGGGCATCCGTTTGACCCGCGACCCATCCGGTACCCCAATCAAGGCTTCCGATGTTCAGATCGGCTCGGCATTCCACGTTGTCCCAGAGGGCATCAACGAAACCGAGAACCCACTGAACGAAAAGGCCAAGGCAGTAGTTCTGCTGATGCGTATGGATCCAGGAGAAATGCACATCTCCGAGGGGCGCGAAGACTGGAACGTTGACGGCATCGTCGCGTACTCCAAGATCTGCACCCACGTTGGTTGCCCTATCGCACTGTACGAGCAGCACACGCACCACCTGCTGTGCCCTTGCCACCAGTCGACCTTCGACCTGACTCAGGAATGCAAGGTCATCTTCGGCCCAGCCGGTCACGCACTTCCACAGTTGCCAATCACCGTCGATTCCGAAGGCTACCTGGTTGCTCAGAGCGACTTCCATGAGCCTGTTGGCCCGTCCTACTGGGAGCGTGGTTAATCATGACGACAACTAACGAATACCAGGCAACGACCTCAACCGGCCGTATCGCTAACTTCGTGGATTCACGTGTTGGCGCCTCGGCTATGGTCAAGGAATTTGGTCGTAAGATCTTCCCTGACCACTGGTCGTTCATGTTTGGTGAAGTGGCGATGTACACCTTCGTACTGTTGCTGCTCTCGGGTACCTTCCTGACCTTCTTCTTCGATCCGTCCATGGCCCACGTGGTCTACGACGGCTCGTATGTGCCAATGAAGGGCATTGGCATGTCGACTGCGATGTCTTCCACCATGGAGATCTCCTTCGACGTGCGCGGTGGCCTGTTCATGCGTCAGGTACACCACTGGTCGGCACTGCTCTTCGTAGCTTCGCTGTCCGTTCACATGCTTCGCGTGTTCTTCACCGGTGCATTCCGTCGCCCACGTGAATTGAACTGGGTTGTCGGTGGCGTACTGCTGATCATGGGTCTGGCTGCTGGCTTCACCGGCTACTCCCTGCCCGATGATCTGCTGTCCGGTAACGGTCTGCGCATTATTGATGGCGTTATGAAGGCGCTGCCAATCGTTGGTACTTACCTCTCGATGTTCTTCTTCGGTGGCGAGTTCCCAGGCGAGCACGTGATCCCACGTCTGTACTCGTTGCACATCATGATCGTGCCTGCCGTGATCATCTTGCTGATCGTGGTCCACCTGTTCATGGTTGTGACTCACAAGCACACCCAGTACCCTGGCCCGGGTCGCACCAACGACAACGTTGTTGGCTTCCCAGTTGGTCCGGTCTACGCTGCAAAGGCCGGTGGATTCTTCTTCATCGTCTTCGGCATCGTAGCCTTCATCGCAGGTCTCTTCCAGATCAACCCGATCTGGAACTACGGACCGTATGACCCATCCCCTGTTTCGGCTGGTACCCAGCCGGACTGGTACATCGGTTTCGTTGATGGTGCTCTGCGTTTGATGCCAGGTGTACTTGGCAACTTCAGCTTCGAGTGGCACATTCCATTCCCATGGGGTACCAACACTCTGGTTCTCTCGGTTCTGCTTCCTGCTCTGGTTCCTGCAGGCGCACTGTTCGTGGTCATGTTCGCATGGCCATGGATCGAGCGTTGGGTCACCAAGGACAACCGCGAGCACCACTTGCTGGATCGTCCACGTAACGCACCATTCCGTACCGCCATGGGTGTAGCCGGCGTGATCTTCTACAGCGTGATGTGGGCAGCTGCATCCTCTGACTTGATCGCAACTCACTTCCATGTGGCACTGAACGACGTAACCTACTGGCTGCGTGCACTGTTCTTCATTGGCCCAATCTTGGGCTTCTGGTTGACCCGTCGCATCTGCCTGTCGTTGCAGCGTAAGGATCGCGAGATCGTACTGCACGGCCGCGAAGCTGGCATTATCCAGATGTCGCCAGAAGGCGGCTTCAGTGAGAAGCACGAAGAGATCGACGTTTACAAGCGTTACCTCTTGACTAACTTCGTGGATCGCCAGTACATTCCGGCTGAGCCTGACGCCGCTGGCCACATCTCCGGTTCGGAGAAGCGCCGCGCAATGATCTCGAAGTTCTTCTTCGAAGATCGCGTCGCCCCAGTAACCCCATCGGAACTGGAAGCAGCACATGCTGCTCACGGTCACCATGAGGTTGAGGGTGACAAGCAGGACTCGATCGAGAAGTAATTCCGACTCGCGTTAGTCACAAAGGAAGGGACACACCACACGGTGTGTCCCTTCCTTATTTAAGTTAGTACTTCACAACGCCACAGAATCGAATCTGAGCGAACAATGGACTTGATACGCGTAAGTATTGCTACGCCAAGTTGTTGTGTCCCCTGCTGGCTGTACAGGGATTTATGGACGTTGCCAAGAACGCGCGCAGTGGCCGTTGAAAGGATTGGTATCCAACTACATTCTCAACATGCCATCAGTTACAGGAGAGTAGACCTTACAAGCCAGTGAGAATAGTTGGAGAGACGCCCAGCACTGAACCTGCAGTACGTGCTGAGGGTAAAAGATAGAAGAGCGTTCGGTCCTGTGAAGTTTTTCAACAGGCACCACGCGGAGGGAAGATGGCCCCGCTCCACGAACGCCGTCTATTTGCAGAGAAGCGTCTTCGTCGGGCTGATGGCAACAGCGAACTTGGGAGCTGCTCCCCTAGCGCACCAATGCTTAGAACGAGTCGGTGTAGCGGGGCGTACGTGTTCCAACGCGTTGCAACGGAACAAAGAGCTTATAACGGTCCGAACGGTACAGCGACACCGAGTAGTCGGCTAGCCGCTCGCCAATGTACGCGTAGCGGGTGATCTGTAGCAGCGGGAAGCCTGGTTCAACGCCCAGTAGGTGTGCCTGTCGCTTGCTGGCAGCGGTACTTTCGACCTGATCCTCACCCCACTCCAAAAGAATGCCGTAGCGTTCGTGTAACGCTTGATAGAGCTTTGAGGGTGGCTCACCGTCAACGAAGCCGGGAACCAAGTCGGCCGGCATATAGTTTTCGTCCAGGCTCATTGGGGTTCCATCGGCTAGCAGAAGTCGCTTGAACTGGACTACGGGAGTCCCCTCGTCCACCATGAGCTGCAGTGCAAGGTTTGCGTTGGCCTTGATCTCTGCAAATTCCAGGACGTGTGCATCCGGAACCATGCCACGACGCATCATGTCTTCAGAGTAAGAATGCAGCCTGACACGCAGGTCGAGTTTCTCTGGAACCACAAACGTACCGATACCGACGACGCGCTTGAGTACTTGTTCATCAACCAGCGCATCAATGGCCTGTCTGATGGTCTTACGCGCAACGCCAAAGTGTTCGGCAAGTTCGCGCTCTGGGGGCAGCTTGTAACCGGGTTTGCAAGCCTCACGGGCGTGCGTCTTGAGGATCTCGCGAATCTGGCGATACTTGCTTTGTTTACTACTGGGATCAAGATAGGCCTCGACCTTTGGCTGGGGTGCGTGGCGCATCGTTGATCTCCTCAAATTCTTCTACAGTCATTGCCTAGTGCCGCAACACTGTTGTTCTTAAAGACTAATGGGGTGACAAGCAAATTGCTTGTCACCCCATCAGGATCACTGCTTAGTGTGCGTGGTCTCCACGGCTGTATTCGTAAACCCAGCCAACCAGACCTACAACTGCAAGTCCGGCACCGATGAAGAAGACCCACCAGCCAACGGCAATACCCAAGAAGGAGATTGCTGCTGAACCGGCAAGTACTAGTGGCCACCAGCTCCATGGCGAGAACATTCCGATGTCACCGGCGTTCTCGTGGATCTCACCGTCAACGCGGTCCTCTGGACGAGGACCAACGCGCTTAGCGGTGAAGAGCAAGTACCAGCCAACCATTGCGGACAGACCGACAAGCATGAGCAATGCTAGGAAGCCTACCCATTCGCTCCAGTTGGTCATGTAACCGTAAACGATGGCCACAGGGGTGAAGAAGAAAACGCCACCTAAGAAAATCCAGGATTCAACTTTCATCTTTACAGATCCTTCTGATCAGCAGGGCCGAAGATCTTTGCAACCGGGGTTTCCGGGGTAACGCGACCGCTCAGTTCCGGGTGGTGCAGATCCAGAGCTGGGCGCTCCGAACGGATGCGTGGAATCGAGTGGAAGTTGTGACGTGGTGGTGGGCAAGAGGTAGCCCACTCCAGCGAAGCACCGAAGCCCCATGGATCGTCAACTTCAAGCTTCTTTCCGTAGCGGAAAGTGGTCCATACGTTCCAGAAGAACGGAATCATCGATGCGCCCAAGATGAACGCAAAGACAGTCGAAACCTGGTTCATGGTGGTGAAACCATCTTCAGGCATGTAGTCGGCGTAACGACGTGGCATACCCATGACACCCAGCCAGTGCTGGATCAAGAAAGTTCCGTGGAAGCCGATGAACAGCATCCAGAAGTGAATCTTGCCAAGGCGCTCGTTGAGCAGCTTGCCGGTCCACTTTGGCCACCAGAAGTAGAAGCCCGCGAACATTGCGAAGACCACGGTACCGAAGACCACGTAGTGGAAGTGTGCCACCACGAAGTAGGAGTCAGAGACGTGGAAGTCCAGTGCAGGTGCGGAAAGGATAATACCGGTCAGACCACCGAACAAGAAGGTGATCATGAAGCCGATGCTCCACAGCATTGGGGTTTCGAAGGTAATCGAACCGCGCCACAGAGTACCGATCCAGTTGAAGAACTTCACACCGGTTGGCACAGCGATCAGCATGGTCATGAAGCCGAAGAATGGCAACATTACCGAACCGGTCACGTACATGTGGTGAGCCCACACGGAAACCGACAGTGCAGCAATCGAGATGGTCGCGAAGACCAGACCCTTGTAACCGAAGATCGGCTTGCGGCTGAAGACCGGGAAGATCTCAGAGACGATACCAAAGAACGGCAACGCAATAATGTAAACCTCAGGGTGACCGAAGAACCAGAACAGGTGCTGCCATAGAACGGCACCGCCATTATCAGGATCAAAGATATGCGCGCCGAAGCGGCGATCAGCACCCAGTGCGAACAGCGCAGCTGCCAGCGGTGGGAAGGCCATCAGGATCAGCAACGAAGTGATCAAGGTGTTCCACGAGAAGATCGACATGCGCCACATGGTCATACCAGGGGCACGCAGGCAGATGATCGTGGTGATGAAGTTGACGGCACCCAAGATGGTACCGAAGCCCGAGAGTGCCAGACCGAAGACCCAGAGGTCTCCACCGACACCAGGCGAGAAGGTGGTGTTCGACAATGGTGCGTAAGCGAACCAACCGAAGCTAGCTGCACCCTGTGGGGTGAGGTAGCCGGCCAGTGCGATCAGCGAGCCCATGAGGAAGAACCAGAAAGCCAGTGCGTTCAGACGTGGGAAGGCCACATCTGGGGAACCGATCTGCAAAGGCATCATAACGTTTGCGAAACCTGCGAAGAGCGGAGTTGCAAACATCAGCAGCATGACGGTGCCATGCATGGTGAACAGCTGGTTGTACTGTTCCTTGGTCTGCAGGATCTGCATACCTGGTTCGAACAGCTCTGCACGGATCAGCAGCGCCATGACGCCACCAACACAGAACAGGACGAACGAGCTGATCAGGTACATGTACCCGATCTTCTTGTGGTCGGTCGAAGTGATGTAGTCGACGAAGAGGCGACCCTTTGACTTCGGCACCACGGCTGGGGCAATCGACTTGACGTCGTCACTTGCGTATTCAAACGTAGTCATCGTGATTACTCTCCTTCCCCGTGTTCTACTACGACACCGTTAACCGCATCCGGCTGACGATCGTATTCTTCACCGATGTGTCCATCGTCCATCTTGGCGAGTTGAGCCTTGAACTCTGCCTCGCTGACAACCTCTACGTTGAAGAGCATCTCGGAGTGGTACTCGCCGCAAAGTTCGGCGCACTTTCCGTCGTAGCTACCTTCAACCTGAGGGGTCAAGTAGATGTGGTTGGTCTTGCCTGGGATCATGTCCAGCTTCTGCAAGAAGGCTGGTACCCAGAACGAGTGGATGACGTCGCGGCTGTTCAGGTCCAGCTGTACCGTCTTGCCTGCTGGCAAGTACAAGGTAGGCAGTTCTTCGCGAACGCCTTCCGAGCCATCGGTGTGCAGGTGAGCCTGGGTGCCGGCGAAGTGCTTCTCGGTGCCCTGGTAGGTGTAGTTGAAGTCCCAAGACCACTGCTTGGCTCGAACATCTACTACGACCTCGGAATCAACAGGCTTGTTGATGCTCTTTTCCAGGGTGTTGTTGAAGCTGAAGAAGACCAGAACAAGGACCAAAGGAATGGCCGTGTAGAAGATCTCCAATGGCATGTTGTAGCTCAGCTGGCGTGGGTAGCCGGTGTCATTCTTGCGGCGACGGTAGGCGATGATGCACCAAAGCATCAAGCCCCAAGTCATAATGCCGATGACAATCACAGCGATCCACGAGTGAACCCAGAAGTCCTGGATTGCAGCAGTGTGGTTAGTGGTGTCACGCTCCACGTTAGGGAGCCAACCGCGTTTGGCCTCCGCTGAACATCCCGTCAACAGCAGTGCGCCAGTGCCGACTAAAGCCAGAACTTTGGCTTTAGCTGACCCGCGACTGCCGGTTCGGTCTTGCGAACTCACAGACGGCCCTTCCTCTTTGTTGGTGCAGAATGTGGTCTTCATAAGTCACCTCGCGATTTACGAGTTGCACAGTGAGGTAACTCACGAAGGGAAACATAGTTTTACTACTTAATGTAGAGCTTACCCTCTTCGGGGTCAGAATACCGAAAAACACCGCTGTTCTAACGAGAAATTTCTTCAACGTTTGAACAGCGGTGTTAGTTCCCTAAGGTCTCGTAGATCTTAGTGGAAGGAATCTCCACAAGCGCACGAGCCGGAAGCGGTTGGGTTATCGATGGTGAACCCCTGCTTAGAGATGGTGTCCTCGAAGTCGATGGACGCGCCGGCAAGGTAAGGTACGCTCATCTTGTCGACGATGACCTCAACACCGTCAAAGTTACGCACAGCATCTCCGTCAAGCATGCGCTCGTCGAAGTAAAGCTGGTAAATCAGGCCCGAGCAGCCACCTGGCTGCACGGCAATGCGAAGACGTAGGTCATCGCGACCTTCCTGTTCCAACAATGAGCGCACCTTTTCGGCGGCGACGTCAGAAATGTTTACCTCGTGTGTTGGCAACTCGGTTGGGTCACCCTTGGTTTGGTCAACAGCTGCAGTCATGATTTCCTCCCATACTGCTCGTTGTGGCATCCGTTTCAGTTAAACCTGAAACTTCGCCTTTGTTCTTGCTACTATCCTACGTCGCAACGTTGAAGAATGCTCCCCTTGCGTCACGTCGTATGACGCGCCTCATACCCCTTCAGCGTTGATCCTGGCCAGCAGAAGCGCTTCGGCCTCGATTGCGTGCTGGAAGTCGCCGAGATGAAGAGACTCATTTGCCGAATGGGCACGTGAATCCGGATCTTCAACTCCGGTGACCAGGATTTGTGCCTTCGGGAAGACCTCCAGCAAATCAGCGATGAATGGAATGGATCCACCCAGTCCCATGTTCACCGGTACAACACCCCAAGCTTGTTCAAGAGCCCAGCGTGCGGTGTCGTTCGCTGAAGCGTCCAAATCAGCCTTGTAAGCATTGCCAGCTTCCGTAGCTTTGAAATCCACCTGCGCACCGCGCAGATCGACTCCCTTCACATGGGCCTCGAGTGCTTGAAGTGCTTCGGCAGGATCTTGTCCTGGCGCCAAACGCATCGATACCTTGAACCGAGTTTGTGGAATCAACGTATTCGATGACTGATCAACGTTAGGGATATCCATTCCAATAACGCTCAGCGCTGGTTTATTCCACAAGCGATCAGTGATTTTTCCAGTTCCAGCCAATTTGAACGAATCTAAGACGCCGGAATCGTTACGGAACTGTTCTTCATCGAAGTCAACTTCCGCGGAATCATTGGCGACTAATCCCTCGACGGCGACAGCTCCGTCGGCATCGTGGAAAGTCGAGATGAGCTTTGCTGCTAGCAACGGTGAATCGAGCACTGGGCCACCGAACATACCGGAGTGAACTGCATGCTTAAGAGAACGCACGGTAATTTCCGCAGCGCACATACCGCGCAGGGAGCTGGTGAGAGCCGGTGTGCCAACGGCCCAGTTGCTGGAGTCAGCTACTACGATAACGTCTGCAGCGAGCTTGTCCTGATGAGCTTCAAGGAAGTTGCGGAATGACGGCGAACCGGCCTCCTCCTCCCCCTCAAAGAAGTAAGTAACACCCACACCAAAGTCTTCAACAAGATCCAGTACTGCGCGCAACGCAGCAATATGGACCATAATTCCGGCCTTGTCGTCTGCTGCTCCACGCCCGAATAGGCGGTCCCCAACTCTGGTGGCTTCAAATACTGGTGTATTCCAGTCTTCAGCGTTGCCTGGGGGTTGAACGTCGTGGTGAGCGTACAAAAGAACAGTCGGCTTGCCGTCGACTGCCTTACGGCGGGCCACGACAGCTGGTGCACCCATGGTGCCGTTTTCTGCAGGTTCGCGCAGGATTTCTACGCTCTCCATGCCGGCATCTTTGGCCAAGGCGGCGACGGCCTCTGCTGATTTTTCCAGGTTTTGTGGGTCGAAAGACTCCCACGCGATGCTGGGGATGGATACCAAGGAACTGAGTTCTTCGAGGATCTGCTCGAAGTTGGAATCGATATGACTCTTCAGTGATGAGATATCAACGCCGTTCTTGGCGGCATCGAAGGTTGAATTTGTGCTCATGTATTCAGCCTAGCAATTCATTGCGTATCCAATGTCACGCGACAAGCTAATCCCGGCTAAGATAGAGGGGTGTTTGGACGTAAGAAGGATGAACCTCAATCCCCCGTAAATGTACAGCCCGTAGAGACGGCTTCGGATTCGACCGACGGCCGCAAAACGGGGCCGACGCCCAAGCGCAGTGCGCAGCAGGCAAACCGTCAGCGACCATTGGTTCCGACTGATCGTAAGGCAGCCAAGGAAGCCGAGCGTCAGCAGCGCATTGAAGCGCAGAATCGCTTGCGCATCGCCAACGAGACTGGCGATGAGCGCTACCTCATGCCACGCGATAAAGGTGAGCAGAAGCGCTACACGCGTAACTTCATTGATGCGCGCTGGATGTTTGGCGAGTTCATGATGTTCATCATCTTGGCCTTCTTGGTGGTCTCCCTCGTCTTCCAGAAGAACCTACAGGTTCAGGTGTTTGTTCAGCTCGCCCTTTGGGTTGTTATCGCACTGATCATTATTGAAGCGATCGTTACCTCGATCGTGCTCAAGCGTCGTTTGGTAAACAAGTTTGGCCACATGGAGCGCGGTGTTCGCATGTATGCAGCGATGCGCGGCATGCAGTTCCGTAAGCTTCGCCTGCCAAAGCCACAGGTTGCCCGTGGGGCAAATATTGACTAAATAGTCTCAGTTAGCGAGAGGGGCAAGCTCATCGGAGCTTGTCCCTTTTCTATTGTCACCACTACGGTGCAAACAAAGATTAAATTTTGTATCTTAATTTACAAGGAGTTATCACTTGAGCATTAGGTGCCGCACTCCCCTCATGGAGATTTTTGATTCCCTAGGTGAACATAGTGAATTACCTTTTGTACTTCTTTTTACAAGGCGAGACCTGCATCGATTCTGCGAAGAGGTCGCCGTCTTTAACGCAAAGCCGGGTCTACAGAACGCGAACGTTCTGTAGACCCGGCTTTTTAGGTACGCGTCAGTGAAAGCCTATTCGGCCTAGAGCATGCCCTCCAATCCCCTATTAATAGAACGAGCCCAGAAGGGTCCTTCATAGAGGAACGCTGTGTAACCCTGAACTAAATCTGCTCCAGCATCCAAACGGTCCTTCACGTCCTGAGCGGTTTCAACGCCGCCCACCGCAATGAGTGCCATATCCGATGGAACCAAAGAACGAAGCTGACGAAGGACTGCGAGCGACCTGGCCTTCAGAGGCGCACCGGATAAGCCGCCTGCACCAATTTCTTCAACCTTGGTCATCTCGCTCTTGAGTCCATCACGAGTAATAGTGGTGTTGGTCGCGATGATCCCATCAAGCTTTAGCTCAATGGCAAGCTGTGCGACATCTGCGACATCCTCATCACTGAGATCCGGCGCAATCTTCACCAAGAGAGGAATATGGCGACCGGACACCTTGTCGGCAAGTTCCCCTACTTCAGAAAGCAAGGGGCGCAAAGACTCAACGCTTTGCAACAAACGTAGTCCGGGGGTGTTGGGGCTTGATACATTGACCACCAAGTAGTCCGCATGAATGGCGAGCTGACGCGTTGACGCGAGGTAATCCCCTACCGCGTCCTCCAACTCAACCACTTTGGTCTTGCCAATGTTCACGCCGATGACCGGTCGGGTCGCAGAGTAATCGCCCTTTAGTTCCTGGCGGGCATTCGCAACGCGCGCCGCAACTCGTTCTGCACCTTCGTTATTGAAACCCATGCGATTGATGACCGCACGATCCTCAATCAGACGGAATAGGCGGGGTTGCGGATTACCAGGCTGCGCCTGTCCGGTAACGGTACCAATTTCAACGTGACCGAATCCGATATCGCTGAGACCAACGATTCCCGTTGCGCCCTTGTCGAACCCTGCGGCCAGGCCAAAGGGTGAAGGGAAGTCGATTCCCATTACCGTTCGTTTCAGTTTTGCAGATGGTGCAAAAAACTTGCGGGTCAGTTTAGTGAGCCCGGCACGTTGCGCAATCTTTATGGCGTTAAATGCAAAGTGATGAGCCTGTTCAGGATCCATCTTGGCGAACACGTGCTTGAAGACCAAAGGGTATATGCGCATAGAACCATTTTCCCGTGAAGGGGCCCAAACAGACAACTTGAGATCGGTAGTATTCAAGATATGAAGGAGCAGTTCACCACGGATACCGATCAATGGCCCGATTATCAGACAACGACTCGGGCTGGCGAATGGTCGCAAGATCCCCTCGGACCGCATTTTCAACAACAAAGTTTAGATTTTGGCACGGATAGTGAAGGGCTAGCAGTTGCAACCCTCATTCGTTATCGACCGCCGGGATTTCGCAATAAATTGGGGCGAAAGGCTAAAGGCGTAGTACTCAGCGTTCACGGGTGGAGCGACTACTTTTATAACCCTGAGCTGGCGGAGTTTTGGCACGCCCAGGGCTATCACTTCTATGCGGTCGACCTACGCCGGCATGGCAGAAGCCTACGCGTGGAACATCAATTACCCGGTTACGTTGATGACTTAGCGACATTTGATGAAGATCTAGAAGCGGCTTTGTCGCTGATAAGATCCGAACACCCGAGCTTGCCGGTCATTGCGCAGGGCCACTCTACGGGCGGACTGATCTTGAGCCTATGGATCGCGCGCAAGAATCCAGACATCAAAGCGTTAGTACTGAATTCCCCATGGCTGGAGTTCCAAGGCACAGCGTTTTTGCGAATCCCCATTTACGGGCTGATGGAGGCTATTACGCGGACTAATCCGCGACGCAAACTGATGGGTCCAGAATTTGACCACTACTGGCAGTCCCTCAGTACCCAAGCCCACGGCGAATGGGACGTACACCGTTTGTGGCGGCCACGCCTCGCATTTCCCAATACGGCCGGATGGCTGAAAACCATATTTGAAGGTCATGCCCAGGTAGTTAAGGGCTTGAACCTGAGATTACCGATTCTCGTGATGACTTCCGACAGGACACATATCGGGACGGCCTACTCCCCTGACATGCAACACTGCGATTCGGTACTCGACGTTCAGCAAACCCGATTGCGTGCCGCAAAACTGGGAAGCTTCGTCACCCTGTGTGAGGTTGCTGGGGCTATGCATGATGTCTTTACCTCGGCAGAACCAGCGCGCGCCTATGCCTATCGTGACCTGGCGTTGTGGTTGCGTATTCTTGCAGGAAATTAGCTGTAGCTCTTTACGCTTGAGGCTTGTCTACTGCTCCTCCATAGCGACGGTCGCGCTTGGCATATTCTTCAACAGCGGTAAACAGGGTTCGTCGGTCTACGTCCGGCCACAGCTGATCAAGGAAGACCATCTCTGCGTAGGCCGATTGCCAGAGCAAGAAGTTACTGGTCCGCTGTTCACCGCTGGTACGCAAGAACAGATCCACGTCAGGTAATTCGGGAGCATGAAGATACTTTGCGATTGTTTTCTCGCCCACCGAACCGGCACGCAACTTGCCAGCAGCCACATCCTTGGCAATAGCGTTCACAGCATCACCAATCTCAGCTCGACCGCCATAATTAACACACATGGTCAGCTGGCACCCTTGATTGGCTTCGGTCAGCTCCTCAGCGGCACGCAGTTCATTGATCACAGACTTCCATAGCTTGGGTTCGCGTCCAGACCACCGAATACGCACGCCCCACGAGTTCAAGGTGTCGCGTTGACGACGCAATACGTCCCGAGAAAAACCCATCAAAAAACGTACTTCATCCGGGCTGCGCTTCCAGTTTTCGGTGGAGAAGGCATACACGGAAACGTACTTGATGCCCATTTCTACTGCTCCAGCCATGACATCAAGCAATGCTGCTTCCCCCGCACGGTGGCCTTCGGTCCGTGGCAGTCCTCGCTGATTTGCCCAACGTCCATTGCCGTCCATAACAATGGCCACGTGCTCAGGAATCAATTCCCGAGGAATGCTTGGCATTTGAGGATTCGCCGGATGGGCGAAGGGTGCTACTGGACCACGACGGCCGGTGATCTTTGGAAGTTTTTTCAATTTCTCTCCACGAGACGTAGGGAATGTACTGCACGCTCCAAGTGCCATTGCAAGTAGTTTGCCACGATGTCGGCTGCCTGTTTTCGAGCGCGTGGACCGGCTTGGGCCACAACGGCCCAATTTCCTTGGAGCAAGGCTTCAAGATATTCGATGGTGATCGGATGCGGTGACAATGAACCCGAAGGACGGCAGTCGTTGCAGACCACTCCTCCAAGCTGAATATGTACCGCCTGATGTGGCCCGGGCTTGCCGCACTTAACACAGTTAGTAAACGATGGGGCCCAGCCCGCCACCGACAGCGCTCGTAAAATGTAGGAGTCAAGTACGGCCCCGGAATCGACGCGCTGTTTGGAAAGCAATGCGATGGCCCCATGGAATAGGCGGAATTGCTGAAGGGTGGAGTCGCCCTCCGCCTCCAGCAACTTTTCGGCAATTTCGGCCATGGCGTTGGCCACGGTGTAACTCGGATAATCCGCGACGAGCAGGTGACCGTAGGAATTACGAAGTTGTGCCTGAGAGACGATGTCTAGGTTGCGTCCCATCACCAATAGGGCATCAACTTCCATAAATGGTTCCAAGGTTGCACCGAGCCTTGAGGAGGTACGTCGTACCCCCTTGGCTACAGCACGAACAATGCCCTTGGGAGTGAGTAAGGTGATGATGCGATCGGCCTCACCCAGTTTATGGGTACGCAGAACTATTCCACGACTGTGGTAGCTCTTGGACGCAAAACCTGATCTGGACACGCAGAATATTCTCCCACTACCACGAACAAAGTACGCAATTGAGCAGTGCCTGCGCGCCGAATTTGCGGCTGAAAGCGCAATGCACGCTATGACTTAGGCGGTGGCCATAGTCATAGCGTGCATTGGTTAGAGACGCTGATTCGCTGATTTTAGGCGGCGTCGCGAATCGCGCGGTTGACCGCCGAGACCACTGCCTTCAGCGCTGCAATGTTGGTGTTGGTGTCCATGCCGATGCCCCACAGGATCCGATCGCCAACGGCACATTCAACGAATGCTGCGGCACTTGCGTTGCCACCCTCGCTCATGGCGTGCTCGGTGTAGTCCAAGACGCGCAGGTCGACGCCGTCATCGTTGAGCATCTTCACCAGAGCGGAGAGCGGACCGTTGCCCTGTGCACTGCGCTCATGGGCAACACCATCAATGATCAGTTTGGTATCCAACTGGAAGCTGCCATCTTCAGCAGAGGTAGCTGTCGCGGAAGCGATCTCGTAGTAACCCCACGACTCCAGCCCCGAGTCCTTGGCCACAGGCAGGTACTCGTCCTGGAAGACATTCCAGATGCGCTCCGAGGAGATTTCGCCACCCTCGGTATCGGTCTTGCGCTGGATGACACCGGAGAACTCGATCTGCGCACGACGTGGCAGATCCAAGTTGTAATCGTTCTTCAGCAGGTAAGCCACGCCGCCCTTGCCGGACTGCGAGTTCACGCGGATCACCGCTTCGTAAGAGCGACCGATGTCCTTCGGATCGATCGGCAGGTACGGAACAGCCCACACCAAGTCGTTGATGTCCTTGGCCTCCGCAGCGGCCTTAGCCTCCATGGATTCCAGGCCCTTCTTAATGGCGTCCTGGTGAGAGCCGGAGAAGGCAGTGAAGACCAAGTCGCCACCGTAAGGGCTACGCTCTGGAACTGGCAGTTGGTTGCAGTATTCGACAGTGCGGCGGATGTGATCCATATCGGAGAAGTCGATTTCTGGATCCACACCCTGACCGAACAGGTTCATGCCCAGGGTGATCAAATCAACGTTACCGGTGCGCTCACCGTTGCCGAACAGGCAGCCTTCGATACGGTCTGCACCGGCCAGGTAGCCCAGCTCAGCGGCGGCCACGCCGGTTCCGCGGTCATTGTGCGGGTGCAGGGAGAGAATGATTGAGTCACGGTTGGCCAGGTTGCGGTGCATCCACTCAATGGAGTCGGCGTACACGTTAGGGGTCGCCATTTCTACGGTGGCCGGCAGGTTCAGGATCATCTTGTTCTCTGGGGTGGCTTCCAGGACTTCGGCCACGGCCTCAGAAATACGCTTGGCGAATTCCAGCTCGGTGCCGGTGTAGGACTCCGGCGAGTATTCATAGGTGATCTTGGTACCGGTCAGCTGTTCTTCGTACTTCTTGCACAGGCGGGCGCCGGTGACTGCAATGTCGACGATGCCGTCCTGGTCCTGGCGGAAAACTACTTCACGCTGCAGGATCGAGGTGGAGTTGTACAGGTGAACGATGGCCTGCTTGGCACCTTCCAGCGCCTCATAGGTGCGCTCGATCAGGTGTTCGCGTGACTGGGTGAGCACCTGAATGGTGACATCTTCAGGGATGCGGTCTTGTTCGATGAGCTGGCGGACAAAGTCAAAGTCGGTCTGTGAGGCCGAAGGGAAGCCGACCTCAATCTCCTTGTAGCCCATCTGCACCAGCAGGTCGAACATCTTGTGCTTACGCTCAGGACTCATCGGATCGATCAGTGCTTGATTTCCGTCGCGCAGATCGACTGCACACCAGCGTGGGGCCTTGGTGATGTATTTGTCGGGCCAGGTGCGATCAGGCAGGTTGACTTCGATCTGATCCTGGAATGGAACATACTTGTGGATTGGCATGTTCGATGATTTTTGCATGTTCTGCATTTCGGTGTGTCCCCTAGACAAAAATAGTGCTTAGTTTGTGGGGCCAGACAAGAGCTACTCCGCGACGAGGGGTCGGCCTGTAGACCACTAACGGTCCTTTGGATCCTCGCAGCGGCACAGTAGAAGTAGAAGCTCGAAATGCACGAAATGAGCATAACACCCAGCCTTCGCGGTTGCTCAAACTTATGTCGCGTTCATGTCACATTGTGGACAACCCGCCGTGCCTTTGACCCTAGACACCCTGACTCGACCGGCGAAGAATGGGAGATCCACGGTGCTGGCTTGAGGAGGTTCACGAATGAAAGCGATCATCGTCGGCGCGGGAATCGCAGGACTGGTGGCTGCGCGACAGCTAGGGCTTGCCGGCTGGCAAGTCCTCGTACTGGAACGTTCTGCCAGTCCACGACCCGATGGCTACATGATGGACTTTTTCGGGCCCGGAGTTGAAGCCTCCGAGCGGATCGGTCTGTACCCCTACCTCAGTCAAGTGGCTTACCAGGTGGAAGCGGCTGAATACGTGGACCCGTCAGGCCGGGTTACCGCCAGCTTGGACTACCGGACGTTCGCGGATCTGGCTGGAGGTAAGGTGCTCTCCCTGCTTCGCCCCGATATGGAACACGCGGCGCGCAAAGCCCTTCAGGAGGTGCCCGAAGGACAGGTGGAGCTACGCTACGGCGTGCACATCCAGCGAATGGAGCTGGATGGGGTGCAGGTACGGCTCTGGGCTGGGGACGGGCAGGAAGTAGAAACCGCGGACCTGTTGATCGGGGCCGATGGAATCCATTCGGCGGTGCGGACCGCATTCTTCGGCCCCGAGCAGGACTTCCTACGCCCACTGGGGATGCGTGCGGCGGCCTTCATCGTGCACGAACCAGCACTCAACCAGCAATTGAAGAACCGATTTGTACTCAGCGACACCGTGGATCGCACCGCGGGGATCTATGGATTGCGTGACGGGCAGGTTGCCTCATTCTTGGTCTACCGTCAGGACCCCACGGCTAAACTGGGTGAGAGTGCAGACCGCTTGCGCCGTATCTTCGCCGGCACCAACCAAAGAGTGGATCGGCTGCTGGAGTTATCTCCGGCTAATCCCTATGACGATGTTGTCGCTCAGGTGGTAATGCCTTGCTGGCACCACCGCTCGGTGGTGCTGATCGGTGACGCGGCAGCAGCGGTGTCCTTGCTGGCCGGGCAGGGCGGCGCGATGGCGGTGTGCGCGGCTGCCGCCCTAGGCGACGCATTGGGCGAAGTGTCCGGCAAAGAGCAGATTCCAGCCGCTTTGGCAGAGTATGAGCGGGTTATGAGGCCGAAAATTTCCACCGCGCAGGCTTCGGGCCGGCGGGCGGCCAACAGCTTTTTGCCGCGTCATCGATTGGGTCTGCTGTGGCGCCGGCTGATCCTGCGCTCTACCAAACTGCCCGGGGTTGATCGCCTCGTGGCGGCTCAGATCGTGAAGCGGCTGGCAAAGTAATGGCCGGAACCCAAGAAGGTTCCGGCCATGACATTTTGGGCAGGTTACTAGAAGCCGAGGCGTCCTAGCTGCTTGGGGTCGCGCTGCCAATCCTTGGCAACTTTGACATGCAAATCTAGGTACACCTTGGTGCCCAGCAGCTTTTCGATGCCCTGACGAGCGTTGGAACCAACCTCGCGCAAACGGGAACCACCACGACCAATGACGATAGCCTTCTGGCTGGAGCGCTCAACAAAGAGCGAGACGTGAATGTCGATCAGCGGGTTGTCCTCACTGCGGCCTTCCCGAGGGTTCATTTCTTCAACCACGACGGCCAATGAGTGTGGCAATTCGTCACGAACGCCTTCGAGGGCTGCTTCACGGATCAGTTCAGCCACCATTTTGGCTTCTGGCTCATCGGTGAGCTCACCGTCTGGGTACAGTGGTGGACCCTTCGGTAGCTGCTCAACGAGCACATTGGCGACTTCTTGGACCTGGAATTCTTTGACCGCTGAGACAGGGACGATTGCAGCGAAACCATTCTCCCCAAAATTCTGGGTACCCATTTCAGCCACGGCAATCAGCTGCTGAGCTAATTGTTCACGGTCCACTAGATCAGCCTTGGTGACCAGTGCAACGATCGGCTTGCGCTGTAGTTGAGCTAGCTGAGTGGCAATATAGCGGTCACCCGGGCCAATTTTTTCATTGGCCGGAATGCAGAAGCCGATGGCGTCCACTTCGGAAAGGGTTTCTGCCACCAGGTCGTTCAGTCGCTGACCAAGCAGCGTACGTGGTCGGTGCAGACCTGGCGTGTCGACCAAGATCAGCTGTGCATCTTCGCGGTGTACGATACCGCGAATGGTGTGGCGGGTGGTTTGTGGCTTGGCTGAGGTGATGGCCACCTTTTGGCCTACCAGGGCGTTGGTCAACGTTGACTTGCCGGCGTTCGGGCGGCCTACAAAGGAGGTGAAGCCCGAACGGAAGTCTTCTGGCCATCCACTGGCGGCTAGTAGGTTATGGTTTTCGCTCATGTGAGGAATCCTCGTCGTTCTTAATATGGTCGGATGCGTCTGTTACCAGGCGCTCTACATGGATTTTGCCGATCCGGTTTCGTCGTCCTGCGAGGGCGACCACGGTCAGTCTTAGACCGTTAACATCGGCGGTGGACCCCAGCACCGGCACTGACTCCAGTGCCTTGGAGAGTAGCCCGCCGACGGTGTCGACGTCTTCCTCTTCGATGTGCATGTCAAAATGATCGGCGATGTCATCGATCGATGCGGTAGCTACCGCAAACAGTGATCCATCTGGGTTCTCGATCAGTTCGGTCCTTGATCGATCATACTCGTCGTCAATCTCTCCGACGATTTCTTCGATCAAGTCCTCGAGGGTGACCAGTCCGGCGGTTCCACCATATTCATCAATGACGATGGCAAGGTGGATCGATTCTTGCTGGAGTTCTTGGAGCAACTCAGCAGCTGACTTTGATTCCGGCACAAAGCGAACCTTGCGCGCCAGATCTGAGAGTGTAGCCGCCTGCTGTAGTCCATGGATCTCACGGATGAGGTCCTTGAGATAAATGATTCCCTGAATATCGTCGGTGTCTTCCCCAATTAGGGGAATGCGGGAAAAACCCGAGGCGATGAATAGGTCCATGGCCGTATGTAGGCTTTGGTCAGCGGTGAGCACCACCATGTCGGTGCGTGGAACCATGACCGAGCGAACGTTGGTTTCCTCGAGATCGATCACCGAAGAGATCAGCTCGGCGGATTCTTCGTCGAGGTCTTCACCTTCAGAGGCACGGTCCACCAGATCACGCAAACGTTCTTTGCCTAGGTAGCCAACCTCGTCGACTCCCCCAGGGCTCAGCGCCTTAGCGATGGAAGCCAGCCAATTGGTAACCGGGCCAAGGAGTACACGCAACAACCGGACCATCGGTGCGGTGTTCTGCACAACGCTTTCTGCGTTGGACCGGCCGAAGCGGCGAGGGGAAACACTGACAAGCACAAATCCGAGACCAGCCATGGCGATGGTGGAAATCAGTCCGATCAGCCAAATGTTCTCTAGCCACTGGGCCACTAATAGAGCGACGGCGACAGCCGAAGCGGTTTCAAACCAGATACGCCAGAACTTGATGGCCTGAGCATGGGTTTCGGTATCGTCAAGAATTGCAGAGAGTGATTTAGCGTTGGATTCGGCGCGCAAACGTTCTGCAGCGTGACGGGATAGTGCGTAGAAGGCTGAATCCGCGGCGGTCAGCACGGCAGAGAAGGCCATGAAGACGATGGCAAGAATCAGCAGGAGTATTTCCACGAGGCTATTCCACCGTTTCCTTCGGCGCTGGGCGCCCGGTGTAGGACTCGAGTAGTCGACGCTGCAAAGTGAACATCTCTTCTTTTTCGTCTGGTTCCATATGGTCGAAACCCATCAGGTGCAATAGACCGTGGGTCGTGAGCAACAGGATTTCGTCGTGTGTACTGTGCCCACCGGCCTGTGCTTGTGCTTGGGCTACGGTGGGGCAGATGACGATATCGCCGAGGATGCCGTTGTCGCCTGGAGCACTGCTAGTGCCCGGACGCAACTCATCCATCGGGAAACTCATAACGTCGGTGGGACCTTCAAGGTCCATCCATTCCACGTGCAGAGCACTCATGGCATCTTCGTCGATGAATACGACCGAAACCTCGGTCTCGGGGTGCAGGTACATGGCCTTCAGCACCGAATCTGCTAGCGCCGAGACGTCTTGCAGATCGACCTCGAATTCGGTTTCGTTATTTACTTCAATGCTCATTTGCTACGCCGTCCCCGGTTGTGTTCTTTGCGTCGGGTATCGTCCCAACGGTCATAGGCAGAAACGATGTCAGCGATCAGCCGATGGCGGACAACGTCAGAAGAATCTAGGCGACAAACTGTAATGTCTTCGATGCCTTCAAGCACATCGCTGGCCATCCGAAGTCCCGAGGTGGCATTACCCGGCAAGTCCACCTGGGTGATGTCGCCGGTGACAACCATCTTTGAACCAAAGCCCAAACGGGTCAGGAACATCTTCATTTGTTCACTGGTGGTGTTTTGGGCTTCATCCAGGATGACGAACGCGTCATTTAGGGTGCGACCACGCATGTAGGCCAGTGGGGCGACCTCAATCGTTCCTGCTTCGAGCAGCTGCGGAATGGTTTCTGGGTTGACCATGTCGTGTAGCGCGTCGTAGAGCGGACGGAGGTATGGGTCGATCTTTTCCGTCAATGAGCCGGGGAGGAATCCCAACTTCTCCCCCGCCTCAACTGCCGGACGGGTCAGGATGATGCGATTGACCTGTTTGTCTTGTAAGGCAGCAACAGCCATGGCCATGGCCAAGAAAGTCTTGCCGGTACCTGCTGGGCCAATGCCGAAAGTAATCGTCGAATCTTCGATGGCATCGACGTAGCTTTTCTGATTGATCGTCTTGGGTCGAATGGACCGGCCACGACCTGACAGGATTTTTAAACCTAAAACGTCGGTGGGGGCATCTGAATTGCCGGCACTGAGCATCTTGATGATCTGTTCGATTGTTTCGGCGCTCATGCGGGAACCGCGCATGGCCAGCGATCGTGCTTCTTCGGTGACACGCTGTGCTTTGCGGACCTGTGCAGGAGTACCTGCCAGCACTAGGGCTTGACCATTAGGACGGAAGTTCACCTGCGGGTATGCGCCGGAGAGGATGCGCAATAGCTCATCGTTCGGGCCCAGGGTAGCAACCATGAGTTCTGCGGTATCAAAGTTTATGGTCAGTGACGCAGAATCTGAGTCTGCTTGAGTCTTGTTCTGTTCAACCTGCATGCAGTGCTTGGTGCCCCTTTGTGAGCTTGATGGCGGTCATACTTTGTCCTTGTTTATATTCTATCCAGTGATCGGCTACATGGCAGGAAATTCAGGCCACAGCGTAAGTAAGAAACCTGAAAGTAGTCCTAAATGAATCTATTCATAGCAGGTCGCAAACATATAGATTTGGTTACGGATTAGTAAGTAAGGTCAATTTTGGCCAGATTTCGTTGACGCGTGTGGCAAGCTATGACAGCGGCTCGAAAATATTTATGAGCCCAATCCCCAAAAAAGATTCATGGATCGGTCAGTAGTGCAATCAAGGTTCTTGCAGAAAATTCCACGCCGCATTGGCATTGTTGGAATAGCTGCTGCTCTCGTCGTCGCCGCAGGTTGCGGTTTGGCGAATCGCGAGAGTTCCTTTGAAATGCCCAAAACCGCCAGCACGGAGTCGCTGAACCTACCCAGCGCCACCGATGCCGGTGAACAAGTCGGTGCTGCCACTAAGCTACCGATCTACTGGCTGGAAAACACCGATTCTGGGGTCTTCCTTTACCGCGAGTATCTCGAAGATACACGCCACCGCGAGCCCATCGGGGACGCGATCTGGACTTTGCTGTCCAGCGATCCGGCCGCCCCTCACCGGTATACCCATCTCAAACCAGCCGAGGACATTGGCGTTTCAATCGGCGGCACCAATGTGATTACGCTGGACCTTCCAGCGAAGGTATTTAGTGCACACCTAGATGAGGGTCTTTCAGAACGGTCGATCCAGCAATTAGTTTTCACCGCGACTGCTGCCGCTTCTAGTACTGGTCTCCTTGTGGGTACTACTGCCCCAACGGTCAAGATCTTGGTCGACGGTAAACCGAACGCCACGGTATTTGATGGCTACCGGCTTAAAGACGTTTATGAACGCAACGCCAAGTTCATGGCGCCGATCTGGATTATTGATCCGCAGTACGGAACGGTTTTGAGCGAGGGCAAGGTTCAGATCAAGGGTCGAACCACACAATTTGATATTGGCACCTTCTATTCCTTGCAGAAAAAAGATGCCGATGGAAAACTCACTGTGATCACCGCGCAGAAGCAAGTTATCGCAGGGAAAATTGAAAAAGACGGTGCCTTCAGTATCACCGAGAGCCTCACCCCTGGCTCTTATAAGCTCACCTTCTGGGGTGTAGAGACTGAATCGGACGCCAAGGTGGGCGAAGTAAGCTCAGACTTCACCGTCAAATAGTCAACCTGAAAATAATGCCGTAGCAGGCCGGTATCAAAAAATTCGCGGGTACCCGATCAAGGTACCCGCGAATAATTGTATTAGTCAGATTTCGCCGAGCAGGTGACGAATCAACACCAGCGCTGCCGGTCCAGCAGTAGACGCGCGCAAGACATGCTGACCCAAGAGCGCTGCGTGGGCACCAGCATCAGTGAATGCCTGTAGCTCGGTATCGGAAATTCCACCCTCAGGCCCGACAATCATCACGATCTTCTGGCCTGGTTGTGCCTGCGGAAGCCACGTGGATACGTGTTCTGCCACAGACTCGGTGGCCTGTTCATGCAAAACTAGGACCAGCGCCCCGGCCGATACTTCATCGGCGATGTTCTTGGCCAATTCCTTGGAGCCCGAAGGTGCTAGGACTTCTGGTTCAAAGGCACGTCGGGACTGTTTCTGCGCAGCGCGGACTTGAGCCCGCCACTTTGCTAGGGCCTTATCCGCTTTTGCGGCGTTCCAGCGCACGATCGAACGATCCGCTTGCCACGGCCGCACAGCGAGCACGCCAAGCTCTACCGCAGACTCAACGGCCTGCAGATCACGGTCACCCTTAGACAGAGCCTGCACGAGAGTCACCGGGTGTTCACTGCCCGACTCTTGGTCTCGTTGAAGGACCCGGGCGCTGAGCAAATCTTTAGCCGTGCTCAAAACCTCCACCGTCAGGCGAAGGCCTTGGCCGTCGAGCAGATCCAGATGCTCACCGGCCGTGACGCGCTTAACCGTCACGGCATGGTGAGCCTCTGAGCCGGAAAGCTCCAAGGTGTCCCCCGGCATGGCGTTCTGTGCCATGTCAGGGTCGATGACGAAGCTGTGATTGCTCATGTTTAACGCTGGTTCAGCTTGTCACGCAGTCGAGAGAACATGCCTCCGGAGTGTTCAACGCGTCCAGCGGTCATTTCCTCACCGCGTAGCTTGGCCAACTGCTCGAGTAGATCACGCTGTGCAGCATCAAGCTTAGTTGGGGTCTCCACCTGAAGGTGCACGATGATGTCACCTCGTTTGCCACCGCGAAGACGTGGCACGCCTAGGCCTGGCAAAGTGACAGTGTCGCCATCTTGCGCGCCGGCATCCACGTTGATGGCCTGCTCACCATCGAAGGTTTCAAGCTTGAGCTCACAGCCAAGGGCTGCAGCGGTCATGGGCAGGCTCATCTTGGCGTGCAGGTCGGTCTGTGCACGTTCAAAGACCTTATGGCGACGAACGTCCACTTCAACAAATAGATTGCCGTTAGGGCCACCGCCCGGGCCTGCTTCACCCTGGCCACGCAGCTGGATGCGGGTTCCGGAATCAACACCTGCAGGTACGTTCAGCGACTTGGAGACGTGCTCGCGCACGCGACCTTCACCGTTGCACTCCAAGCAAGGTTCGGGAATGGTGGTACCAAAACCACGGCAGGCAGCACAGGTTTCAACGGTCATCATCTGGCCGAGGAATGAACGCACCGGACGCTGTACCTGACCTGCACCATGGCAGATTTCGCAAGTCACCGGGCTGGTGCCCTCACGGGTGCACGAACCGTTACAGGTCTTACAGGTAACTGCCGTCTCCATCTCGAGTGGGTAAACGGTGCCCTTCACAGCATCTTCCAAATCAATGGTGATGGTGATCAGCGCGTCACGACCCGGCTGGGTACGTGATGCCGGGCCCTGGGCCTGGCCTCCACCGAAGAACTGTTCGAAGATGTCGCCGAATCCACCGAAGCCCTGGCCGCCGCCACCAAATCCTGGGTGACCATTGCCATTTTCATCGCCAGTGGCATCGTAGTTCGAGCGCTTGGTCTGGTCGGAAAGAACCTCGTAAGCGCGGGTTACCAGCTTGAACTGTTCTGCAGCTTCTTCACTTGGATTCACATCCGGGTGCAGCTTACGTGCCAACTTTCGGTAGGCACTCTTGATTTCCTGAGGGGTCGCGTCCTTGGCAACGCCCAGGGTCTCGTAATGCGAGCTCACGTTGTTCGCCGTGTCCTTTCCTAAAATGCAAAAATTCAAAAAATGCTAAGCGTAGCGCCAGCGTAGTTAGTTGGCCAAAATCTTAGATAGGTATCGAGCCACTGCCCGCACCGAGGCCATCGAGGTGGGATAGTTCATTCGAGTCGGCCCGAGTACTCCGAGCTTATTGCGAACGTCCGAACCGTAAGTGGTGGCCACCACGGCGGCCTCCGCGAGCTGACCGTAATGGTGCTCCGTTCCAATCGCCACAGCCACACCGCGCGAGTCAGCCTCCAACTCAGAAAAGAGTTTGAGTAGCACTACCTGCTCCTCGAGGGCTTCAAGCACCGGAGTAATACTCAGCGGGAAGTCACCTTCCACCCTCGCCAAATTGGCGGTTCCGGCCATGATGATGCGCTGCGTATTTGCGGCTTGGGCCATTTCCTCCAGAGCCTGCAACACACTATCAACCAATGGTTCGGATTGCTGTTGCGGGCTCAACCCGACGCGGGTGAGTTTGCCACGTAGATCAGCAAGCTGTACACCCTCAAAACTATTGAGCAACCATAACTTCAAATCAGCTAACTCAGTGTCTGAGTACATGCGTGGCACCACCATCATGCGTTGATCAACGGTACCGTTTGACGCAATCATGACCATCAGCACTTGAGTGCTACCCAAACCGACGAGTTCAAGATTCTTCAACGACGCGGTGTCATAGTGCGGTACCTGAATCATCGCCACTTGATTGGTCAACCTAGCCAGCAGGCGGACGGTGCTCTTGAGCATCTCGTCCAAGTCCGTGGAGTTGTCCAAAATCTTGTTGATGGCGTCGCGTTCAGCCCTCGACAGTGGCTTTAGCTCGCCAATCTCATCAACAAAACGCCGATAACCCTTCTCAGTCGGAACACGTCCCGATGAGGTGTGTGGTGCAGCGATGAGCCCTTCTTCTTCGAGCAGTGCCATGTCATTTCTGATCGTGGCAGCGCTGACTCCAAGGTTGTGCCGATCCAGTAAGGCTTTGGAGCCCACCGGCTCACGCGACTGCACGTAGTCCTCTACGATGGCGCGCAATACATCCAAACGCCGAAGTTCACTCACAACGCCACCTCCTTGGATTCCCTGTCGAAGTGTTTGGCACTCTAACCTGTCAAGTGCCAAGTCTAATACGTTCAACGGTTGCTAGCATTGGTTTTCGAGCGTATTCGATCACAGCGAAAGGCCGTACGTGACTAATTACTCCTGGGGACCTCAAGATCTCAGCGCCCCAGCACCGAAAAAACTCCGCCAGGTCCCCATTGAACGTGGCATGGTTTTAGAGGACGCCACCTCGGGATGGGTCGGTGAAGTCATACGTACAGAAAAGTCTGGCGGAATGCGGATTATCGTCCTGGAAGACCGCCACGGCAAGACTCGCTCCTTCCAAGCCGGTTTCGGGTTTTTCCTTGAAGGCGAACCAGTGGAAATGGTTGATCCGGTGGCTAAAACCGCACAACCCAAAACCATGGTGTCCGCATCAGGCTCCCGCGCCGTTACTGGTTTAAAAGCCCGCGAGGCACGGGCAAGCAGGATCTGGGTAGAAGGCAAACACGATGCCGAACTCGTAGAAAAAGTATGGGGCCACGACCTTCGAGTTGAAGGCATTGTCGTGGAACCACTACACGGTGTTGATGACCTAGCTGGTGCCATTCGCGATTTTGCTCCCTCGGCAGAACGTCGCCTAGGCATACTTGTCGATCACCTCGTGGCAGGCACCAAGGAAGCACACATCGTCGCCGAAGCGATGAAGGTTCCTGGAGCTGCGCAGAATGTTCTGATTCTCGGCCATCCGTATATTGACGTCTGGCAAGCGATTAAACCCTCAACTCTTGGCATCAAAGCTTGGCCGGTCATTCCCAAGGGCACTGACTGGAAAACCGGCGTACTACGTGCCTTCGGTTGGCTGCACGAAACGGCCGAAGATATCGGCATCGGATGGCAACGCATTCTCTCCACCGTCTCCCATTACGGGCAGCTGGAACCACAACTGTTGGGAAGAATAGAAGAATTGATCGATTTTCTGACAACCGAAGATTACGGTTTCCTAACAATTGACCAATAGTTGGACTTTAGCGCGGTAATCTCACCGTTGCATGAACCAACCACGGCTATGATGGAGATAGATTTCAGCCACAGCAAGACAAGGAATGATAGTGACTACACGCCAGACGCAGTCGTCGGAGAATTCGCGCTTCGAAGGATCGCGAACCGCTGCGTTGCCACTGACTCCATCTGAGGATCGGCAATGGTCGACCATGGCTCACTTTGGTGCCATTCTTGGTTGCATTCCGGCAGCTATTATTTTTGCTGTTTATCGCGATCGTGGAGCGTTCACTGCTCAGGAGTCCAAGGAAGCGTTTAACTTCACCTTCCCACTGACCATCCTGGCTATCGCTTTAAACGTCTGCACGATCCTGCCCAACATCGGTTGGCTTTTCTCAGTGCTCGCTGTGGCCTTGTGGGTCTTCATGACGGTATCGGGCGCCCTTGCTGCCATTCAGGCCAACAGGGGCCGCCCTTACCGTTATAAGTTCAGTCTTCGCCTGATGAAGTAGTAGTACGCTTCAGGTCTAAAAATCGAGTAATTCTCGTACAACGAGGTCGGCTAATAGCCGGCCTCGTTGCGTTAACACCAACGTGCCTGCGAAAGCTGCCTTGGCGTCAATGAGTTCATCTGCGATCAGCCCAGCAACCTTGGTGCGCCCGGTGGCATCGAGCTCACTAATTTCCATGCCGGAACTCAAACGCGTCAAAAGCATCGTCCGCTCTAGCTGAACAGCTTGAGCGTCTGGGTACTCTCGACCATGGCCGGGAGAAATTCCGGCATCAATACGCTGCTGATAGGCCGCCGGATGCTTCACATTCCACCAACGAAGACCTCCAACGTGCGAGTGGGCGCCAGGGCCAGCACCCCACCAGTCGCCACCCTTCCAATAAGCAATATTGTGCTGGCAGGCATTGGCAGGAGTCTTGGCCCAGTTGCTGACCTCGTACCAAGAGAACCCAGCAGCAGCGAATAGCTCGTCAGCCATCTGGTACTTCTCAGCGTGATCGTCGTCATCGATATTAGGAACCTCGCCACGTCGAATCTGCGCGGCAAGCTTCGTTCCGTCTTCGATGATCAGCGCGTAAGCAGAAATATGGTCAGGCTCGTAGCTCAGCGCGGCTTCAATGCTGGTGCGCCAATCCTCCAAGGACTCCCCCGGAGTCCCATAGATCAAATCAACGCTCACGTCGAGGCCGGCGTCACGAGCCCAGGACACTACCTGCGGAACACGTTTCGGATCGTGCGTACGCTCAAGGACCTTCAGCACGTGAGGCACCGCTGATTGCATACCGAAGGACACCCGCGTGAACCCGCCGTCAGCCAGTTCCTGTAGGCTCTGCCGGGTCACCGAATCCGGGTTGGCCTCGGTGGTGATTTCCGCACCAGGCTTCAGCCCGAAGTCCTTGCGAATCTGATCAAGTACCAACGCCAAATCACTGGCAGGCAACAGGGTTGGTGTGCCGCCCCCGAAGAAAACGGTTTCGATTTCGCGAGGTGGTTGGCCCGAACGGTTCATCACTTCGCGTGCGAAACTGATTTCCTTGCTGACCGTAGCAGCGTAGGTGGCTTGGCTTGATCCTGAACCGAGTTCGGTCGCGGTATACGTGTTGAAATCGCAGTATCCGCAACGTACGGTGCAGAACGGGATATGCACATAAAAGGACATGGTCCGCCCCTCAGCATCATGCGCACATGAGGCTGGGAGCAGACCATCGGCTGGAGCCGGATCGCCGTCAGGGAGAACTGAAGGCATTTACTTCTTTTTCGGTTCGTCGGTGGACAACGCAGCGATGAAGGCTTCCTGTGGAACCTCCACGCGGCCGACCATCTTCATGCGCTTCTTGCCTTCCTTCTGCTTTTCAAGCAGTTTGCGCTTACGGCTGATGTCGCCGCCGTAGCACTTAGCAAGAACGTCCTTACGGATCGCGCGAATATTCTCACGAGCAATGATTCGCGAACCGATGGCCGCCTGAATTGGAACCTCAAACTGCTGCCGAGGAATCAGCTCACGCAGCTTGGAAGTCATCATTGTTCCGTACGAGTAGGCCTTGTCACGGTGGGTAATGGCGCTGAACGCGTCCACCTGATCACCCTGCAACAAGATGTCGACCTTCACCAGATCGGCGACCTGCTCACCGTCAGCCTTCCAGTCCAGCGAGGCGTAGCCACGAGTCTTGGACTTGAGCTGGTCGAAGAAGTCGAAGACGATCTCGGCCAGTGGCAAGTGGTAGCGCATTTCAACGCGGTCCTCGGAGAGGTAATCCATTCCGCGCATGGTGCCACGACGACTCTGGCACAGTTCCATCACGGCACCGATGAATTCGCTCGGGGCAAGGATGGTCGCCGCGACCATCGGTTCGTGAACCTCGAGGATCTTCCCGTCTGGGAACTCCGATGGGTTGGTCACGGTGATCGTTTGTTTGTCTTCACCGACAACGTCGTACACCACGTTCGGTGCCGTGGAAATCAAATCCAGATTGAATTCGCTTTCCAGACGCTGGCGCGTGATTTCCAGGTGGAGCAATCCAAGGAAGCCGACACGGAAGCCGAAGCCCAACGCGACTGAAGTTTCTGGTTCATAGGTTAGTGCAGCATCGTTAAGCTGCAACTTATCCAGCGCGTCGCGCAGTACCGGGTAATCGGTACCGTCCATGGGATAAAGACCCGAGAACACCATCGGCTTAGCCTCTTCGTAGCCACCGAGTGATTCACTGGCAGGTTTCAAGAAGTTCGTGACTGTATCGCCGACCTTGGACTGGCGAACGTCCTTCACACCGGTAATCAGGTAGCCAACTTCGCCGACTCCCAACCCCTTAGTTGGTTCTGGATTCGGTGAGGAAACACCGATTTCCAAGAGTTCGTGGGTGGTTCCCGTGGACATCATCTGGATCTTCTCGCGTGGAGAGAGTTTGCCGTCGACCACGCGTACGTAGGTGACCACACCACGATAGGTGTCGTACACCGAGTCAAAAATCATGGCACGCGCCGGAGCCTTCGCATCGCCGACAGGTGGCGGAAGTTGCTTGATGACCTCATCGAGCAATGCTTCGACGCCTTCACCAGTCTTACCGGAAACCTTGAGTACGTCCTCTGGCTCACAGCCGATGAGGTTAGCAAGCTCTGCGGCGTACTTTTCTGGCTGAGCATTGGGTAGATCGATCTTGTTCAATACCGGGATGATGGTCAGATCGCCCTCGATGGCAAGGTAGAGGTTCGCAAGAGTCTGCGCCTCAATACCTTGGGCAGCGTCAACCAGAAGGATTGCACCTTCACAGGCTGCCAATGAACGCGAAACTTCGTAGGTGAAGTCAACGTGTCCAGGCGTATCGATCATATTCAGCGCGTAGGAGGTTCCATCTTCACCCTCCCAAGGCATACGAACCGCCTGGGACTTGATGGTGATGCCGCGCTCACGCTCAATATCCATGCGATCAAGATATTGCGCCTTCATATCGCGGGCCGAGACGACGCCAGTCAACTGCAACATGCGGTCAGCCAACGTCGACTTGCCGTGGTCAATATGGGCAATGATGCAGAAATTACGGATGAGCGACGGATCGGTCGCGGCAGGCACCTGAGCGGTGCGGGCCAATGGAGACACCTAAACAGACCTCACTAGCTGACTAAAAGACGTAGTTGGATTAGGTTCTATTCTGTCATGATTTCCGAGTCATCACGTATATCGACGATCTGCAACTGGTAGTTTGTGGTTCATGGCAGTGAATCCAGAGAAGATATTCAGTCTGGTGATGCGCGTGGTTAAGCAGTTCAGTTCCACGCGCTCACGTACAACAGGAAACAAAAACGCAGGTACTTCCGCTCCACATAGCCCCCGCAGTGCCTCGGCTCAGCGCTCAAGCCATGGCGATGCTGGAGCGGCGAACAATTACCCCGGTGATTTCCGTGGGACTATCAACTTTGAGTACTCGCCATCTCTGGATGGCAACGCCGATCCCGGTGAAATTGTCTGGGGATGGGTGCCTTATGAGGAGGACTACTCTCAAGGTAAAGACCGCCCCGTGCTGATCGTAGGTCGCGAAGGTGGATGGCTGCTGGGTCTGATGCTCACGAGCAAAGACAAGAATAATGAGAGCCACCATAACCCGAGTTACATGGACATCGGCACCGGAAGTTGGGATCGTGAGCGTCGTCCGAGCGAAGTAAAGCTCGACCGCATTATTCGCCTCAACGATGCCTCGGTTCGTCGCGAAGGGGCGATCTTGGATAAGAATCGCTTCTCAAGTGTGGTGAACGCCCTAAACGAACGAGCATAAGTACTCGTTGTTGGGCTCCAGGTCTGATAAAGTTAATACTTGTGTGTTGCGCAGGTTGGGCAACACGCCCCCTTCGGGTCGCCATAGGTGCCCCACACCGCTCAGTCGATGGCCTGAAGGATGAACCCTCTACCGACCGTATAAAACGATAAACGAGAGAGTTTATTAAAGTGGCTAACATCAAGTCCCAGAAGAAGCGTATCCTGACCAACGAAAAGGCACGTCTGCGTAACGTAGCTGTCCGTTCCGAGGTTAAGACCGTAATCCGTAACGTCAACGAGGCAGTAGCCGCAGGCGACAAGGATAAGGCAACCGAGGCATTGCGCCTGGCTGGCAAGAAGCTCGACAAGGCTGTAAGCAAGGGTGTTCTGCACAAGAACAACGCTGCAAACCGCAAGTCGGCTATTGCCAAGAAGGTTAGCGCCCTCTAAGCCAAGCTTAGACTTCATCATCTCCCCCGTACCCTTTGGGTACGGGGGTTTTGTATTTTCTGCAGTGAATGTCGAACATTCTTGGCCGACGAAGAGGCTAAGCAACCTAATCCCGCGAGCCACCGACCATCGAGGCCACAGAAAACTAAAAGCAGATCTGGGCCAGAGCTGAAGCACAGAAGCCCACTCGCTGCAAGATTATTGGTTGGCACTAAGCCACTGAGCATACTCAGCTTCCACAGAAGCGCTTGGGACCCGAAGAAATGGTGGCAATGGGAGACAAGCAACGTAGCGCTTCCTATCCCCCAGCATCAACCGATGCTCGATTGTTTAACGGTTCGGTGCCTTAGCCGCAATAAACATGATGGCATGCTCCAGAGCATATCCAGGAGAACGGCTTCCACCTTTAACCATTCGATCGGTGTTCGCGATTTCTTCAATGCACAAAGCCAGGTCGCTACGCTTCCAACCACGAGCCTGTTGCTGAGCTTGTTGCACCTGCCACGGGGCCATCCCCAATTGAGATGCCAGCGCAGCAGCAGGTTCATTCACACCAAGTACCTTGGCCAACTGCCGCACCTTCATCGCCAGCGTTGCAACGATGGGAATCGGATCAGTACCTGTACCTAAAGAATGCCTCAAAGTTCGCAAGGCAGCCTGCGCATTTCCCGAAATCGCGGCATCGGCAACTTTGAAAGCAGTCGCTTCAACACGACCACCGTAATAACGGTCAACTAATTCTTGATCGATGGTGCCGGTCGTGTCTTGAATAAGCTGCGAGCAACTAGATCCCAGCTCGGCCAACGAGTTACCAACAGCAGCGACCAACGCCTTCACCGCGTCGTTGGTGATCCGCCGTTTAGCTGCTTTAAATTCAGCCTGGACGAAGTCAACCTTCTCAGCGTCCTTCTTGACCGGCTGGCAATTCACGATCAAAGCCCCGGCAGCTTTAATGGCGTCGATGAGTTTCTTGCCTCGAGTGCCCCCGGAGTAATGCATAATCAGCACGTTTTCCGGTGCTTGGTCTTTTAGATACGCCAGCGCATCCTTGAGGAAGTACTCATTCATTTGTGCCATCTCGTGAACTTCTACGAGATTGGCGCTGGAGAATAATGAAGAACTGGTGGCCAATAGAAGTTCGCCAGATTCGTATTTAGAAGCATCCAGTCTGGTGACTTCAATATCGTCACGCGCAGCAGCTTGTTGCCGAAGTAACTCAAAGGCGCGAGAAGCTAGATAATCCTCTGAACCGGTGAGCAAAATCAGCGGTTGGGGCGTAAGCTCCCGCCATGAGATACCTGGGTTAGCCTGGGCGCGTGCCATCGAGCTCCTAAATGCGTGGGACGATATATTGATCCTACCGAACCGGTGAACCCAACGCAGTACTCATCACGCCGTGCTCAGTAAATGTGAGAAGCACGGTACCGGACTGGTCCGTTCTGAAAACACGGGCGCCAACCTCGTTAGCCACATCGAGAATTTCTTGATGCGGATGTCCATAAGAATTATCCTTGCCAGCAGAAACCAGAAGCACCTGTGGCGATATGGCTTTAATGATTTCAGTTCCACCATTACGTGCGCCATGATGAGACGCCTTCAGAATCGTGGCCGGTGCTTGGGGAAATTTACGCAGTAGGGAACTCATCGCTTCGGTTTCCATATCCCCCGCCGAAAAATAGTCAATCTCTGAGCTAGCCACATGAAAACGGAAACGTATCACCAGCGACGTGTCATTAGGTTCGGCCCGCTGGGCCGCCAAGGTTTCCGGGCCGATCACGTGGTAACTGACCAGTTCGGTGTCTTTCACGGCCCCCGCTTCAATGACGCTGGCACCTGCCCATCGATCAAGCTCAAAACCAGCAGACACCAGCCGCTGACCAATCTTGATACCTGACTCCTCTAAAGCGCTGATGCCCCCGAAATGATCGGCGTGAGAGTGCGTGACAAAGACGATGGGCAACGAGGTGATCTTCAGCCTTCGCAGACACTGCACCACGTTGCCGTCTTCTGGGCCCGCATCCACCAGCCAGCCTTGGTGCTCCCCCACATTGATGACAATTCCATCACCTTGTCCCACATCGCACATGGCAATACTCCAGTTCTCATTAATGGGCTCGCGATAAAACAGGGTGGCCGGAAGTATCAGAGCCGCAAGAAAAACCAGAACCGCACCCAGCATCGCCAGCGAGACTTGGCGAACACGAAGCTGCTCCGTCTCTCGTCCTGCAATCAAAAGTATGCAGAGCACCGCTGCCAGCATGACGGCCAAGACGATACCTAGGACACCTTCGGGCCAAGGTCGAGCCGCGCCAGGAAGGCCAGCGGAAAATTGCGCGATCTTGCCGACGAGTTCCGCGGGTAGCCCGGGAATCCACAACAGTACTTGTGCCACTGACGGCATTGGCGTGCAGATCAGCAGGCATACCATTCCCACGGCCGTAATCAGCGGTAGCAATGGGGCCACCAACAGATTTGTTGGCAAGGAATACAAGCTGAAATTACTGTTCAACGCGATAATCACTGGCAGACAGGTAAATTGTGCAGCACAGCAAATAGCAGTCATCTCAGCCAACCACGAAGGCATGACATGACCGAAGATTTCAGTCAGCGACGGAGTAAGCAAGATGATGCCCAAGGTGGCAAGTACTGATAGGGCAAAAGCTGGCTCGGCACCCAACTCAGGGTCAATGAGCAACAAAATCGTTGCACTCAACGACAAGAAGCCCAATGACGCTTGGCCGCGTCCCACGAGCAATGACAGCACCGCAATGCTGCCCATTAAACTCGCTCGCAAAACGCTCGGATCCGGTCCAACAAACCAGGTAAAGAGACCCACCGCGCCGATCATTAATAACGCGCTAGGCACCCGTGGAATCGAGAATACGCGCAGGACACATAGAATAATCGCGGCTAATAGTGCGATGTTGGATCCACTGACTGCGGTGAGATGGCTCAGGCCACTGGTTTTCATGGCGTCGGACAACGCCTCATCTTGTCCTGAGCGATCGCCGTACAGCATGCCCGGCAACAACGCCTGAGCATTACTGGGCAACTGGTTGGATACTAGGGAGAACCGATCTTTGAGATTCTGCGCCGCGTTGGGTTCGGACTGTGAGAGGACCTTGGGCTCGCTGAGCGCACGAGCCCACCAGGAAAAAGTGCCGGAATCCGCCGGCGCAAAACTCACAATGCTTTCGAAGCGCTGTGCGTTATGAGGCAATGGGAAAGTGAGGGTCAAATACACCGGCACCTCGCATTGCACCCACGAGCCATCCTGCCAATAGCGTTCGACGTTAGCGCTGCCTTTGAGCTCGCCATCCGGGGTCGGCACTACGGCTTCATCAAAGCTCAGTTCGGCACGAAGCTGTTGCTCCCCCTGTTCTGGAAGGGTGCACTGGCTGCCAGTGATGTTCATGGTGGTGATAGCAAGTAGTCCCAAGAGGAAAACGATCGGACCGGTGAACCACGGCGTGGAATGGGCGCCATCATGTCGTTCACGTAGGAGCAAAGCTAGTAACAACGCGAGAAGCGCAATGAATGCCCACAGCAAGAGTGGCGGGATGGTGAAATAGGCGGCGAGCCATGCTCCTGCCAGCAGCCACAGACCTCGAAAATCCGTTGTCATGGGACCACCAAGTCAGCGAGTTTCTCGAGCATTGCTGGGCCTATGCCAGATACCGCATCCAGTTCGTCCACGGAATTAAAGGGACCGTTTTTGGTTCGAAAATCGATGATCCGCTGCGCCAAAGCTGGACCAATACCGGGTAGTTCTTGCAGTGTTTCTGCATCGGCAGTGTTGATGGAAATTTTTGCGTCGGCACTGGGAGCAGGCACTACTAGACCGGAAGAATCGGAACTCGCGCCGGGCATGATGATTTGCTGTCCATCAATGAGCTTCGCAGCTAGATTGACCAGCTCGGGGTGAGCGCCCTTGGCCAATCCCCCGGCGCTATCCACAGCGTCGGTAATGCGCGAACCCTCAGGTAGTTCGTAAACGCCGGGCTTCTTCACCGCACCAACCAAGTGCACGGTCACCTTAGGACCGGTGGGACTGGGCGTACTTTCGGTGCTCTCGTTCTCGGTACTGCTGTTGGTAGCCTCGGCATCCAGCGGTACAGTCTCCAACGCGTCATTGGAGGGTGCGGGGGCCAACAAGATAGAAATGGCGATCCAGCCGAGCACGACAAGGACCAAAGCGAGTACCGCCACGCGCGAGATCGCAAACCTGAGACGACCGGGACGTGGCGCGTACTTGTTGAAAAAATCGTGACGGCCCATGCGCCACAGTATGAGTGCGTAGCTCTGGGCCTAGAACGAACCCTGTTCAGGTTGTGGATCCAGTGGAGCCACAGCAACGGCCAATACGCCCATGCCCGTATGGGCAGCAAGTACCGCGGGCAGGGATTCAATCACCACCGGCTGGTTGCTAAAGGGCGTGAGCTCTCTGGCAATTTCACTGGCAAGCTCAAGAGCCCCAAAGTGCATCACACCAAGACGCACCGGTCCCTGGACCGTGCGCGCGTCACGAAGAGCTAGGGACACGAGTCGAGCCTGGGCCCGCGCGAAGGACCGCGGTTTTTCCAGTGCGGTGATGGCCCCTTGATCGATGGTCAGGATCGGCTTAACGTTCAGCAGGCCCCCGAGCACCGAGGACAGTGCACTGATGCGTCCACCACGGCGCAATTGCTCCAGGCTGGGCACCGCGAAGTACACGGAGTTGGCGGTAGCCATACGCACAATCTGCTCTAGCATCGCTTGGGGCGCGCCAGCATCCCTAGCATCAAGAACATCTGCGACGGTGAAGCCCAGCGGCAAGGCTACGGTGTGAGAATCAAGCACCGTAACCTTGTTGGAAAACTGCGCTGCAGCTAGTCGTGCGGCCTCCACGGTACCGGAAAGTGCCCCGGACATGTGGATGGAAAGGACCTGCTGACAACCTTCAGCAAAGAGCTGTTGGTACACGCGCGCGAACTCACCCGGTGCTGGGCGCGAGGTTTTCACGGATTTGCCCATGGCCAATCCCATCATCAGGGCCGAGGTGTCGTCGCCCTGGACGTGGTTATCGACGATGATCGGGATATTAACTTCTGCAAAGCCGGCACGGTCGCGAAACTGTGGGGGCAAGCAGGACGCCGAATCGGTGACGATCCCGATGCCCGGACGCGAAAGCCCGCGCGGGGCCAGCCACTTCGGTAGCCAACCCGCGCGCGAGCTTTTGAGTCGATCGTTCATGAGGCGAGCTTACGGGGCAGGAACCACGTTCACCAGTTTCGGCGCACGCACAATCACCTTCAATGGCGCCTTGCCATCAAGCATGCGGATTACCGCTTCATCGGCCAGTGCCAGTTCACGCAGCTCATCCTCGGAGATGTCCACCGAAACCTGCAGGCGTGCACGCACCTTACCCTTGATCTGAACCACGGCGGTGATGGTGTCATCCACCAACAGCGACTCATCAACTTCTGGCCACGCGCTGGTGACGACGCTCGGTGCGTAGCCCAAAGCCTCCCACATATCCTCAGCGGTGTAGGGAGCGAACAGGCTCAGCAGCTGGGCGACGACCGTGGCGGCCTCGCGTACCGCTGGATCGGCGGCACCGGCGCCTGAGTCGATGGTCTTGCGGGTCGCGTTGACCAGCTCCATGGTCTTGGCGATCACCACGTTGAACTTGCCCGAATCGAGCAACTGAGCGGACTCGTGCACGGTGCGGTGGGTGACCTGACGCAGGGACTTCTCCCCGCTGGTGTAATCCACGCCCACCTCGCTGGTGGTGTCCTGAGCGATGCGCCAGGCGCGGGCCAAGAACTTCTGCGAACCCGATGGGGACACATCGGCCCAGTCCACGTCATCCTCCGGTGGGGAGGCGAAGACCATGGTCAAACGCACGGCATCCACACCGAACTTGTCCAGCTGCTCGCCCAAATCCACGCCATTGCCCAGGGACTTACTCATGGCCTTACCGCCATTGAGTACCTGACCCTGGTTCAGCAGTGCGCTAAATGGTTCGGTGGCGTCGATCAGCCCTAGATCGTGGATGACCTTGGTGAAGAAGCGCGAGTAGAGCAGGTGCAAGATGGCGTGCTCCACGCCGCCCACGTACTGCCCTACTGGCATCCAGTCACGCACGGCCTTCGGGTCAAATGGTCCCTCGGTGTACTGCGGCGAAACGAAGCGCAAGAAGTACCAGGAGGAATCCACGAAGGTATCCATGGTGTCGGTATCACGCTTGGCATCGCCCCCACACTTCGGGCAAGCAACGTTGACCCAGTCCACGGCCGCAGCTAGTGGGCTGGTGCCCTTAGGCGCCAAGTCCTCGCCACGCAGGTTATCGGGCAGGCGAACGGGCAGCTGGTCATCAGGGACCGGGACCTCGCCACAATCGGCACAGTGAATGATCGGGATGGGCGTACCCCAGAAGCGCTGGCGGGAGAGCAACCAGTCGCGCAGGCGGAAGTTGATGGTGTGCTTACCGGTGCCGGCAGCTTCCACGATCTCGATCGCCTTGGCGATGGCGTCCTTCTTCTCCAACCCGGTCAGCTCACCGGAGTTGATCAGCTGGCCCTCGCCAGCGGTGGCGATACCGGTGTCATTGGGATCTTCCAGCCCGGTCTCGACCACCACACGTACTGGCAGGTCGAAGGCACGAGCGAAGTCCAGGTCGCGCTGATCGTGCGCAGGCACTGCCATGATGGCGCCGGTGCCGTAATCGGCGAGCACATAGTCGGCCGCCCAGATTGGCAACTTCTCCCCCGAGAGCGGGTTGATGCCATAGCGCCCGGTGAAGACACCGCTCTTTTCACGTTCGGTGGACTGGCGTTCGATCTCGCTCAGCGCCTTGACCTGCTCCTGGTATTCCTCCAGGGCGGCGCGGTGCTCATCGGTGACCAGCTCGCCGGCCAGCTGCGCATCCGCGGCGACTACCATGAAGGTCGCACCGTAGAGGGTGTCGGGACGGGTGGTGAACACCGGGATCTTCACCGCAGGCTGGTTCTCGGTGGCCTCAATTTCGAAGGTCACCTCGGCGCCTTCCGAGCGGCCGATCCAGTTCTTCTGCATCAGCAGCACACGCTCAGGCCAGTGGCCCTTGAGCTGTTCCATGTCATCAAGCAGGCGATCGGCGTAGTCGGTGATCTTGAAGTACCACTGGTTCAGCGACTTCTTGGTCACCGCGGTGCCACAACGCTCACAGGCGCCGTTGACGACCTGTTCGTTAGCCAGCACGGTCTGGTCCTTCGGGCACCAGTTCACCGGGTGGTCCTTGCGGTAGGCCAGGCCCTTTTCGTAGAACTTGTTGAACAGCCACTGGGTCCAGCGGTAGTACTCAGGATCGGAAGTATGCAGACGACGATCCCAGTCAGCGGAGATCGCGTAGCGCTTAAAGCTGGCAGCCTGGGTGTCGATGTTCTTGTAGGTCCACTCGGCAGGATGGCTATTGCGCTTGATGGCAGCGTTTTCTGCTGGCAGGCCGAAGGAGTCCCAGCCGATCGGGTGCATGACGTCATAACCGCGCAGGCGCCAGTAGCGAGCGACTACATCGCCCATGGCGAAGGCTTCGGCGTGACCCATGTGCAGGTCGCCCGATGGATAAGGGAACATGTCTAGCACGTAGCGGCGTTCGCGGCTACCATCATCGGCGGGCTTAAATACTTCTAGCTCATCCCATACCGGAAGCCACTTGGACTCGATGTCCTTGAATTCGTAGGTCCTAGGTTCGTTCGTCGATGATGTCACGCTGCTCTTCTCACACGCTTTGCGGAAATATTTCCGATGGGAAAACTTGTTTTTGGTTCCAGACACAACAAAAGCCCCCAAATTTCCACTCGGGGGTACGGCCACCGGCCGTGCTTAAACTAGGTTGCGCTTCGGATGCATATCGCGATTCTATCGCACATCGCCTAGTGACGCGCATCGATGAAGCGCCAGATTCGACACAGCCAGTGCACTTTTCCAGCTACTTGCCTCTACTTCCTTCGACAAGCTCTCCTCGACGAACAGTGCTTGCTCCCTCAAAAAGTTCTCCACAATCCGTATCGCCTATGCAACGCCGCCGATCTGCCAGGCCGATGCTAGTCCCATGAACACCGCCGCTCTACTGGTCGCACTCCGCGAATTGTGCCGGGCTCCTTGGACTCTAGGACCCCAGCTCACTGCCGCTATGCTCATTCAGCTTGGCGCGCTGTGTCTAAAAATTCTTAGCTCGATCGGCGCGCTAGTCCACCAAAGCGAAGATCCACGCCTGGTGTTGATTCATCTTCAGCTGATGGAACGCGTTGATCAAGAAGTACAACAGCAAAAACTCGCATTGGCCCTTGATGCAGAAGTCACCGGCGCGCACGCCTTGTCGATGAGCACCTTTGATGAACTCAGACGGCTCCCGGACTACCCCGACGCGCTGCTGGATGCCCATTTTGCTCAGCCCGCAGAACGAGCCACTGGGCGAACTTACTACAGCAACACCGCGGAAGTGCTCGCCAGGTGGTTAGGCATCAACTATTTTGAGGCGCAGCGCCGCATCGATGACGCCCACCTATTGATCGGGCGACGCACCCTTGATGGAAGTATGTGCGAGCCACGTTTTGAACAACTGGCCGCGCTCTTTGCCAGCGGCACGGTGGATCGGCGCCGGATCGCCAGGGTTTCAAGGCAATTGGAGAAATTGGAACCTGAAGACACGATCTTTGATGGTGTACCTAGCCCATTGCAGGCGCGCTCAGCCGATGGCACGCTGCTGGAAACCAATGCGGCGCAAGCCTTGGCTGATTTGGGCCCTGTCGAGGCACGCAAGCATATTGATGCTGAGATCAGTAGGTACAAGGAAGCCCATGGTCTGGTCATCCGGCCTAAACTTGGTTTTTTCATTGGCAGGGTCATCGGCGGCGTGCACTGTTTCTACCTGCGAACCGACGCGACTCAGGCCGAGGTTTTTCATTCAGTCGCCGCGCAAGCCAGCAACAAACGCACTAAAGCCGGCAAAGCAGCCCGCCGCACAGATGCCGGACAGAACGACACCGCCGATCCCGAGCAAGAATCAGCGGATCAGCACTCCGACGATCAACATTCTGGCGATCAACACTCAGGCGATCAACATCTGGCGGCGAATAATGACTGCGAAGAACCCACCCCGCCAACGCCGGACTGGCTCATCAGCGAGCAACCAATGCCACCCTGGGCTGAATCCGGAACCGCAGCTGAAGAGACCGATGCCGAAGACGTTGACGCAGAAGACGTTGTAGACGAAGACGCCGAAGAAACTGAAGCAACAGAAAAAACTGACGGCCAAGACTCCGCCGCGGAATCTGCCACGAGTGGCCCGAACGGCCCAGATAATGCTCAGGACCCAGATCCTGCGCAACGACGGCTTAACGCCCTCATGGCCATTCTCGTCGCTCCTGCCTCCGGGGCTAAGCGCAAAGCCATCGTCCCCAAAGTGCTGGTCTATATGTGGCTCAGCGACCTACAAAACCTCGCTGAAGCCCACGGTATGAGCGCTCATTCTGTGGACATACCGCCCGGCGAACTTCGAAAGCTTCTAGCCAACGCTGGAATCATCCCCTTGGTCCTCGGCTCAAACAGTCAACCCCTAGACATGGGCCGATCACAACGCTTCCACAAAGGAGCGATCAGAACCGCCATCATGGCACGCGACCGTGGCTGCATTGTGCCCGGGTGCAGCACCCCACCGGAAAAAGTTGAGGTCGACCATTACGAGGTCTCCTGGGCCGAGGGAGGCGAAACCAGCGTGTGGTCAGGTGCCGGAATGTGCACCAACGAGCATCAACAACGGCACTCTGAACAGATCAAGGTCGTCAACGTCGACGGTCTCCCGCACGTCATCTTGCCCGAACACTTGGATCCGGAACAAAAGCCGCGACGAAATACCTACTGGGGCGCCCTGCAAGTTGGCGACTGTCCGACCTCCAATCAGCCGGCGGATCCTAGCACCCCGCAGTATCCCAGTGACCCACAGGGCCCAGAAACAGACGGCAAGACCGAACCGGATCCGGAACCGATGCTCTAACCATGTGCGCTACAAAAGAAAATAGCGACGCCCGAACCGTAGGCCGGTTCGGGCGTCGCTTCGTGTTCAGCTCTCGAGCGAGTCGGGAAGCTTAGGCTTTGGTGTCCTCGTCAACCCAATCAAAGGTACGAGTCACTGCCTTCTTCCACAAGCGCAGGTTGCGCTCACGGGTTTCTTCGTCCATGGCTGGCTCCCAACGCTTGTCCTCAGACCAGTTGGTTTCCAGTTCGCCCAGATCCTTCCAGAAGCCCACTGCCAAACCGGCTGCATATGCAGCACCTAGGGCAGTCGTCTCGGTGACCTTAGGACGGACCACAGGAACGCCCAAGATATCAGCCTGGAACTGCATCAAAGCCTCGTTAGCAACCATGCCGCCATCGACCTTAAGCTCGGTCAGTGGCACCTCGGCATCGGCGTTCACAGCATCCAGGACCTCACGGGTCTGGAATGCGGTGGATTCCAATGCGGCACGGGCAATGTGGTTCTTGTTCGCGAAGCGCGTCAGACCAACAATGGCGCCACGGGCATCCGAACGCCAGTATGGTGCAAACAGACCGGAGAATGCTGGGACAACATAAACGCCACCGTTGTCATCCACCTTGGCAGCCAGTTCTTCAATTTCTGGTGCCGAGGAGATCATGCCGATGTTGTCACGCAACCACTGAACCAATGAACCAGCAACGGCAATCGAGCCTTCCAGCGCGTAGACAGGCTTTGCATCGCCGAGCTTGTAGGCCATGGTGGTCAGCAAACCATTGGTGGAGTTCACGATCTCGGTGCCGGTGTTGAAGATCAAGAAGCAACCGGTGCCGTAGGTGTTCTTCGCGGTACCAGCGGTGAAGGCCGCCTGACCGAAGGTCGCCGCCTGCTGATCGCCGAGAATGCCAGCAACTGGTACTTCACGCAGCAACTGCTTGGTGTGCACCTGTCCGTAGACCTCAGATGACGATCGGATTTCCGGCATCATCGAGAGCGGAACACCGAAGTCAGCAAGGATCTTTTCATCCCATGCCAAGGTCTTCAGGTCCATGAACAGGGTACGGGACGCGTTGGTCACGTCGGTGACGTGAACACCACCGTCGGTGCCACCGGTGAGGTTCCACAGAACCCAGGTATCGGTCGTTCCGAACAGCAGATCTCCTGCCTCGGCACGCTCTCGAGCACCTTCGACGTTATCCAGGATCCACTTGATCTTGGTTCCGGCGAAGTAGGTTGCCAATGGCAGGCCTACGGTCTCCTTGTAGCGGTCGGTGCCTCCATTAGCAGCCAGTTCATCGACGATGTCCTGGGTGCGGGTGTCCTGCCAGACGATGGCGTTGTAGACCGCTTCGCCAGTGTTCTTATCCCAAACAACGGTGGTTTCACGCTGGTTGGTGATACCGACGACCTCAATGTCGTGACGGGTCAGGTTCGCCTTGGACAGCGCCTGGCCGATCACTTCGCGCACGTTGTTCCAGATTTCGGCTGGATCGTGTTCTACCCAACCGGCGGCTGGGAAGATCTGCTCGTGCTCGAGCTGTCCGACGGAATGCACATCACCAGCGTGGTTGAAAACAATTGCGCGGGAGCTGGTCGTGCCCTGATCAATGGCGATAACAAATTTTTCACTCATGATTTACTGCTCTCTTTCTAGAACATTAGAGCGGCAACAAGTCCGCCGAGGATACCGCCGGTTGCTGGACCTACCAATGGAACCCACGAGTAGGCCCAGTCGGAGGAACCCTTGCCCTTGATCGGCAAGATGGCGTGGGCTACACGTGGAGCCAGGTCACGGAATGGGTTGATAGCGTAACCGGTGGCACCACCGAGGGACAGGCCAATGGCCACAACCAACAACCCGACGGCCAGTGGGCCAAGTTGGTGTGGAGTGTGTCCCAGTCCAGCGATCACGAAGACGAGAACGAAGGTACCGAAGATCTCGGTGACGAGGTTCCAACCGTAAGAGCGGATGGCTGGTCCGGTGGAGAAGACACCGAGCTGGGTGCCTGCGTTCTGCGGATCATCCAGGTGCTTCTTGTAGGACAACCAGGTACCTACGGCACCAAGGAAGGCACCAATAAACTGCGCCACGAAATACAACAAGGTATTGGCAAATGTTTTAGCCACACCTGGAGCATATTCTGCAACATCTTGATTGACCAGCAAGCCGAGCGTGACTGCAGGGTTCAGGTGGGCTCCGGAGATGCCCGCGATCCAAACACCACAGTAGACAGCCAGGCCCCAGCCGAAGCTGATGGCGACCCAGCCCGCAGCGCTACCAAGGGTCCCCTTCAGGGCAACGTTGGCGCAGACGCCGCCACCCATGAGCAGGAGAATGAAAGTGCCGACTAATTCGGCGAGAAACACGTGAGTGGACATCTTTGACCTCTGAGTGATTTCGACTGCCGGCGGCTACCTGCCGCCGGCCACATGTCAGATTAGCTGAGGATGACTCCATGGCTATCTGCAAGAACCGAGAGCGAATGGTCGATTTCGGCTTGGAGCTGGGACTGATCCCAACCCATTGGGTCAGCAAGGCAGTTAGCTACCTCGATGACCAAATTCTTTGTTACCAAGCCACGGAAGGCTAGGTTGGTGCGTCGAATGAAGACGTCGATCAAGCGGCCGACCTGCTCGTTGTTCGCCATGTAGGCGATCTCCTGGCAGGAAAGCTCATTGCTGTGTTCGAGCATCTGCTCATTCTCGCCAAGTTCGCCCAGCACGTGATCGGCACGGGTACCATAACGCTCGAGCAGGACGCGCAGGCGATCATGCGAAGCCTTGGACTCGCGTGCTGCGTACCAAGCGGCCAATGCACCTTCGTTTGTTGGGAAGTTCTTACCGCCGCCAATGGCCACACCAACGGTTGACTTGACCTGACGCTCGCCCAAGAATTCAAGGGCCTTGCCGCCCAGGTTTTCACTCAGCGCACGGAAGGTCGTCCACTTTCCGCCGATCAGCGAGAGCATGGTGGTCTTATCGGTCAGGCGGGTTTCCTTGACCTGGTAGTCACGGGAAACGAAGCCTGGAGCGGTGTCATCGTGATTTGGCAGTGGGCGTACGCCGGAGAACTTGTACACGATCTGCTCTTCGGTGGCCTTGATGCCGGGGAAGACGTGATGGATCAGATCGAAGAAGTACTGGACTTCTTCATCGGTGCACACCGCTGGCTCGTTCATGTCGTGCTCGAGGTCGGTGGTGCCAACCAGGACACGGCCAAGCATTGGGTAGATTAGCACGATGCGGCCGTCTTCGTGTTCGAAGAAGATTTCGCGTCCGCCGGTGGCTTCAAGCAGTTCTGGGTGATCGAGCACGATGTGCGATCCCTTGGTGCCGCCGGTCCATTTGGTCTCGCGACCCAAGTCCTTATTGGTCAAATCGACCCAGGCGCCGGTGGCGTTGATGATCACTTCGGCGTCGAAGTCGAATTCTTCGCCGGTGAGTACATCACGCAGCTGAGCGGTGCCACCGTCAACGCCGGTGAGCTCGACGTAGTTGGTTGCGCGAGCCTTGTCGTTGGCGTTCAGGCCTTCGCGGAGCACGTCCAGGGTCAGACGTTCTGGGTTGTGCACCGAAGCGTCAAAGTAGGTTGCGGTGTACTTGACGTCATCGCGCAGCTGTGGGAGGTCCTTGCGGGCTGCCTTGCCGGACTTGAAGCTGTGCCAAGGGGTGTTGCGACCGCCGACACCTGCGAACACGTCGTACATGATCAGGCCGGCTTTAATCAGCGCAGCGCCACGTTCGGTTGGCTTGCCGGACTTGTGGGTCAAGAAGCGCATTGGTGCGCTGAGGATGCCCGAGAAGGTAGAGAAGATGGGGATGGTGGTCTGCAGTGGCTTCACATAGTGTGGTGCGATTTCCAGCAGGGAGTTACGTTCCTGCACGGATTCGTGCACCAGTCGGAACTCGCCATTTTCGAGGTATCGGATGCCACCGTGGATCATGTGCGAGCTGGCGCCGGAGGCACCTTGGCTGTAGTCACCACGCTCGATCAATGCGACGTCGATTCCCTGCATCGCCAGGTAGCGGAAGGTCGCTACACCGTTGATGCCGCCTCCAACTACCAGTACCCGCGCTTGCGGACGTTCACGCAGTTTGGATAGCTGTTCCCGAATCACGATTTGTGCCCCTTTGTAACAAATGAATAAGTCTGAAGCTAGTCTTGTTACTGAACGGCAATTCGGTCAAACAAAATGCACAAACGTGCAGAAATGATGAAGGTGATGAAGAAAACACCGTCCGGGGGAACCTATAAGCGAGGCGTCACTGGCACATCCGTGCACACCACCCCCAAAGCCAAGGACGCGTTGCGGGCAGCCCAGCTCTATTACCTGCAGGATATGAAGATGGAAGTGATCGCCAGAGAGCTTGGCACCTCACGATCGACCGTCTCCCGATTGCTCACTCACGCCAAGCGCACGGGCATGGTGTCGATCAGCATTACCCCCAGCGCCAACATGTCCGCACTGCTAGGAAACCAGCTGGCCGAACACTATGGCGTGAACTTTTATGTGGTGCCCACCGATGGGTCCATGGATGATTCAGAACTTCTGGTCCGTGTCTCAGCGCATGCGGCCTACCTCTTAGGCGATATCGTCTCTTCCTCGATGACCGTGGGTGTGGCCTGGGGGTCGACCATGCAGGCGGTCTCGGCGGCGCTGTCATCCCATCCGACCCATGACACCAAAATCGTCCAACTCAACGGGGCCGCCAATCCGGTCAGTAGTGGCGTCGGCTATGCGAGCGATATTCTCACCCGCTTTGGTCAGGCCTTCACCGCGCGGACCGAGCAGTTCCCGGTGCCAGCGTTTTTTGATCGTGCCTCCACCCGCGACGCCATGTGGCAGGAAACCTCCATCCAGCGCGTACTTAAAGTGCAACAAGAGATGAACCTGGCGATCTTCTCACTCGGCTCGGCCGGGTCCACGGTCATCTCCCAGGTCTACCGCGGCGGATACCTCACCAAAGACGAAACCCAAGAGCTACGCGAGATGGGCGTGGTGGGAGACGTGGCCACGGTATTCTTCGACAAGGACGGGAACAGCTCAAGCATTGCCCTGAACTCACGTTCCACCGGCCCCACCCTAGAATCCCTGCGCAAGGTACCCACCAGGTTCTGTGTGGTTGCCGGTCGCGGCAAGTTGGCAGCCGTACGCGGTGCACTCCAGGGTGGGCTGATCACCGACCTGGTCATTGACGAAGGTACGGCTTTGGCCCTGCTCGACGGGTAGGATTTAGATCATGCGCCAACGAGAACACCTCATGTCCACGCACCGGATCTATGGCGCACAGGTGCGCGTATTCACCGCCGTGGCTCACGAACCCTCGCGCGGTGTAATCTTCGCGGTCCACGGCTTCCGCGGGGACCATCACGGTTTGGCCCGTATTGTGCAGAAGCTTGAGAACTACACGGTGATCGTGCCCGATCTGCCAGGTTTCGGGGCCTCCAGCTCCATGAGCGAACACGACCATGATGTTGAAGGTTACGCCCTCGCGCTCGATGCGCTGGCCGATGAGCTGCACCTTGATGCCAACATCCATCTGCTCGGCCATTCCTTTGGATCGATCGTCGCCGCCAAACTGGCGACCATGCGCCCCTTCGCCTCGCTACTGCTGCTGAACCCGATCTCGGAACTAGCGTTGGACTCCTCGCAGGCGTTGCTGGCCAAAATTACCAGTGCCTACTATGAGCTGTGCGCCAAGCTCCCGGCATTCATCGCCGAACCACTGCTTCGTTCACAACTTTTCAGTGACGCCATGAGCCTGGTGATGACCAAAAGCAAGGATCCGGCCATCCGCAGTTATGTGCGCGAGCAGCACCGAGCCTATTTTGGTGGTTTCCACTCAACGAGCACCTTGGCCCAGTCATATCGCTCCTCGATCTCTTCCACCGTGGCCCACTACTCCCCCGAGCTGACCCTACCGACAATGATGATCGGCGGCATGCAAGATGAACTCGGGAGCCCGGAGACTCAAGAACAGTTGCGTAACAGTTTCGCACACGCACAATTGCTCATGCTCGAGAACGTCGGGCACCTGATCCACTACGAAAAGGCCGAAGAAACCGCTAGCGCCATCGACGCATTCTTGCGCTCGCTCCCGCAAGCGAGCAACGAACTCTAAAGCACGCTATCTTGGTCGATCGCGATATTGACCACCGGATCCTTGGCTGCAGACATAGTGGATCGCAGGTGGCGCAGCGCGCTGGTGACGTCATGGCCGTCAGCGTAGGAGAAGAAAAGCACATACCTGTGTTCGATCGGCGGGCCGTCGATCACCGTTGGACCGTGGATTTGCACCTTAGCCCGCGTGGAATCCTCCAGTGCTGCGATCAGCCGTTGGGCTCCTGGACCGGAAATGATTGCGCTGCGTACAGCTGGTGGCAACCCAACTTCGCGGCGTTCAGCTAATTCACGTTCGGCGAAGCTTGCCGGATCGTAGCGGACTAAACTGGCACCGGCCGGGCTGGGATTCCCGGTCAGCACCACTACCCCATCGCTGGTGGCCAGGCTCGCGGCGGTAAACCAGCGTGAGAGCACTTCTTCGGCGTTCCGCAAAGAATCATGGGCGAGCATCTTGTCGGCGTCGAGCAATAGCACCGTGGCGTAGCCACCTTCAACTATCGGTTCGACTCCCGGAGTTGCGACCACCAACGCCGGTTTATGAGGGACTTTTTCCACCGGCTTTGCTCCGGTGGAGGAAATAACTGGCACCTTGGGGAACGCCAGTCCGAGTTCTTCTGCCGTACGCTCGGCCCCAATGCTCGCTGCTCTGATCCGCGGTGATTGGCAATTTTGGCAGCGGTAGTCATGAAACTGCTCGCCACACCAGCGGCACGCCACATGTGAGTGCTGCCCGGCAAGATGCAACGGGCCTTGGCACAGAGGACACCGCGCTAGTGTGCGGCAATCTTGGCAGGCGACCGCGGGGACAAAACCGGTGCGTGCCACCTGCACTAGGACCGGGCCGCTCTCCAAGGCCTTGGTTGCTTCGCGCCATGCGGTCGAAGGTATGCGGGCACGGGCCAGCATCGGATCGCGCTCGAGCTCAAAATCATTGGTTGTAGCGATCACCCGTGCCGCATGGGCACGAAGCTGATTCCGCGGCAATTTCAGCTCGATCGCCCACCCGGTAGTCACCAGTCGTTGCGCTTCCACGGTGCGTGAGGGCGAAGCGATCAGCAGGGAAATATCGGCCTGCTGGCTACGCAAGAGCGCCACTTCCCTACTGTGCTGGTACGGCGCGCGCTGTTCGCGATGGGACTGATCGCCATCCTGCCACACGATTACCAGTTCTAAATCCGGCACGTGGCAGAGGGCGGCGGAACGGGTACCGATGACGATCTGCACGGCCCCAGAAATGGCGCGCAGAAAATTTCGGTACCTCGGGGTTGGCCCGTCGTCGGCCTGCAATCGCGCATAAGACTGCGCACCATACTCGGCGTCCAAGTAGTCGCCGAGGATTTTTACATCCCGTGCATCAGGCACAATGAGCAGGACTCGTTTCTCGCGCTGCAGTACCGGCCGGGCAGCGTCCAGCAAAAATTTCGGCCAGAACCCGTCCACGTTCGGTACCCAGGTGGCCACCGCACGCAGTGTTTCGCCACGGCCCCACGCTTCGAGGACCTGCGGCCCCTGCTCGTAGCGTTCAAGCTGATTCGGTGTCTGCGGCAACACCGGGGCGACGTGCTCAAGTTCTTCTTTTTCGACCTTCGCCGCCCGGGCGGGAACAGCCGAACGCACCACATCCCACAGGGTTCCGGCATAACGAGTCGCGACCTCACTAGCCGCAGCCACCACCTCGGGGTAAAGCGCCACTTGTTCGCTGACAATTTTTGCCAGCGGGCGCAACTTCATCGTCGAGGCATGGTCTTCGAGAATTTCGATAATGAAACCGGCAAGTTGTTGCGGTCCAAAAGGGACTTTAACGCGCACACCTGGGCGAGCCTGTTCTTGCATTGAGGCCGGAACCTCATAGTCAAAAAACCGGTCGAGGTGCGGGAGCGAAGAATCAATCAGCACCCGAGCAACCCGCTTAATACGGGCCGGCTCGGGTGCTGCGATCAGAGCATCTTGCTGCACTGAATTCCTAGGCGTTGAACCAGTTGCGCAATGCGTCGACGCGGTCCAGCTTCTCCCAGGTGAAGTCGTTGTCCTCGCGACCAAAGTGGCCGTGGGCAGCGGTCTTGCGGTAGATCGGGCGCTTGAGATCAAGATCCTCGATGATGCCCAGTGGGCGCAGGTCGAAGACTTCATTGATGGCCTTGGTGATCTTGGCTGGGTCAACGGTTTCGGTGCCGAAGGTCTCCACGTACAAGCCCACCGGACGTGCCACGCCGATCGCATAGGCAATTTGGACTTCTGCGCGGCGTGCCAGGCCGGCAGCTACCACGTTTTTCGCGACCCAACGCATAGCGTAAGCCGCAGAACGGTCCACCTTCGAAGGATCCTTGCCGGAGAACGCACCGCCACCGTGGCGGGCGAAACCACCGTAGGTGTCCACGATGATCTTGCGACCGGTCAGCCCTGCGTCTCCCACGGGGCCACCGATGATGAAGGGGCCCGAGGGGTTCAAAATGATGTTCGTCTTCGACACGTCCAAGCCGGAGCGTTCCAGGATCGGAGTCACAACCTCTTCGTAGAGGTCGGCCTTTAAGGTGGCCAGTTCGTATTCCGACGCGTGCTGACTGGAGACGACCACGGTATCCACCGAGACGGGCTTATCTCCGTCGTAGCCGATGGTGACCTGAGTCTTGCCATCCGGGCGCAGCAGTGGCATGCGGCCGTTCTTACGCACCTGGGTCAGGCGTTCGGAGAGGCGGTGTGCCAAGAAGATCGGGGTTGGCATCAGCGAATCGGTCTCATCCGAGGCGTAACCAAACATCAGGCCTTGGTCGCCAGCGCCCTGCAGGTCACGAGGATCCTTGGCGGTACCTTCGCGGGATTCCAGCGAGTTGAACACGCCATCGTGGATTTCCTGGGACTGCTGACCGATCGACACCGACACGCCACAGCGGGCGCCGTCGAACCCATTGGCCGAGGAATCGTAGCCGATGTCCAAAATGGTCTTGCGGACGATCTCAGGGATCTCCACGTAGCCGTTGGTAGTCACCTCACCTGCCACATGCACCAGTCCGGTGGTGGTCAGGGTCTCGACAGCGACCTTAGAGTTCGGGTCCTGCGCCAGCATGGCGTCGAGGATCGCGTCCGAAATCTGATCGCAAATCTTGTCCGGGTGTCCCTCGGTCACGGATTCCGAGGTGAAGAGACGAAGTTCAGGGGTTGTTGAAGTCACCTTTTTACTCTATCTGGTCTAGTGGACCGTTAAGCAGTTGTTGCGACGATACGTGACTAAGCACCTTATGGCGCAGCTCACGAGATGTCGCGCTTGTGTCCTTTTGTTGCGTGGGAAATCTGTTCGATGACGACGCGAGCCACCTCTAATTTGCTTCCGGCCGCTGGCTCCGCCGCGGAGCCATCGGCAAAGAGCACCTGAATGGTGTTGGTTTCTTGACCAAAGGTCAGGTTCGCGCCCACCTCATTGACGACGAGCATCTCGCAACCCTTGCGCTGCAACTTCGCTCGACCATAGTCCAGTACGGTGCCCTGATCGTCGCCGGTCTCCGCAGCAAAACCAACGATGAACGGTGGCAGCTGCGCATTTTCGGTGCGTGCCGCCACGACCTCGGCCAAAATATCGGGGTTACGCACCAGTTCAATGACCGGGGCGGAGTGCTCGTCGCGCTTTTTGATTTTTGAGTTTTCGATCTTTGCAGGGCGGAAATCTGCGACCGCAGCGTTCATGATCAAAACATCCTTGCCCGGTGCATGCTCGAAAACCGCCTCACGAAGCTCTAGGGCGCTTGAAGCGTGCACGAGGTGGACACCGTGCGGTGCCGGGACTTCTAGATGCGTGGCGATCAGCGTGACATTCGCCCCGGCCGCTAGTGCCGCTTGCGCCAGCGCAACGCCCTGACGGCCCGAGGAACGATTGCCCAGGAAACGCACCGGATCTAGCGGCTCACGGGTGCCACCGGCGGTGATCAGTACGCTCGTTCCGGCCAGAATTGGATCACTGAGCAGGTCTTGCACCGAGGCGAAGATTTCTTCTGGTTCCGGCAAGCGACCTGGACCGGTGTCTTTGCCCGTCAATCGCCCGGTTGCCGGCTCGATGATCCGTACGCCGCGTTCGCGCAGTGTGAGTACGTTGTTTTGGGTAGCCGGATGCTGCCACATTTCGGTGTGCATCGCCGGAGCCATCACTACCGGTGCCCGGGTGGCTAACAGTGTGCCGGTGAGCAGGTCGTCGGCAATCCCAGCTGTGGCTTTGGCCAAAATGTCGGCGGTAGCTGGCACCACCAGCACTAGATCTGCTTGCTGGCCGAGGCGAACGTGATTCACATTTTCGACCGCGTCGAAAACACTGGAGGTCACCGGATTGCCGGATAAAGCTTCCCACGTGGCATTTCCCACAAAATTTTCTACGTTGCTGGTGGGGATCACGTCGACATGATGCCCGGCTTCACGCAGTAAACGCAGCAGAAGAACGGACTTGTAAGCGGCAATTCCAGCCGAGACGCCTAAAACGATTCGCTTCACGAAAGTACTTCCTCGAAGTTTTCTGTGCGGTACGGACTCTAACGTTCGCTACCGGCAACCGATGTGCCCAGCGATCGAAAAGAGGTTCGGGGTAAAAGGTGCTTAACGAAAAAGAAGGCGCCCGGTTAGGGCGCCGACTTTTCGATTAGTCCTCGATGACCTCGGCTGGAGTGACCTTGAGCAGGCTCTCGTCCAGTTCGCGCAAGGCGATGGTCAGTGGCTTTTCGTTGAGCTTGGTCTCAACCAGTGGGCCAACATATTCAAAAAGGCCTTCGTTGAGCTGAGCGTAGTAAGCGTTGATCTGGCGTGCACGCTTCGCAGAGTTTAGTACGATCGCGTACTTCGAGTCGTTCGTCTCAAGCAACGAGTCGATCGATGGGTTGATGATTCCCTCTAGGTTGGACACAGGACTCCCTATTAGTCGTTCTTTAGCCCCATGAGGGCTACAAGCTCTTCGGCGGCACGTGCCACATCGTCATTAACGATGGTCACGTCGAATTCTGATTCCGCCGCAAGTTCTAGTTTAGCGGTTTCTAGGCGGCGCTGCTGTTCCTCGGGCGATTCAGTGCCGCGCCCCACAAGGCGGCGCACCAATTCATCCCACGAGGGAGGCGCCAAGAAGACAAATTTTGCTTCCGGCATCGATTCTTTGACCTGGCGGGCACCCTGCAAGTCAATCTCGAGCAGAACCTTTTTACCCTCTGCTACAGCATCCTCGACCGTTGAACGAATCGTGCCGTAGCTGTTCTGGCCGTGGACTACAGCCCACTCCAGCATCTGGCCTTCCTCGACTAGTTCATGGAAACGATCTGGGCCCACAAAAAAGTAGTGGACTCCATCCTGCTCCCCTGGTCGCGCATTACGGGTCGTTGCCGACACCGAGAGCCAGACATCTGGATAGTTGTCACGGATGTAGGTGGAGACGGTGCCCTTACCTACGGCCGTGGGGCCGGCTAGAACAGTTACCGACGCAGCGGTCATTGACTACACTTTCGTTTTTGGCGGGCTTTGCTTGAAGTGTTCGGTGATTGCGGTGCGCTGCTTACGGCCCAGTCCACGCAGACGGCGGGACGGTGAAATGCCAAGGCGCTCCAGCAAGTTTGCCGCGCGTACTTCGCCTACGCCCGGCACCGATTCCAGAAGATCCATGACACGCATGCGTCCCACGGCTTCATCTTCGTATACCAAGTCTAGTACCTCGGTGATGGAAATTTTGCCGGCGCTGAACTCGGCCTTGATTTCTGCACGGCGCGTGCGTGCAGCAAGGGCTTTGGCGCGGGCCCGGATACGATCTTCGTCAGAGAGTTCTCGCAGTACCATCGTTCAGCCATCCTTAATGTGTAGTCGACTAAGGCTATGTTGAGAAACATAGCTTTCAAACGCTGCTTTTGCAAGACTAAACGCGTTGTGGCTACTAGAAACTCTAGTGGCCACAACGCGTTTCTGTCACTAAGCGGATTTTTGGCTAGCCGGCGGCCAGCAATTCATCGCGTACCCTCAGCGCTTTCTTACGAAGAGCGGCTACTGTTGGCCCCTCTTTAAGAATGTCACGACTGCTGGTGCCTAGCACCTGTGCATAGCTTGAGGCGAAGGACTTGGCAATGTCTTGTGCCGTGGCCCCCTGTGCTCCAAGCCCCGGAGTCAGAAGCGGAGCCTTGCTCGCCGTGAGGTCGATACCCAGTTTTTCTGGGGCGTCTCCGATGGTCGCACCAACTACTAGACCTACGTGGCCTAAATCTTCTGCAGCAGCATTATCTTTGGTGACTTGGTCGATAATAGATTTAGCAACCGAGTTTTCGCCACCAACATGCTGCACTGAAGGGCCTTCCGGGTTGGAGGTTAGCCCAAGGACGAACACTCCCCTGCCGGTCGCCGATGCCAAATCCAAAGCTGGTCGCAAGGACTCATAACCCAAGTATGGGCTGAGCGTCACCGCATCCGATGCTAGCGGAGAACTGTCATCGAGCCAGGCACTGGCATAGGCAGCCATGGTCGAACCAATATCTCCGCGCTTCGCATCAGCCAAGGTAAGCAGGCCAGCGGACTTAGCTGCAGCCAAAGTTTCTTCCAGGGCCGCGAATCCTGCCGAACCGAATCGTTCGTACAGCGCAACCTGCGGCTTCACAATTGCTGCTACGCCACTCATTGCCTCAACAACGCGCAGTGAGAAAGATCGCACGCCTTCGGCCGTGTCGTCCAGCCCCCAGGCTTCGAGCAACGCCGGATGCGGATCAATTCCCACACACAACGGGCCCGAAGCCTGCATAGCTGAACGCAGCTGGTCGCCAAATGGGATCGGCTTAGGCATTGCGAGCTGCCGAAAGGTTCGCTTCGTGCTCCTGCAGGCTGGTGACATCCCATGCGTATTCACGCAGCGCGTCAATGGCCTGCACCGAAGCACCAAATTCTGCCACCGTGGTGATCACTGGGGTGCCCACAGAAGTCGCCGCCGCACGGATCTCATAACCGTCACCACGTGCGTCGGAGCCCGATGGGGTGTTCAAGATCAAACCGATTTCGCCGGCGTTGATCAGATCGACGATCGAGTCGCCGCCCTCATGCAGCTTGCCGACGACCTGGGTAGGGATGCCATTGCGGCGCAGCACCTCGGCGGTGCCACCGGTGGAGATGATCTCAAACCCGTTATCCGAAAGGTGCTTGACCGGAAGCACGATCGAGCGCTTGTCACGGTTGGTCACCGAGACGAAGACCTTGCCGGAAGTTGGCAGTGGGTTATTCGCGGCGGCCTGCGACTTAGCGAAGGCGGTATCGAAGTACTTATCGATGCCCATCACTTCGCCGGTGGAACGCATTTCTGGGCCGAGCAGTGAGTCGACGACCTTGCCCTGCGGAGTGCGGAAACGGGCGAACGGCATGACCGCTTCCTTCACCGCGATCGGCGCCGAATCCGGAAGGTGTGCACCGTCGCCAACAGCTGGCAGGTAGTTGCCACGCAGCTCGGCCAGGGTCTTACCCACGCCGATCAGGGCAGCAATCTTCGAGAGCTGCACACCGGTGGCCTTGGAAGTGAACGGCACGGTGCGTGAAGCACGTGGGTTAGCTTCAATCACGTAGAGGATGTCGCTGGCCAGTGCGAACTGGATGTTGATCAAACCACGCACACCCACACCTTCGGCGATGGCCAGGGTTGCGGCCTTCACGCGGTCGCGCACATCTGGGCCCAGGGTGATCGGAGGCAAGGTGCAGGCCGAGTCGCCGGAGTGAATGCCGGCTTCCTCGATGTGCTCCATGATGCCGCCGACGTACAGGTCGGTGCCGTCGTACAGGGCATCAACGTCGATCTCGATGGCGTCTTCGAGGAAGCGATCCACCAGGACCGGGTGATCCACGGTGATTTCGGTGGCGTTGGCGATGTAGCGCTCGAGGTTGGCCTCGTCGTACACGATCTCCATGCCGCGTCCACCAAGGACGTAGGAAGGACGAACCAGGACCGGGTAGCCGATGGAATCAGCGATGGCCTTGGCATCGGCGAAGGACACGGCGGTGCCGTTCTTTGGCGCGATCAGGCCCGCGTCATCCAGCACACGCTGGAAGGCGCCACGGTGTTCGGCCAGGTCGATGGCTTCTGGGGAGGTACCCAGGATCGGCACGCCGGCGGCCTTGAGCTCGGCGGCGAGCTTCAGCGGGGTCTGACCGCCCAGCTGCACGAACACACCGAGCACTCCGCCGGTCTGCTCTTCGGCGTGGATGACTTCGAGAACATCTTCCAGGGTCAGTGGCTCGAAGTAGAGGCGATCGGAAATGTCGTAGTCGGTGGACACGGTTTCCGGGTTGCAGTTGACCATGACGGTCTCGTAGCCCTCGGCGCGTAGCGCCATCACCGCGTGCACGCAGGAGTAGTCGAACTCGATGCCCTGGCCGATACGGTTTGGACCGGAACCGAGGATGATCACGGACTTCTTCTCGTGGGTGGCCAGTTCGGACTCTTCATCGTACGAGGAGTACATGTACGGGGTGAAGGCTTCGAACTCTGCGGCGCAGGTGTCCACGGTCTTGTAAACCGGGCGCACACCCAGCGCGTGGCGGATCCCGCGAACTACGGCCTCGGACTTGCCGGTCAGCTGTGCCAGCTGGGCGTCGGAGAAGCCGTGGTGTTTGGCTTCGCGCAACACCTCTTCAGGAAGGTCCTTATTGGCGGCCACCAGCTGTGCGGTCTCGTTGATCAGAGCCAACTGGTCCAGGTACCAAGGATCGATGGCGGTCGCCTCGAAGATGCGCTCGATCGATACCCCCGAGTAGAGCAGACGCTGAACCAGGGACAGGCGCTCGGTGGAACCCTTCACGATCGAGGCGAGGACTGCCTCGTGCTCTGATTCGTCGATGGTTTCGAAGGACAGCTCCGAGCCCTTCTGCTCCAGTGAGCGCAGGGCCTTCTGCAAAGCTTCGGTGAAGTTACGGCCCAGGGCCATGGCTTCGCCCACCGACTTCATGGTGGTGGTCAGCGTCTTATCGGCGGCCGGGAACTTCTCGAAGGCGAAGCGTGGAACCTTGACGACCACGTAGTCCAGGGCCGGTTCGAAGGAGGCGGGGGTCTTCTGGGTGATGTCGTTCGGGATCTCATCCAGGGTGTAACCCACGGCCAGCTTGGTGGCGATCTTCGCGATCGCAAAACCGGTGGCCTTGGAAGCCAGCGCGGAGGAGCGCGAAACACGAGGGTTCATCTCGATCACGACCACACGGCCGGTGTCCGGTTCGATCGCGAACTGAATGTTGCAGCCACCGGTGTCCACGCCGACTTCGCGGATCACGGCGATGGAGATGTCGCGCAGCTTCTGGTATTCGCGGTCGGTCAGGGTCATGGCTGGGGCCACGGTAATCGAGTCGCCGGTGTGCACGCCGACCGGATCGAAGTTTTCGATGGAGCAGACGACCACGACGTTGTCGTTCTTGTCGCGCATCATCTCCAGCTCGTATTCCTTCCAGCCCAGGATCGACTCCTCCAGGAGCACCTCGGTGGTTGGCGAGTACTGCAGTCCGGCACCGGCGATGCGGCGCAGGTCTTCTGGGTTGTAGGCCATGCCCGAGCCCAGGCCACCCATGGTGAAGGACGGGCGGACTACGACCGGGTACTTCAGGTCCTCGACCGCGGCAAATGCCTCGTCTAAGGTGTGGACGATCACGGACTTGGCGGATTCTGCGCCGCAGCGCTCTACGACGCCCTTGAACTTCTCGCGGTCTTCACCCAGTTCGATGGCTTCGATGTTCGCGCCGATCAGTTCGACGTTGTACTTCTCCAGGGCGCCGGACTTATCCAGGGCGATGGCGGTGTTCAGAGCGGTCTGGCCGCCCAGGGTTGGCAGGATCGCATCCGGGCGTTCCTTGGCGATGATCTTTTCAACCACCTCGGGGGTGATGGGCTCCACGTAGGTGGCGTCGGCGAATTCCGGGTCGGTCATGATGGTGGCCGGGTTGGAGTTCACCAGAACGACTCGCAGGCCCTCTTCCTTGAGCACGCGCAGTGCCTGGGTGCCGGAGTAGTCGAATTCAGCGGCCTGTCCGATGACGATCGGGCCCGAACCGATGACGAGAACTGATTTCAGGTCGGTGCGCTTAGGCATTACTTGCTGTCCTTTTCTGCGGCGGAATCCAACGCGGTGATGAAGCGGTCAAAGAGGTAAGCGGCATCGTGGGGGCCAGATGCGGCTTCTGGGTGGTACTGGACGGAGAAGGCTGGAATGTCCAGGCAGCTCAGCCCTTCGACGACCTGGTCGTTCAGGGAGTAGTGCGAGACTTCCACCTTGCCAAAGCGTGCTTCGGGGGCGGTGACCTGGCCTTCGATCGGCGCGTCTACGGCGAAGCCGTGGTTCTGGCTGGTGATTTCTACGCGGCCGGTGGACTTGTCCATCACCGGCTGGTTGATGCCGCGGTGGCCGAAGCGCAGCTTGTAGGTGTCAAAACCTAGGGCACGGCCCAGGATCTGGTTACCGAAGCAGATGCCGAAGTATGGCATGCCGGCATCCAGCACCGAGCGGACCAATTCCACCTGCTTGGTGGCGGTGGCAGGGTCGCCCGGTCCGTTGGAGAAGAAGACTCCGGTCGCGCCGGTGGCCTTGATATCTTCCAGGGTGGCATCGTGAGGCAACACGTGAACGCGCAGTCCGCGTTCGGCCAAACGATGTGGGGTCATGGACTTCATGCCTAGGTCGATGGCGGCGACGGTGTGCTTTACCTCGCCGGTGTGGCCGTGGTCGGCTGGCTCGACAATATAAGGCTGGTCGACCGAAACTTCGGCCGAGATGTTACGTCCGGCCATCGATGGCTGGGCCTTGACGATCTCGATCAGTTCGGCGTCGGACTTGGCGGCGTCGTCCCCGGAGAAGACGCCGGCCTTCATCGCACCAGCTTCACGCAGGTGACGGGTCAGCGCACGGGTATCAACCCCGCGGATGCCGACGACGCCGTATTCTTTCAGGTCCTCATCTAGGGTGCGCTCACTGCGCCAGTTGCTTGGACGGCGTGCAGCGTCGCGCACCACATAACCGGCAGCCCACATGCGGGAGGACTCTGGATCTTCGGAGTTCACCCCGGTGTTACCCACGTGCGGGAAGGTCTGCACGATGATCTGGTGGGCGTAGGAAGGGTCAGTCAGGGTTTCCTGGTAGCCGGTCATGCCGGTGGTGAAGACAGCTTCACCCAGGGTAGTGCCCACGGCGCCGTAGCTGCGCCCGCGGAAGATGCGGCCATCTTCGAGTACCAACACGGCTGGTAGGTTGCTCAGGGAATTCACTTATTTGTCTCCTGCTCGGCTTACGTCGCCATGCGACGCCAGCAACTGATAAATCTTGGGGGTGTCCTCGGAGAACCGGGGACGGAATCCGGTGTCGAAGTTAAATCCTTCGCGATTCCAGCTGATCACGATCAGCCCGTTCTTTTCCACAAATTTGCCGATCATCCCGGAGGCTCGACGCACCTCGTCAAAGTGCTCCCAGGGAATGTGCACGTCCCGACTGCCGGAGCGAATCAGGTGTACACCCGCCTCTCCGATCTCCAGGCTGGCGTTGGTGCGCACGCCGAGATCGTGCACGGCAATACGATCAAGCCAGTCATCAAATTTGGTGGTGGCCACGTACATTCCGGCGAAACTGTGCTGCGCGGTGTCGTCGAACGCGTCAAAGGGCTCAGGGACCTGTGCCTGGCGGGCTTTGAGGTTCCGCCAGCCGATCAGGATCATCGTGATGCCGGCGATGATGATCAGAACCGTGATGATGACCGGGCCTAGTGCTCCCTCAGGCATGGGTCACCCTTGGGGTTGCGAGCTGGCCGTCGAGCACCGTGGGGTGGCCGTGGAAGAAGGTGGCACGCACCGCACCGGGCAATTCCATGCCAGCAAACGGTGAGTTCCGTCCCTTGGTGGCCATCGCCGAAGGGTCAACCACCCAGCGTGCGTTCGGATCAATCAGCGTGAGGTTCGCTGGCTCCCCGACGGCGATCGGACGGCCCTGATCGGCCACGCGACCAATCTGCGCTGGAACGCTGGAGGTAATACGCGCGACGTCGGCCCAGGACAACAACCCGGTTTCCACCAGGGTGTGCTGCACGATGGACAGCGCGGTTTCCAGCCCGGTCATGCCCATGGCTGCTGCTCCCCATTCGCAGTCCTTGGACTCGGAAGGGTGTGGCGCGTGGTCGGTGCCGATCACGTCGATCGTGCCATCTGCGACGCCGGCGCGCAGGGCCTGAACGTCTGCTTCGCGGCGCAGTGGTGGGTTGACCTTGTACACCGGGTCGTAGCTGCGAACCTTTTCGTCGGTGAGTAAGAGATGGTGTGGGGTGACTTCCGCGGTGACGTTGATGCCACGAGCCTTGGCCCAGCGAATGATCTCCACCGAACCGGCGGTGGAAACGTGGCAGACGTGCAGGCGGGCGCCGACGTGTTCGGCCAACAGTACGTCGCGGGCGATGATCGACTCTTCGGCCACGGCAGGCCAACCTGGCATGCCCAGAATGGAGGACACTTCGCCCTCGTTCATCTGTGCGCCCTCGGTCAACCGTGGTTCCTGGGCGTGCTGGGCGATGACCCCGTCGAAGGCCTTGACGTATTCCAGGGCGCGGCGCATCAGCAGTGGGTCCCAGACGCAGATGCCGTCATCGGAGAACATTTTCACGGCGGCACGCGAATCGGCCATGGCACCGATTTCGCTCAGCTGCTTTCCGGCCAGTCCCACGGTGACAGCGCCCACCGGGCGAACATCAACCCATCCGGCCTGACGGCCCAGCTCGTAGACCTGCTCTACCACGCCGGCGGTATCGGCCACCGGGGTGGAGTTGGCCATGGCGTGCACGGCGGTATAACCACCGAGGGCTGCTGCCTGGGAGCCGGTCTCGACGGTTTCGGCGTCTTCGCGGCCCGGCTCGCGCAGGTGGGTATGGGTGTCGACCAGGCCAGGTAGGAGCACGAGATTCTTCGCGTCGATCACCTGGACGTCGTCGGTAGCTTCAATTGTGCCGATCTGTGCGATCTTGCCGTCGACGATCAGTACGTCTTGGGGCTGCTCGCCAAGGATTGTGGCCTGTTGGATCAAGTAATTCATGGGGTCTTCTTTCAGATCAGGTCGCCGGAGAGGAGCATGTACAAGCTGGCCATTCGCACGGCTACGCCGTTGGTGACCTGGTCGAGCACGGTGGAACGCGGTGAGTCAGCGGCTGCCGAGGAGATTTCTAGTCCGCGGTTCATCGGGCCCGGGTGCATGATCAGGGTTTCGGCACCGCTGGAATCCAGCTGGGCCAGGCGTGCATCATCTAGGCCCCAGTAGCGTGAGTATTCGCGTGGATTTGGGAAGTAGGCAGCGTTCATGCGCTCGCCCTGCACGCGTAGCATCATCAGCGCGTCAATGCCCGACGCGATCACTGCGTCTAGGTCGTAGCTGATGGTGCATGGCCAGGACTGTGCGCCGACCGGTAGCAGGGTGGGCGGGGCGACCATGGTGACTTCTGCGCCCAGGGTCTTGAGTAGCCAGAGGTTGGAGCGGGCCACGCGGGAATGCAAAATATCTCCGACGATCGCGACCTTCAGTCCGTCTAGGCCTTGACCCACTGGATTGGTGCCATTGCGTAGTGCCACCTGTCGGCGCAGGGTGAATGCGTCCAGCAGCGCCTGGGTGGGGTGTTCGTGGGTACCATCGCCTGCGTTGACGATGGGCAGGCCGATCCAATCGGTGGCAGCAAGTCTGGCCGGGGCACCCGAGTCTGGGTGGCGGATGACTACTGCGTCGGCACCGATGGCCAGCAGGGTTTGGGCGGTGTCCTTCAAGGATTCGCCCTTGGAGACGCTCGAACCCTTAGCGGAAAAGTTGATCACGTCAGCACTCAAGCGCTTGGCGGCCGCTTCAAAGGAGATGCGCGTGCGGGTGGAGTCCTCGAAGAAGAGGTTGACCACGGTGCGTCCGCGCAGGGCCGGGAGTTTCTTGATGGCGCGGGTGCCGGACTCGCGCATTTCTTCGGCGATGTCGAGGATCGAGATTGCTTCTTCGCGGGTCAAGTCCGCGGTGGAGAGCAGGTGTTTCACGCTATGCCTTCGATCATCACTTCGTTGGTACCATCAATTTCTGCCAGGTGCACTCGCACCTTTTCGCTTTTCGCGGTGGGGAGGTTTTTGCCCACGTGGTCGGCCCGGATCGGTAGTTCACGGTGTCCGCGATCGACGAGCACGGCGAGGCGAACGATGCGGGGGCGTCCCCAGTCGGCGAGGGCGTCTAGTGCGGCGCGAATAGTGCGACCGGAGTAGAGCACGTCGTCAACGAGCACCACAACTTTGCCGTCGATCCCACCTGAGGGAAGGCGTGTGGGAGCCGGGGTGCGTGTGGTGGAGTGGCGTAGATCGTCCCGGTACATGGTGATGTCGAGTTGACCGACCAGAGCATTGGGGTCAAGGTCACCGGGAGCTGTTGCCGCGATGCGCTGGGCGAGGCGCTGGGCCAGTGGGAAGCCACGGCTGGGAATGCCCAAGAGGACAAGGTCATCTGTGCCCTTGTTGGCCTCGATAATTTCGAAAGCCACGCGAGTGAGTACACGATCGATGTCATCGCCGGTAAGTACCGTGCGCGACACATCTGGCACTGAATTTTCATTCATGCTGTGCACCTCTCCCTTCTCCGCCTCACAGGACGGGATTTAAAGGAATGTTGCTAATTCAAATTATCACGAGCGGGCACCGATTCCCTAGCGGAAAGCTATGCATGACACTGAATAGCGCGTGAGATCAGTCACCGAGGTTCGTGAAGAATTAATTTACGAGCGCCGAGTGGCGGTGATTGTTGGTGCCGCGCAGGAACTAGAGCTTCAAGTGTTGGGTAGAGCACAGCCTCATTGTGCAGGCTATAGCGTGTTCAGCTGGTATTTTTATGCGCTATTGCCCGACCCGGCCATCAATACACTCACGCAACAGGTCGGCATGGCCACAATGCCGGGCATACTCCTCGATCCTATGCACTTGAAGTTCTCGCACGGCGATCTGTTCCCGACCTATGAGCAGGTCCAGATCCTGGTATTGCGCCACTTCCTTGTCCGTTGCCTGCTGTTCGTCGTGAAGAATCTGCAGGGCCTGGGCGAAGCTTTCTGGATCCTCGTCGACGTCGTTAAAGTCTGCGTCATGAGGTCCAAAAATGCGTCCTTCCTTTTGGCCGTAGGTAATCCAGTTGCGCCAGTCGCGTTCCACCTCGGCTAAATGACGCAGCAATCCCAGCAGGGACATGGTTGATGGCGGTACGGAGCGTTGCGCCAATTGTTGCGGATTTAGCCCCTGACATTTCAGCTCCAGGGTTTGCCGATAGTCACGAAGATAGCGGTGATAGGTTTCTTGCTCCCCCACCGGATCTGGCTCGTCGGTGTCCCGCGGATCCTCATCCGGGTCCAACCACATGTCCGGCACTTCTACCGATTTGCTCCAGCGTTCTGGCACATGTTTCATCGCACCATTTTCACGCGGGCGAGTGTCCGGGGCAAGGGGGTGGGTTGGGGGCTGCACGTTTTTGGACGCAAAAAGCCTGGGCCAGACTTCCATTAGGGAAATCCGGCCCAGGCTTTGAGATAGAACGTGTTGAGACAGAGAGGCGAAATTAGTCGACCAGGGTGTCCTTGACGCTTTGGATTCGACCCAAAACGCCGTTAACAAATTCGGGAGACTCATCGGTCGAAAGCTCACGAACGTTAACCACGGCTTCTGCCACGGCTACCGCGTCGGGAACATCGTCGTTGTACAGCAATTCCCAAACGCCGATCCGCAGAACTGCGCGGTCAACTGCTGGCATACGTTCGATGGTCCAGTCCTTGACATAGCTTTCAAGAACTTCGTCAATACGGTCCAGGTGGGCCATGACGCCTTCGATGATGGTCAGCGAGTACTCGTTGAGCACGATGTCCGAGTTTTCTCGACGCGAGATGGCCACCTTCATGGGGTCGACATCACGGGCCTCTGCCTCAAAAAGAAATTCGAGGGCTCGACGACGGGCTTTGGCGCGGGCTCTCACTAGTTGACACGACCCAGGTAATCGCCGGTGCGGGTGTCAACCTTGACCTTGGTGTTCTGCTCTACGAACAGTGGAACCTGGATCTCCAGGCCGGTTTCCAAGGTGGCTGGCTTGGTGCCGGCCGAGGAACGGTCGCCCTGCAGGCCTGGCTCGGTGTAGGTGATCTCAAGGATGACCGAAGCTGGCAGTTCCAGGTACAGAGGGCTGCCATCGTGCATAGCGATGGTCAGTTCCTGGTTTTCCAGCATGAAGCCGGCTGCATCTCCAACGGTTTCACCAGCAACGGTGATCTGGTCGTAGTCTTCCAGGTTCATGAAAACGTAGTCTTCGCCGTCCTGGTAGAGGTACTGGTAGTCGCGGCGGTCAACGGTGGCGGTTTCGATCTTGGTGCCGGCGTTGTAGGTCTTGTCGACCACCTTGCCGGAAAGCACGTTGCGCATCTTGGTGCGAACGAAAGCGCCGCCCTTACCTGGCTTGACGTGCTGGAAGTCGATGATGGTCCAGAGCTGGCCCTCGATCTTCAGAACTACACCATTTTTAATGTCAGTTGTATCCGCCACGTTTCCTCAATCCTCTATTGACGCCAGCATGCACCAGCCTTATCAAAAATCCATCTACAAGTTTACCCTATCCGACCAATGGTCGTCAGGGTTGCGCACGGTGGCGCTCGTTACTGTGCTACCCGCTGCTCGGCGATATTGAGGCAAATGCTCGAAGCGTTCACCAGGTACGCATCGTCGTTCAGCGCGATACGCAGGTCCATGGCCTTGCGGAAACGCGTCGCTGCCGCCTTGAAATCGCCCTTCGCGAAGAAGGACAGGCCAAGGTGGTGATGCATCAGCGGTTCGTAATCGGTGCCTGCAAATTCTTCCGCCAGCTTGCGTAGGCGGTTGATAGCACGATCAAAGTCACCCTGCATGCGGGTCAGCTCAGTATCCAAAACGCGCAGGTGTGCGTTGGTTGGATCGACCAGACGGGATTCAGCGATCAGTTCGCCGGCCTCGGCAAGATCTCCGCGTGCCAAAAGAATCATGACCTGATCGGTCGGCGAACCAACCTCCATCTGATGTTCGGCGGCCTGCGCGTCGGCGACGTATGGCTTGAGGGTTTCCGGATCGATCAGCACGCCGTTGACCGACGTGCCAACACCTTGGCGGTTTACCGATGCGACGTCAATGGCGTATGCGGTGTAATCACCCATTTTTCATTCCCCGATTTCCTGGTAGGCCGCGAAGAGCAGCGAGTTATCCGGTACTTCGTAGATGCGTGGTTTAGCGATGTCTTCAAGAACGACGAAGCGTAGCTGGTTGCCACGGGTCTTCTTATCGCGCTTCATTCCGTCGAGCAGCGCTGCCCAGCGGTCATTGCGGTAGGTGGTTGGCAGTCCGAGGGACTTCAAAATGCTGACGTGTCGATCGGCGATAGCATCCGAGGTGTAGCCCACCGAGCGACCCAACTCAGCAGCGAAGCTCAATCCAATCGCTACTGCCGCGCCGTGGCGCATCTGGTAACGCTCGGCGAGCTCAATGGCGTGAGCCAGGGTGTGACCGTAGTTCAAGAACTCGCGCTCCCCCGATTCCTTCAAATCCCGGGATACCACGTCCGCCTTGACGGCGATGGTGCGTTCAATCAGTTCACGCAGGCGCTCACTGCCGGGGTTGATGGCATCTTCTGGGTCTTCTTCGATCAGCTCGAGGATGCGTTCGTCGGCGATGAAACCGGTTTTGACGATCTCGGCCATGCCGGTCACCAATTCGTTCTTTGGCAGGGTAGCCAAAGCGTCAAGATCGGCGAGCACCGCGGCAGGAGGATGGAAGGCTCCGACGAGGTTCTTGCCCTCGGCGGTGTTAATGCCGGTCTTACCACCCACGGCAGCATCGACCATAGCCAACAGCGAGGTAGGAATGTGAATGACCTTGACTCCGCGCAACCAGGTGGCTGCCACAAAACCGGCCAGATCGGTGACGGCGCCGCCACCCACGGAAATCACCGCGTCGCTGCGGGTGAAGTCGTTCTTGCCTAGAACTTCCCAGCAGAAGGAAGCGACCTGAATGTGCTTGCCTTCTTCGGCGTCCGGGATTTCGGCGGTGAGCGCTTCGAGGCCAACGTTGGCCAACTCGTCACGAACAACATCGCCGGTGGCCCGCAGGGCACGAGGGTGGATCACCAAAACCTTTTTGACCGAAGGTCCCAGTAGTTCGGGCAGTTGCCCCAACAATGAGTTGCCAACCAGTACCGGATATGATTCGGCGGCAGTGTTTCCTGAGACCTTGAGTGTGGTCGGTGCGAGTGGCATCAGTCTATTTCCTCCTGATGGTGCTGATTTGTCTAGCGTACGCGCGTGAATGAGAAGATTTTGCATCTCGTGGCGCTAATCACAACTGGTGAAGCTGCGGCAAAATCTCTTCGACAATTTGTAGAACTGACTTGCCGTCTACCTTTACATGCACGTCAGCTAACATTTCGTAAATTGGTCTGCGTTTTTCATAGACCGAAGCCCAAACGGTGAGTGCTTCATCACCTGCGAGCAACGGGCGGTTTGAGTCCGCTTTAATCCGCTCAGCGGCGCCCTGCGGGCTCAACTCCAAATACACCACGGTTCCCCGCGAGAGCAGTTGCTGGTTTTCCTCGCGCAGCACCGCGCCGCCACCGGTGGCAACAACCCCGGTGCGCAGACGCGAGAGCGCTTGGACTTCTAGGTCTCGAAAATGTGGCTCGCCATGTGCGGCAAATATTTCGGGGATGGTGCCATGATGGGCCACCACCGCGGCGTCCGAGTCGGCGAAACTGGTTGATAAGGCCGTGGCCAGTGACCTGCCCACGGTGGACTTGCCACTGGCCATCGGACCAATGAGGTAAATCATTACCGAATGCTTCCTAGACGCCAGTCGAACCCAGATTATCCGGGATGTTGGCTAGGTAGGAGTCGATATTGCGCTTGGTTTCAGCCACCGAATCGCCGCCGAACTTCTCCAGTAGAGACTGAGCGAGCACCAAGGCGACCATGGCTTCAGCAACGACGCCAGCAGCTGGCACAGCACAAACATCCGAACGCTGGTGATGCGCGGTGGTGTCCTCACCGGTGGCAGTATCCACGGTGCGCAGGGCGCGAGGCACGGTAGCGATCGGCTTCATACCGGCGCGAACACGCAGGACCTCACCGATGCTCATGCCACCTTCGATGCCACCGGCGCGGTTGGAATTACGCTTGATGCTGCCATCTTCGGCGTGCACAATTTCGTCGTGGGCTGCGGAGCCACGGCGGGCAGCGGTAGCGAAGCCATCGCCTACTTCCACACCCTTGATCGCCTGAATACCCATCAGGGCTGCGGCCAGACGTGCATCCAGACGGCGGTCCCAGTGTACGTAGGAGCCAATGCCAGGAGGCAGGTTGTAAGCCAAGACCTCTACGACTCCACCTAGGGTCTCCCCCGCCTTGTGGGCATCGTCGACCTCGGCCACCATGGCTTGGCTGGTCGCCGGATCAAAGCAGCGCAGTGGATCGGCGTCCAGCGCCTGGACGTCGGTGGCAGTTGGTAGTGGTGCATCGGCTGGTGCCGAGACTGCGCCAATAGCGGTGGTGTGTGAGACCAGTTCGATGCCTAGGTCATTGAGGAAACGTGAGGCGACCGCACCGAGGGCCACACGGGCCGCGGTTTCGCGGGCACTGGCACGCTCGAGGATCGGGCGGGCATCGTCAAAGCCATACTTCTGCATTCCGGTGAAGTCTGCGTGACCTGGACGTGGGCGGGTCAGTGGCGCATTACGTGCCATGGAGGCCAATTCGTCAAGATCAACAGGGTCGGCGTTCATCACGCGTTCCCATTTAGGCCATTCGGTATTCCCGATTTCGATGGCCACCGGGCCACCCTGGGTCTTTCCGTGGCGTACGCCGCCAAGGAAAGTAACCTGGTCCTTTTCAAACTTCATTCGCGCGCCACGGCCATAGCCGAGACGGCGGCGAGCTAATGCTTCGCGTACAACTTCGCTATCTACCGATACCCCGGCAGGTAGCCCTTCAAGAATTCCAACGAGTGCCGGGCCATGCGATTCGCCCGCGGTCAACCAACGCAACATGTCCTCTATTTTGCCATGACCTGAACCAATTACTGGTGTCGAACTAGCCCTAGAGAGTCATACATCGCATTTGTGACGTCGATGCGTCGAGCCTCATCCCACGCGGCACCGGTAAATAAACGCACCTGTTCCACGGCTTGATGGATCAGCATGTGAAGCCCGGAAATCACCGGTCCTTGCCACGAAGCAGCCAACTGTGAGGGCCATGGATCGTAGGCGACATCCAGCAAAATTCCCGTGCCGGAACCAATGGTTGGCACCCAACTATCGCCCGCGCGTGGCGGCAGGGTGCTAAAGACCAGCGGCTGATCGCGCAACTGTTGTGCGAGATCACCAGTGATCGCGGAGACTTCATGAAGCACCGGTTGCAGGCCCAGTTCTGTGGCCAAGTCCATAGCGCGTTGGGCACGTTGGGCAGTGCGAACCACCAGGCTCACCTGTTTCACGCCAAGCTCGGCGCTGGCGCGTAGGGCGGCCAAGGCAGTATTGCCCGAACCTAGGATCATCGCCTCATCGGTACTGGTGAGCGAAAAATCGTTGAGGGCCCGAACCAGCCCGTCCACGTCCGTGTTCTCACCAAACAGGGAGCCATCTTCACGCACCACGATGGTATTCAGCGCGCCGAGTTGTTGCACCCGGGTGGACACCTCGTCCATGAGCGGAACAAAAGCATCTTTCAACGGCATGGTCACCGAGCAACCGGCCCAATTTTCCTGACGTAGTCGGGCTACATGCTCGGCACATTGCACCGGCTCAAGGTCGATGGCCTCGTAGCTTAGCTTTGCGCCCAAGAGCTGGTAGGCGGTGCGGTGTAGTACCGGTGACTTGGAGTGCCCGACAGGGTGGCCCAGAACGGCAGCCTGCTTCATCAATTCATGTACTTTCTGCGGTGTTCAGGCGCTTAGCAAACGCCGGGATTTTGCTCACACCATGAGCGGAACTCAGCTTGGTTTTGCTGATGCTGCGCATAGGTGGAAGCAAATTTGGTTTCGCCAGTTTCGATGTTGACGGTCACCCAATAGTAGTAATCATTAGCTTGCGGGTTGGCCGCAGCGTTGATCGCCGACGTCGCCGGTGAGCCGATCGGCGTCGGAGGTAGCCCCTGGTGTACATAGGTGTTGTACTTATTCGCCGCGTCTTGCTTCTCGGCTTTGGAGAACTGTAGGGAGTACCGGTTCAGGCCGTAAATCACCGAGGAATCGACCTGTAGCAAGCCGTGGGTTTCCTTGTTATTCGGGTTCAACCGGTTTTCGATCGCTCCAGCAACCACGGCGTAATCCTTTTCGCGGGACTCAGCTTGAAGGATCGAAGCGATTTTCAGGGTTCGGTAACCTTCTTCAAGGTCGCTGATGCCAGCTTCCTTCAATGTGGTTTTGGTGGCGTTGACCAATTCGGTCAGGACGTCCTTGGCGCTTGAATCCAGGGCAAAACGGTACTCGCCGGGGTGCAGCCAGCCTTCAAGGTTTGACACCGAGTCTGGAAGCCCAAACTTCTCTGGCTGGTTAGCCAACTTTTTCAGGTCATCAAGTTTCAGCCCAGAGCCCTTGGCAATTTCCTCCAAAGCTGCGTTCAGGCGCAGATTGGCCTTGAGCCCAATATAGAAGACCTTGTCTGGACGGTTATCGACCAGAACTTCGGCGGCATCGGCCGCTGGCATCTGAGATTTGAGCAGATAGGTGCCGGGGTGAATGACCTTGTTGCTCTGCGTGGAATTCTCCACCGCTTTAATGAGCAGCTTGTCGTTGGAAATTACGTCCAGTTCTTCTAGCTTGCGCGAAATTGCGCCTAAGCCCCAGCCATCTTCCACGGTAAATTCGACGGTGTCTCCGCCCGGACCTGGATAGTCATCGGGATTGAACTGCTTGACCAGAGACTTAACGAAGAAGATGGAGCCGGCCACCACAAGGGCAAAAATGACCACGGTGGCTAGCATGACTAGATTGCGCTTGCGTCGGTTCTTTGCTCGGCGTTGCTTTTTTGACGCTGGGTTTTCGTGCGCGATCAAACCCTCTGAATGCAGTGCGTCTGACTGCTCGAGGCCCGGTTCAACAGCCGGCTGTGCCTCCGGTTCGATGATCGGAGTCTGTGTTGTGGGTGCCGGCGACAGTGTGGGCAGGAACTGCGTATGAGTTTCTTCCGACGCTGCACCGGTTCCGGAGTCTTCGGTGGTGTTGGCCAGGTAATGGCCGAGCCCGGTCAGCTCCGGTGTTGAAGGTTGCGCGATCGGCAGGCCGTGGCCTGCCGCGAAGCTTTCATACAGCGCGCGATGCGTTTCGCGTTGCCGCTCTTGACGTGCTTCTTCTCGCATCAACTCTCATTTCTCGGTGTGTTCTCGCCGTCAATGGCGAGCTGCCGGAGCTATTTCATGACGATCCGGCTGGCCTGAACACGTACATTGTTCCGGCGCATTTCCAGCACTTGCTGCAGGATCTCGGTGGCAGCGACCTGGTCGACAACCTTCCGATGGTCCTCCATCTTACGGCCCGAAGCATGCAACGCTCGATGCGCGTTAACGGTGCTCAATCGCTCGTCGACCAGAAAAACCTCAAGCTCGATATTAGTGCTTGCAGCTTCTTCTGCCAAAGCAATGGCGTAGTCACGGGCCATTTTGGTGGATTCGGTGTCATTTCCAGCCAGCGATTTTGGCTCGCCGATAAAGACTTCACCCACGTTTCGGTCGGTGATAATGCGCAACAGCATCCGGCGATCCGAGTTCTTTTTCACATCGCGACGCAGGGTCATCACCGGCGTGGCCAGGACGCCCGAAGGATCAGAAATGGCGACGCCGACGCGGGCCAAGCCCACGTCGACGCCGAGAGCCAATTTAGCCATTGGCCAGAGCCGCCCGGATGGCTTCAAGGGCTTCATCGATCTTGGAAGCGTCCTGGCCGCCACCTTGAGCCATGTCGTCCTTGCCGCCGCCACCGCCACCGAGAACCCCGGTTGCGGTGCGGACCAAAGCGCCGGCCTTGAAGCCGTTGGCGCGCGCATCCTCGTTGGTTACTGCCAACACCAGTGGGCGATCATTAGCCACACCGATCAGTACGATCACTGCAGCGTCACTGGCCAGCTTGCCACGCAGGTCAAGGGCCATGGTGCGCAGGGCATCGGCGGAGTCAACCACGCCGGCATTGTGGGCCAGCAGTCGGGTGGAACCGATAGTTTGGACCTTTTCCAGCAGGGCTGCTGACTGTGCCAACATGGCCTGGCTCTTCAGTTCGGCGATCTGCTTTTCAGCTGCCTTGAGCTTTGCCACGGTGTCGTTGACGCGCTCCGATACCTGGTTGGATGGCACGCGGAAGAGTCCGGAGAGCTCCGAGACCAGGGCACGCTCGGCTGCCCCGTGGCGGAAGGCCTCCATACCGACCAAGGCTTCAACACGGCGGTTACCCGAACCTACCGATGCTTCGGAGAGCAGGGTCAGCTGACCGATGCGAGCGGTCGTATCCACGTGGGTACCACCGCACAGCTCGCGCGACCAGGCGCCGTTCATCTCCACCACGCGTACGTCGTTGGAGTACTTCTCGCCGAATAGGCTCATGGCGCCCAGCTTCTTCGCCTCGGCCAAGGCCATCTCATTCGTGATGACCTGGTGGTTGGCGGCGATCGCTAGGTTCACGACCTCTTCAACTTCACTGCGGGCAGCAGCCGAGAGTGCTTCGGCCCACGAGAAGTCGAAGCGCAGGTAACCGGCCTTGTTGAAGGAACCGGCCTGGGTGGCTGTTGGGCCAAGCAGTTCGCGCAATGCGGCGTGCACCAGGTGGGTAGCGGAGTGTGCCTGCTCGCCGGAGCGACGGCGTACCGCATCAACCTGGGTGCGTACCAATGCCTCGGCGGGTAGTTCACCTTCGCGCACAATCACCTTGTGCACGTTCAGGCCCTTGACCGGCGCCTGAACATCGGTGACTTCTAGGACAAAGCCGTCACCGGTGATCAGACCGCTGTCGCCAGCCTGGCCACCGGATTCTGCGTAGAACGGGGTTTCGTTGAGCACCAGGTCAATTTCCTGACCTTGCTCAGCGTAAGGAACCACCTGTCCGTCGCGGATGATGCCGCGGATGGAGGACTCGCCTTCCAGCGTGTCGTAACCGGTGAAGTGTACGTTGCCAGCCTCGGCCAGCTTGTTGTATACCGACAGGTCAGCGTGGCCAGCTTTCTTGGCCTTCGCGTCCTTCTGGGCGCGGGTGCGCTGTTCGTTCATTAGTTCACGGAAGCGTGACTCGTCAACGGACAGCCCGGCTTCTGCGGCGATCTCAAGGGTGAGGTCGATTGGGAAGCCGTAGGTGTCGTGCAGGGTGAAGGCGTCATCGCCGGAGAGGTTGGCGCCTTCATCCTTGGCGTGGTTCAGCGCTTCATCCAAACGGGTGGTTCCCGAGGCGATGGTGCGACGGAAGGCGCGCTCTTCGGCGTAAGCGATGCGAGCGATACGCTCGAAATCTGCCTCAACCTCTGGGTAGACGCCCTTCATCGCGTCGCGGGAGACCGGAAGCAACTCTGGGAGTACTTCAGTGTCTACACCCATCAGGCGCATGGCACGCACGGCACGGCGGATCAGGCGGCGCAGTACGTAGCCACGGCCTTCGTTACCCGGGGTGACCTGATCGGAGATCAGCATCAGCGAGGAGCGAATGTGGTCAGCGATCATGCGCAGGCGCACGTCATTGGCGTGGTTTGGATCGCTCGGATCCTCGGTGGAGGTGTAAGTAACCCCTGCCAGTTGTGCAGCCTTGTCGAGGACTGGACGGACCTGATCGGTCTCGTACATGTTCTCAACGCCCTGCAGGATCATGGCTAGACGCTCAAGACCCAGACCGGTGTCGATGTTGCGCTTGGGTAGTTCGCCGGCCACGTCGAAGTCGGTCTTGGAGCGTACTGCCGAGAGGCGGTACTGCATGAACACGAGGTTCCAGATTTCGATGTAGCGGGTCTCGTCGACCGCTGGGCCGCCTTCTTGACCGTACTGGGCGCCACGGTCGTAGTAGATCTCGGAGCAAGGACCGCCGGGGCCAGGCTGGCCGGTGTTCCAGTAGTTATCTTCCTTGCCGGTACCTACGACGCGCTCGGTAGGAATGCCGATTTCTTCTTCCCAAATGCGGCGGGCTTCAACATCCTTCTCGTCGCCGTCTTCATAGACGGTGACCCAGAGGCGTTCCTTGTCCAGTCCGTAGCCACCGTCTTCGATGCTGCTGGTGAGCAGTTCCCAAGCGAAGTGGATGGCGTCCTTCTTGAAGTAATCGCCGAAGGAGAAGTTGCCGCACATCTGGAAGAAGGTGCCGTGGCGTACGGTCTTGCCGACTTCTTCGATGTCGCCGGTGCGGATACACTTCTGCACCGACGTTGCACGGCTGTAGGGGGCTTCTTCGCGCGCGGTGAGGTACGGGATGAAGGGAACCATGCCGGCCACCGTGAACAACAGTGATGGGTCAGCTGAGACTAGCGAGGCGCTAGGCACCGCCGTGTGGCCCTTGGAGACGAAAAAGTCGACCCACCTACGGGCAATTTCCTGCGTTTTCATCGTGTTACGGATGATCCCTTCACTTAGTGGTGTCCACGCCCAAGGCGGAACGTAATTCTTCTTCTCTGGAGCTCATTCCCTGCTGGAAGGCTTCCAGATATTCGGCGACACGGTCGGCATACTTACCGACCTGGCGATTGAGCGCTGCACCGGATTTAACTTCAGCGTATTTCTTCGTTGCGAGCACTCCAACGCCCACCCCAATAGAAACCCACAAGAACTTTTTCATTCTAGTCTCCTTGGCGGCCATCAATGGGCCGTCTCTCGTTCAGCGCGCCGATACGTGTTCGATCGAACAGGCCGCTGACTTAGCGGCTGCGGCGTGCCTTACCGCTTGGCTTGGTGTTCATTGCGGCCTTCACGCCTTCGGTGAATGCGGCCACCTTGATCAGTGGCTTGCCAATGGTGGCAGCGACCAGTGAGGACAATGCGGAAACATTGGCGGTGGTATCAGAAACGTTGGTGGTGATCGTATCGACCTTTTTGAGCTGGTCGTTGGTGGTTGCCACGGTGTTGGCAACTTCCCCTAGCAACGGGGTGGTTCCGTCGGACACGTCTTTGATCGTGCTGCGAAGCTCGTCGAACACCTTGCCCAACTTGATGATCGGAACGGCCAGTAGCACTACTAGTACTACAAACGCGCCGGCGGCGATGAGCCCTGCAATATCCGAACCCGACATGTGCTTCCTCTTCTGCTTGGGTTTTTGGTGCCAGTCCACCTTATCGAAGTCTGAGCTCCAAAAGGTAGTTAAGCGACAAGCCCGCAACCGAAACCGGTTGCGGGCTTGGAACTAGCGCACGGATTTAGCGTGCGTAGTACTCGACCACGAGGTTCTCTTCGCAGGTCACTGGGATTTCGGCGCGCTCTGGGGTGCGCACGAAGGTAGCCTGAAGGGCTTCCAGCTTTACGTCCAGGTAGCTAGGAACAGCTGGCAGCACCTTAGCGTGCTCACCGGCTGCAGCCATCTGGAATGGAACCATCTTTTCGCTCTTCTCGTGTACGTGGATCAGCTGACCCGGCTGTACCTTGAAGGAAGGGCGGTCTACACGCTGGCCGTTGACCAGGATGTGGCGGTGCACGACCAGCTGGCGAGCCTGCTGGATGGTGCGGGCGAAGCCTGCACGCAGAACCAGGGCGTCCAAGCGGGACTCGAGCAGTGCCA
>Ga0308157_10000910_pt1 | contig 74763 bp, 67 predicted proteins | sample PhyBR1_FD_201035 | JGI IMG/M metagenome (GOLD analysis project Ga0308157, IMG submission 201035) | Phyllosphere microbial communities from UC Gill Tract Community Farm, Albany, California, United States - DLSLB.R1 | ecosystem: Host-associated > Plants > Phyllosphere > Unclassified | place: USA...
CCCTCCACGGAGGGCCGCCGCCGGTGTCTGTCATGCCCCTGCGCACGACGCCCGCTGAGCACAGTCTCCGCAGGTCAACTCAGCCTCGGGGTTATCCACACACCTTTCGCCTGTCGGGACGAATCGGTAGAATCGGCCACATGTCCCAGGGGCGACGAGGATCCCCGGGGTGACCGTGAGGGGGCGGTGAGGATGGGCGAGTTCGAGGGCGAGGCGGTCGGCGCGCCGCTCCTGCTCGCGCCCCCGAGCCCCGAGGCGGCCACGGCGCTGTCGCGTATCCGGGCCCGTCGGCGTCGACGACGCCGCGCCACCCGCGAGAACGTCTCCCGCGTCGGCGCACATCGGGCGCCGGAGACGGCCGAGCTGCTCGAGCAGCTGTGGGACGAAGAGCCCGAGAGCTCCCGCCGGCTGGCCCGGCGGTTCCGCGCGATCGTCGGGGCGACCCACGACCCGCTCTCGCACGAGGAGCTCCCTCGCGAGGCATGTGCGATGGAGGAGCTCCACCTCGCCCTCGCTCTGCGATGCACCCGCGCGCAGGCGCGCTCGGCCATCCGAGAGGCGCACCGGGCTGCCACGCTGCTGCCCCTGTGCCTCGCGCGACTCTCGCACGGCGAGCTTCCCGCGCCGTGGTTCGAGAAGCTGATGGAGAGGACGGGGAGCCTCGAGGACGATGCGCTGCGCCGGCTCGACGTCGAGCTCTCCCGCACAGACCTCACTGTCTCGCCCGAGGTCTTCTCACGAATCCTCGGCCATCTCCTCGCCGCCGCGGTCGCGCGCAGCGAGGAGCCGGAGCACGCCAGGCCGGAGAACCGCCGGCGCGTGGTCCTGGACCCGCCGCGCCCCGACGGCACCGGCTGCCTGCGCATCATCGGCCCGATCCCGGAGATCCTCGACCTGTCACGACGGCTGGACCTCGCGGCCCCTGCCGTCCGCGACGGTCAGCGCCGCGCCTTCGAGCAGGGCACACCGCTGCCGGTCGATCCGGGCGGTGAGATCGAGGCGAGCTGCCTGATCCCCACCCTCGCCCGCACCCGCTACAACGTGCTGATGAGCTCCACCCTCGCCACAGGCGGGGCTGCGGCTCCCCCACCGCAGGTCAGGGTGAACGTGACAGTGCCGGCGATGACGCTCCTGGGACAGTCGGACGCCCCCGGCATGCTCGACGGCACCACCCCGATCCCCGCGAGGATGGCCCGCGAGCTCGCCGGGCACGAGACCACCTGGTACAGGGTCCTGACCGATCCGTCCTCGGGCCGCTTCCTCCCCGCCCCTGCCGAGCGCTACCGGCCCACTGCCGAGATGCGCGCGCATCTGCTGCTGCGCCATCCCACCTGTGCGGTGCCCGGCTGCGGCCGCCCCTCCTCGACGTTGTCCGAGACGGATCACCTCGAGGAGTACGACCACGCCGATCCGGCCGCCGGCGGCACGACCGACGCCGAGAACCTGCACGAGCTCTGCCGCGAGCATCACCGGCTGAAGACGCTGGGCCTGCTGGACCCGGTGCACGACGATCTCGCGGGCACGACCTGGTGGGAGACCTCCGGACTGATGATGGCCAGGCAGGACAACGGCCGGGACCTCGCCACCGCGCAGGTCGTCGACGAGATGACCGCCGCCTGGGAGCAGCACGAGCACCTCCGACGACGGCGGGCGGAGACGGCCGCGCGCAGACGATGGGTGCGGGAGCAGGGTCTCTCCCCCGGCGACATGGTCACCGGACCGGACGGTGAGGACGACTGGTGGGTCGGGCACGACGGGGACCTGCATCCGCCATGCGATCCGCCGCCCTACTGATCAGTTCGTATCGCAGTTGATCAGGCCGCGCCGCTATTGACCACGGGACAGATCGCCGCCGTCCGCGGCACCTGCTCCGGGCTCCGGGCGTTCCGCTGCCCCCTCAGCCGCGCGGCGCCCCGATCCCTCACCCTCCGCCGAGGCTGAGTCGACCGGAGCCCCGCCCCGCAGACTCGCCAGATACGCGTTGTACGCGGCGAGCTCGGCGCCGCCGTCGCGCTCGGCCTTGCGGTCGAACTGCCTGGCGCGTCGGTCCTCGGAGCCCATCCACAGTACTACCACGACGATCGCGTAGCCGACGGTGGGGATCTCGGAGACCGCCCACATGATCGAGGCGCCGCGCTCCTGGATCAGCATCAGCCGCTCAGGGTCGTACATCCCCAGCTCCGTGTACCAGGTCTCGGCGATCAGCCACGTCGCCGAGTACAGCGCCACCCCGAAGAAGGCATGGAAGGCGAGGGTGACCAGGAGCGTGAGCAGCTTCAGCACCGGGTTGATCGGCTTAGGCGCGGGGTCGATGCCGATCAGCACCCAGGCGAAGAGATAGCCCGAGGCCAGGAAGTGCACCGTCATTAGCACGTGCCCGAGATGGCTGTACATCGCCAGTTCGAACAGCGGGGTGAAGTAGAAGACCACCAGCGACCCGGCGAACAGCAGACCGGCCATCGGCGGGGAGGAGATCACCCTCGAGAAGCCCGAATGGAGGGCCGCCAGCACCCATTCGCGCACCCCGCGGGAGCCGTCGGTGCGGGGGGCCGTGGCCCGGGACAGCATCGTCACCGGGGCGCCGAGCACCCACAGCGGCGGCACGATCATCATCATCGCCATGTGCTGGACCATGTGGGCGTCGAAGCGGAAACGCCCCCAGGCCGCCGCTCCGCCGGAGAGCACCCAGGCGAAGGCGAGGCAGCCCGCGAGGAAGGCGAGGGTGCGGTACCAGGGCCAGGCATCGCCCCGTCGGGCCAGCCGCACGGCCCCGGTCAGGTACAGCCCCGCCATCGTCGCCGCGAGCGCGAGCGCGATCCAGTCGGGCTGGACGACGGTGAACATCGTCGTCGGCGAGAACTCCTGCGCGGGCGCGAGGTAGCCGACCAGGGACAGGACGCGCAGGTCCCCGGACTCGGGGACCGACTGGGGCACAGGCGGGGCGGAGCGGCCCAGCGCGATCGACGCCCCGATGACGGCGGCCATGAGCACGCCCTCGGTGAGGGCGAGATGCCGGAAGCGGAGGCGCTGGCCGAGCCGTGCCCGCTGCACGGCGCCGAGCACGGCGAGGGCGACGAGGCCGAGCGTCTTGGCGAGCACCACCCTGCCGTAGCCGGTCGTGAGCAGGTCCCCCCAGCCCGACAGCCGGATCCCGGCGCTGATCAGACCGCTGAGGGCGAGGGCGATCACCGCGGCGAGAGCCCAGGGCGAGAAGCGGCGCACCGCGGTCGCGAGCACGTCGTCGTCCATCCGCGCCGCCAGCAGCGCGATGGCCAGGAGGCCTCCGGCCCACACCGTCACCGCGACCAGATGCACGGCCATGGCGTTGACCGCGTTGGTGTGGTCGAGGCTCGCGCCCGCATGGCCGACGAGGCCCAGTGCGAGCGTGCCCAGGCCCGCGAATCCGAGTCCCCAGCAGGCGAGGACGGTGGAGCGGGCGAGGGCGTAGGCGAGGGCCGCGAGCGCGGCCAGGACGGCGACCAGCATCTGCAGCCGGCCCAGGTCACCGCTCATCGCCAGGTCCCAGACGTTCAGGTCGGTGCCGGCGCCGGCGGCCTCGAGTCCGCCGAGCGGGATCTGAGCGAGGGCTGCCAGGGCCCACAGCAGCGCACCGGCCGCGGCGAGGCGCACGGCGCGGCGGCGCAGCGGATCCAGGGTCGTGACCTCGCGGCGCGAGGGCCCGGGGAGCAGGAGCACGGCGGTGCCGCCCGCGCCGACGGCGAGCAGCAGACCCAGGTGGTGCAGCGCCCGCACCACGGGCAGCCCGAAGGTCACCAGCGGGGAGGCGGGCACCAGCGTCGCCGGGGACAGCGCGCCGGTGGCGAGCATCCCCAGCCCCGCGGTGAACAGGGCGAGGACGACCAGGAGCGGCACCGTCACGGCGCCGAGGACGCCGGCGGGAGTGGTGCGGTGCGCGGGAGCGACCTCCCCCGCGGGGGCAGTCACGAGCGAGCCCGCCGTCGGCGGAGGGTCTCGAAGAGGCAGACTGTCGCGGCCGTGTGCACGTTCAGCGACTCCGCATGCCCTGCCAGCGGGATCCGCACGGTCAGGGGCGCGGCGGCGAGGGTCTGCTCGTCCAGTCCCCGCGCCTCGTTGCCGAGGATCCAGGCGATCCGCTCGGGCAGGTCGACGTCGAACAGCTCGGAGGTCGCGTGACCGCTCGTCGCGGCGGCGGTGATGTCACGGGCGGCGAGGGTCCGGAGCAGCGGGGCGATCTCGGCGCCGGCGAGGACCGGCAGGTGGAAGAGGCTGCCGACGGCCGCGCGCACGGCCTTCGGCGAGTACGGGTCGGCGCTGGTCCGGGTCAGCAGCACGAGATCGGCCCCGGCGGCGTCGGCGGTGCGGATCAGGGTGCCGACGTTGCCGGGGTCGCGGACCTCGTGGAGGACCACCGCGGTGAGCGGCCCGTCGGCGGGCAGCGCCTGCAGCGCGGAGGTCGCGGCGTCGGGGTCCTCGGGGGGCAGGGCGCCGACGGCGACCACGCCCTGCGGGGAGACGAGCGCACCCGCGGCGCCCGGACCGGCGCTGCCGGCGGCGCCGGTCGCGCCGGCGCCGGTCGCGCCGGCGGCGGTCGCGTCCGCCGGGCCGCTCTCGCGGACCATGGCGCGCACGACCTGCTCGTCGACGGTGCGCGCGGGGACGCCTGCCTCGCGGGCGAGGCGCTCGAGCTCGGGGTGCGCCTCGGCGGCCCGCTCGGTGAGGTGCACCTCGAGGGCCAGGTCGGGCCGGTGGGCGAGCAGCGAGCGCACGGCCTGCGGCCCCTCGACGCGGAACCTTCCCTGCTTGCGACGCGCAGAGCGCCCGGTCAGCGCCGCCACCTTCCGCACCCGCTCGGAGCGGGGGGAGGTGATCGGGGGCTGATCCGGGCGCTCGGTCATCGCGAGATGTGCCGCGATGTCAGGCCGCGGGGGCGTTGACGTCCTTGGGGAGGGCGTTCTTGGCGACCTCGACCAGGGCGGCGAAAGCCGGCGCGTCGTTGACGGCGAGCTCGGCGAGCATGCGGCGGTCCACCTCGACACCCGCGAGGCCGAGGCCCTGGATGAAGCGGTTGTAGGTCAGGCCGTTGGCGCGGGACGCAGCGTTGATGCGCTGGATCCAGAGCTGACGGAAGTCGCCCTTGCGCTTCTTGCGGTCGCGGAAGTTGTAGGTCTGCGAGTGCAGGACCTGCTCCTTCGCCTTGCGGTACAGGCGCGAGCGCTGACCGCGGTAGCCGCTGGCCTGCTCGAGGATCTCCCGACGCTTCTTCTGGGCGTTGACCGCCCGCTTCACGCGTGCCACGTGATACTCCTTCGATCGTAAGTTCAGGGTCGCGGGAGCCGTGCTCCCGCGTGGGCGATCAGCGGCCCAGCAGCTTCTTCATGCGCTTGGTGTCGGCCTTGGACACATCGGTGTCGGAGCCCAGACGGCGCTTGCGGGAGGAGGACTTGTGCTCCAGCAGGTGGCGGGCGTTCGCCTTCTCGCGCATGAGCTTGCCCGAGCCGGTGACGCGGACGCGCTTCTTGGTACCCGAGTGGGTCTTGTTCTTCGGCATTGGCCTGTTTCTCCTTGTGACGTTCTCAGGACTCGGCGCCGGCCTCGGCCTCGGGAGCGGACGTCTCGTCCTTGCCCCGGGCAGCGGCCTTCTCGGCGTCGGTCTTGCGCTTGCGGGCCTCGGCCATGGCCTGGGCCTTCTTCTTGTGAGGCCCGAAGACCATCACCATGTTGCGGCCGTCCTGCCGCGGGTGGGACTCGACGAACCCGTAGTCGGCGACGTCCTCCGCCATGCGCTGCAGGAGCTTGACGCCCCGCTCGGGACGGGACTGCTCACGACCGCGGAAGCGGATGATGACCTTGACCTTGTCGCCGCCGTCGAGGAACTTCTCGACGTTGCGCCGCTTGGTCTCGTAGTCATGGGTGTCGATCTTCAGGCCCATCCGGATCTCCTTCTGGACCGTGTTCGCCTGGTTCTTGCGCGCCTCACGGGCCTTCAGGTTGGCTTCGTACTTGTACTTGCCGTAATCCATGAGACGAGCGACCGGCGGGTTCGCACCGGGCGCGACCTCGACCAGGTCGAGGTCGGCTTCCTGGGCGAGACGCAGGGCGTCCTCGACACGGACCTCGCCGACCTGCTCGCCGGCGGGCCCGACCAGGAGGACCTTCGGGACCCTGATCTGACCGTTGATGCGCTGTTCGCTGATGTTGGCTCCTCACCTTGTTTCGAGTCGGAAGACGACGAAGGCCCCCGCAATCATGCGGAGGCCCCAAGGTGCGAGCGCTGCGACGACGAGCGAGCGCGACGGCCCGCTCGTCGGACGACGACGCCCGACTGCGATACTGACCCGGCGGCTGCTGCCGCAAGGTGGGAAGGGACTCCACTTGAGGAACGTGTGACGAGGGTTTCGACCTGTTCCAGTCGTCTATCCTAGCAGGAGCTCGACGTCCGTCCAGGTGATGTGCGTCGCGCCGCCAGGCCGCGATCAGCGAGGAGTACAGGTGCACACCGACCGCGAGACGTCCGACGAGGACGGCCGGCCCGCGCCCCTCGAGGAGCCCGCCCCTCCCGCTCAGGAGGTCTCGCCCTCCGCCGCGCCCGCCTCCCCCGCCTCGTCACCGGCCCCATCGCCCGCTCCGGCGCACGAGTACGGGTACGGCGACGAGAGCGCGGTCCCCGCCGACCCGTACGCCGCCACGGGCCCCGGGCCCGACGGCGCGGCGGGGCACGACGGCGCGGCCGGGCCCGACGGCGCGGCGCCCTCGGACACGTCGGAGCCGGCGGACCTCTCCGCGACCGAGGCCCGCTCCGTCACGGGCGTCCAGGGCGTGACCGCCCCGCGCGCGATGCTCCGCCCCGTGCCGGAGGGCTTCCCGACCCCTCCCCCGCGCCCCGCGCGCCCCAACCGTCGGCCTGCGAAGGCGCAGGAGCCCGAGAACGGGAGGAGCTCGCGCCGCGGGCTGATCGTCACCGCGATCGTCGTCGTCTCCGTGCTCGTGCTCGCCGTCGCCGTCGGCGGCGGGATCCTGGCCGTGCGCGCGCTGAGCTCCGGCGGCTCCGACCCGGCGGCGACCCCGGCGGGGAGCGACGCCCCGCAGGACCCCTCCTCCGGGGGCGTCGTCGAGATCGGCGAGGTGACGGTCACCGCGGTCGGCACCGAGGTGGGCGTGCGCAGCATCGGCACGCGCGCCAGGCCCGCCGAGCCCGAGGGCGAGTTCGTGATCGTCACCATCGAGATCGCCAATGCGGGGGACCGCCCCGTGACGCTCACCGAGGACAGGGCGCTGCTCGAGTCCGCCGACGGGGCCACCCATGCCTTCGACTTCGAGGCGAGCAACCTGCACACGGCGGACAGCGAGCCCCCCGGCATCACCACCGGCGGTTCCACCACGCGCTTCCATCTCGTCTACGACGTCCCGATCGGCACGGAGGTCTCCGCCCTCCAGCTCGACTTCGACAGCGCGGGCTCCGGGTCCCTGCCCCTCGGCGGCTGAGACGCACCACCCGCCCCTCCCTCACCGCGACCGACCGGGCCGCGGACCGACCACGACGAAGGATCACCAGTGACCGAGCACCACCACGGCAGCACCCCGCACACGCCAGACGCCCCGCACGCCCATGACGACGCCGGCCCCCACGAGGGCATCGGCGGGGACGAGCTGCGGGACATCGCCGAGGTCTCCTCGGTCGAGATCATCACCTCCGCCTGCGTGCACCTGATGAGCGCCGCGGCGGTGAAGGTGGGGCTCGCGGAGGACGAGGCGACCGGGCAGTACCAGGACCTCGCCGAGGCGCGGAAGCTGATCAACGCGCTCGCGGGCCTCGTCACGGCCGCCGCCCCCGAGATCGGCAACGAGCACGCACGCTCGCTCCGCGACGGACTGCGCTCGCTCCAGCTCGCCTTCGCCGAGGCGCTGCCCTTCCCCGACGCCCCCGGCGAGGCACCGGGCGAGAAGTACACCGGCCGGGTCTCCTGACCCCGAGACGCTCGGCACGCCGGGCTCAGGAGCCGAGCACGAGCCTCATCGAGCTGATCCGCTCGGCGACGAGCTGCGAGGCGCCGAGCGCGCCGGTCACGAGCTGGACCACCGCGGAGACCTGCTCCGCGGTGAGTCCCGGTCGCAGACGCAATCGGAGATCGACCTCGGCGCGCTCCCCGGCGCGGGCGGCGAGGCCCAGCACCGCGGGCGAGGCGGAGGTCCCCACCCGTTCCAGCTCGGCGGCGAGCTCGGGATCCTCGTGCGGCGGGATCCACTCGCGGCCCTGGGCGAGCGCCCACAGCACCGAGCGCGGCAGCAGCACGGGGCCGCCCCGGTCCTCCGGAGTCGCGGGGTCCAGGAGCAGCGCGGTGCAGCCCTCCTGGACCGCGGCCTGCGCGGCCTGCGGCGCGACCACGGGCACCGGTCGTGCATCGCGGCGCCAGGCCGCGAGCTCCCCGACGGAGGTGAACAGAGGCAGGACCGTCGTCCCGTCAGGAGCGGTGATCGAGACCATGGCCATGTCGGCGCCGTTGTCCCCGGTGAGGCCGTGAGCGGTGGTGCCGGTCTCCGTGGCCACCGCCATGATCGGCACGAGCACCCGTTCCCGCGCGAGCGCCGCGACGAGCGCCCGGCGGTGCGGGTCCTCCCCCGCCCGGTGCGCCCGCAGCGCGTCCGCGACCGGCGCCGGGGTCGAGCCGTCGTCGCCCGGGAAGGGGCTGACCGTGTAGTCGCGTCCCTCCCAGGAGACGCCGGCGGTGTCGGTGAGCGGCGACTTCTCGCGGAAATGCGCCGGCAGCGACCGATGCGCCTGCTCCCCGCCGGAGGTCACGGCCGTCCCGCGACGTCGAGCGCCTCGCCCATCGTGAAGGCCTGCGCGTACAGGGCCTTGCCCACGATCGCGCCCTCGACCCCGACAGGGACCAGCTCGCGCAGCGCCCGCAGGTCCTCGAGGGAGGAGATGCCGCCGGAGGCGACGACCTTCGCGTCCGTGCGCTCGCACACCTGGGCGAGCAGCTCGACGTTCGGGCCCTGGAGCGTGCCGTCCTTGGTGACGTCGGTGACGACGTAGCGCTGGCAGCCGGCGGCGTCGAGCCGCTCGAGGGTCTCCCACAGGTCCCCGCCCTCGCGGGTCCAGCCGCGGGCGGCGAGCGTGGTGCCGCGCACGTCGAGGCCGACGGCGATCCGGTCGCCGTGCTCGGCGATGATGTCCGCGGTCCACTCCGGGTGCTCGAGGGCGGCGGTGCCGAGGTTCACGCGGCGGCAGCCGGTGGCCAGCGCCGCGGTGAGCGACTCGTCGTCACGGATCCCGCCGGAGAGCTCGACGTTCATGTCGACGGCGGCGACCACCTCGGCGAGCAGGGAGGCGTTGGAGCCGCGTCCGAAGGCGGCGTCGAGGTCGACCAGGTGCAGCCAGCTCGCGCCGCCCTCCTGGAAGGCGAGCGCGGCGTCGAGGGGCGCGCCGTAGCCGGTCTCGGTGCCGGCCTCGCCCTGCACGAGGCGGACGGCCTGGCCTCCCTGCACGTCGACGGCGGGGAGCAGCTCGAGCACGGGAGCGGTCATGGGGGTTCTCCTGGGGCGGTGGATGGCGCGATGCCCGGTGGGCACGAGGACGGATGGTAGCGGTGGCGGCGGGGAGCCTCCGCGGTGCGGGGCCACGGGCCGTGCCGGTGGCCCCGGGGCGATCGGGGCGGAGCGGTGGGTCAGCGGACGAGGAAGGGGCGGATCAGCCGCTCTGGATGCGCCAGTACGAGATGCCCAGGCACACGATCCCGAGCACGGCCAGTCCGACGACCGACCACCAGGGCTTCTTCGAGCGGTAGAAGGACCAGGCGCCGCCGAGGATCATCCCTCCGGCGAACAGCATCAGGAAGGCGATGATCATGCGCCGCCCTCCCGGTCGCGGCGCGGCAGGGAGCCCAGCCAGTTCGCGAGCAGCCGGGCCCCTGCCGCGCCGGACTTCTCGGGATGGAACTGGGTGGCGCTGAGTGCGCCGTTCTCGACGGCGGCGACGAAGCGGTCCTGCTCGTGCACGGCCCAGGTCACCTGCGGCGCCGTGAGCGGGCCGGTGTCCTCCAGCTCCCAGCTGCGCGCGGCATAGGAGTGGACGAAGTAGAAGCGCTCCCCCTCGATCCCGGCGAACAGGACGCTGTCGGGGGCGGGCTCGACGGTGTTCCACCCCATGTGGGGCACGACCTCGGCCTCGAGACGGGTGACCTCCCCCGGCCACTGGCCGAGGCCTCGCGTGCGCTCGCCGTGCTCGGTGCCGGCCTCGAACATCACCTGCAGGCCCACGCAGATCCCGAGGACGGGCAGGCCTCCGGCCAGGCGGCGCTCGATGATGCGGTCGCCGCCGACGGCGAGGACCTGTGCGAGGGTCGCGGAGTAGGCGCCGACGCCGGGGACGACCAGGCCGTCGGCCGCGAGCGCGCGGCCGCGATCGGCGGTGAGCTCCACCTCGGCGCCCGCGGCCTCGAGGGCGCGGACGACGGAGCGGACGTTCCCCGAGCCGTGGTCGAGGACGACCACGCGGGGCGCCGTGCTGCCCGCGGTCACGGGCGCTTCCTCCCGCCGGAGGCGATCCACTCGAGCGCCTCGGCCCGGGTGAGCGCGGCGGGGTCGAGCCCCTCGCCGAGCTCGTCGATGCCGGTCGCACCGAGCAGCAGCTCCTCGACGAGGTCGTCCACGGCGCCGAGCACGATCGCGGGCGAGATGTCCTCGCCGCGCTCGCCGTTCTTGTAGCGGGTGGCGGTCATGCGGTCGCCGCGGCGCCAGAAGAGCACGATGCCGTTGCGCTGCAGGGCGGTGGAGGCGATCGCGGCGAGGTCGTGGGCGGCGGCCTCGGCGAGCGGGCCGACCGCGACCGCGCCGGTGGCGGTGTCGAAGGTGGCGGTGCCGGTCGGGATGTCGATCCCGTCGGTGCGGGCCTCCCGGCCCAGCCGGACCACGCCGGCGAGCGCCTTCGCGGTCGCGACCGAGGTGGCGACCACGGCGATCGTGGGGACCTCGTCCTCGTCCTCGTCCTCGGGCGCCGCGGCGGCGTCGGAGAGGACGTCCTCGACGGTCAGCGACGCGTCGTCGAGGGAGAGCCCCTCGGTGAGGCGGGCGAACTCGGCGTCGATGTCCTCGGGCTCCGGGCCGCGGCCCGTGGTGTCGTCGGTGCTCACAGTGCTCCCTTGGTGGACGGCACGCCGAGGACCCGGTCGTCGGGAGCGCAGGCCGCGCGCAGCGCCCGAGCGAGGGCCTTGAACTGCGCCTCGACGACGTGGTGCGGATCGCGGCCCTCGATCACCCGGATGTGCAGGCAGATCGCGGCGTGGTGGGCGAGGGACTCGAAGACGTGCCGGGTGAGCGAGCCGGTGAAGTGCCCGCCGATGAGGTGCGTGGCCTGGGCCTCGCTCTCCCCCGAGTGGACGCAGTACGGGCGGCCGGAGAGGTCCACGACGGCCTGGGCGAGGGCCTCGTCGAGCGGGACCAGCGCGTCGCCGAAGCGGGCGATGCCGTGCTTGTCGCCGAGCGCCTCGCGCAGCGCCTGACCGAGCACGATCGCGGTGTCCTCGACGGTGTGGTGCGCGTCGATGTCGGTGTCTCCCGTCGCCCGCACGGTGAGGTCGAAGCGGGCGTGGGTGCCGAGCGCCGTGAGCATGTGGTCGAAGAAGGGCACCGAGGTGGAGACGTCCACCTGGCCGGTGCCGTCGATGTCGAGGCTGACCTCGACGGAGGACTCGCGGGTGGTGCGGGAGAGGGTCGCGGTGCGCGACGGGCGTGCGGTCTCGGTCATCGGGGGTCGGCCTCCTCGAGGGCGGTGCGGAAAGCGGAGTTGTCCTCGGGAGTGCCGACGCTGACGCGCAGCCAGCCGGCAGGGCCCACCGCACGGATCAGCACCCCGCGCTCCAGGAGGGCGCGGAACACGTCGTCGCGGTCGGCGAAGGCGCGGAAGAGGACGAAGTTGGCGTCGGACGGAGCGACCTCGTGGCCGCGCCCGGCGAGATGGGCGGCGAGGGCGTCGCGCTCGGTGCGCAGCAGCGCCACCTTCCCCAGCAGCTCCTCGCGGTGGGCGAGGGCGGTGCGGGCCACCGCCTGGGTGACGGCGGAGAGGTGGTAGGGCAGGCGCACCACGCGCACGGTGTCCACGATCGCGGGATCGGCGACGAGATAGCCGAGCCGGGCGCCGGCGAGTGCGAAGGCCTTGGACATGGTGCGGGCGACGACGAGGTTCGCGTGCCCGGGCAGGAGGGTCAGGGCGCTGGGCACCCCGTCGCGCCGGAACTCGCCGTAGGCCTCGTCGACCACGAGCAGGCCGCGGACGGGCTCGAGCGCGCGGGCCGCGGCGCGGGCCACGTCGAGGTCGAGCGCGGTGCCGGTGGGGTTGTTCGGGGAGGTGAGGATCACGATGCTCGGGCGGTGCTCGGCGATCGCCGCGGTGACGGCCTCGGCGGTGAGCGCGAAGTCGGGGGCGGGGCCGCGCTCGGCGGTGACCCAGGCGGTGTAGGTGTCTCGCGCGTACTCGGGGTACATCGAGTAGTGCGGCGTGAAGCCCAGCGCCGTGCGGCCGGGCCCGCCGTAGGCGAGCAGCAGCTGGTGCATGACCTCGTTCGAGCCGTTCGCGGCCCAGACCGCCTCGGCGGGCGGAGCGGGCACCGCGGACTCCGCGGCGAGGTACTCCCCCAGCTCGCGGCGCAGGTCCAGCGCCTCCCGGTCCGGGTAGCGGTTCAGGCCGACGGCCGCCTCCGCGGCGGCGGCGCCGATCGCGGCGGCGAGCTCCGGGGAGGGCCCGTAGGGGTTCTCGTTCACGTTCAGCGCATGCTCGACCGGGAGCTGCGGCGCGCCGTAGGGGGCGGCGCCGGCGATGCCGTCGCGGGGGACGGGCAGGACCGAGGGCTCACGGGTCGGGACAGGCGAGGCGGACATGCCTCTCATCGTAGTTGGCGACACGGCCGCAGGTCCTCATGGTCCGAGGTGCGGCACCGCGCCCGGGACCCTCCCCGGCGCACGCCAGTACCCTGGCGGGATGTTCCGTTCCCTGGGTGCCCTCGTCGGCGACCTGCTGGTCGTCATCCTCTTCGTCGCGATCGGCCTCGTGCAGCACGGCACGCCGCTGACCATGGAGAACATCTTCCTGGTGGGCTGGCCCTTCGCCGTCGGCGCGCTGCTGGGCCATCTCGCGATCCGTGCCTGGCGCGCCCCCTTCCGGATCTGGCCGCACGGTCTCTTCGTGTGGGCGATCACGCTCGCGACCGGGATGGCGGTGCGCACCCTGTTCGGGGCGGGGACCGAGGTGTCCTTCGTCATCGTCACCGCGATAGTGACCGCCGTGGGGATGCTCGGCTGGCGCGCGGTCGCGCTGTGGCTCACGCGCGGCGAGCGGCAGGAGATCTCCCCGGCTCCCTCCGTGACGGCGGCCGACGGGGAGTCCGAGGTCGGCTGAGCGCCGGCCGCTCAGCCCCGCCCGGCAGGACGCGCCTCGACATCCAGCCCGTGCCCGTACGGGTACAGCGGATCCGCGGTCCCGCCGGGCACGTCCTCGGGTGCGGCGCGCACCGCGTCCATCGAGCGCGGCAGGTCCAGCGGCAGCCGCCCCCGAGCGGGCACGCGACCGGTGAGCGCATCGGCCCAGGCCGCTGCCGAGACCCCGAAGGTGCCGGTGAGCACGTCGCAGACCGGGGCGATGTCGGTGAGCACCGCGGCGCGGTCGAGGTCCACGTCGAGCACCAGCGGACAGACCGCGCGGATCCGCGCGAGGCGGTGCGCGAGACCGGGTGGGAAGGAGAGCTCGCCCTGGTGGAACCAGGCCTCGAGGAAGAGGTCGTCGCGGGGCTGGAAGGGCGCGCCGATCCTCACCAGGGCGAGGTCGGCGTCGGCCGGGTCGGCGACCGGCTCCCCGAGCGCGGCGACGACCTGTTCGGGCAGCCCCTCCGTGTAGAGGCGCAGCCGTCCCCCGTCCCCGCCGCCCGAGCTGCGCAGGGGCAGCAGGCCGCCGTCGTCGTGGAGCACGACGACGCTGCGGGCCTGGGCCTCGTGGCCGCGTCGGCGATCCTCCTCGGTGCCCACGCGCTCCGCGGCGGCGGACTCGTCGACGTAGGGGTCGTCGAACAGGCCGAGGCGGAACTTCACCCGCAGCAGGCGGCGTGCGGAGTCGGTGATCCGCTCCTCGGTGACGGTCCCCTCGCGCACGAGGTCCAGCAGCAGCTCGGTGCACTCCTCGCCGCCGAACTGGTCGGCGCCGGCCTCGAGGATCCGTGCCATGCGCTGTGAGGGGGTCAGCTCCTCGACGCCCCAGGCGCGAGCGGGGAGCACCTGGTCGCCGACGTGGTTGTCGTTGACGAGCTCCCAGTCGCTGACGATCACGCCGTCGTACTCGAGCTCGTCGCGCAGCAGCTCGGTGAGGACCTGCCTGTTGAAGCCGAAGCCGACGGCCTCGATCGGCTCGCCCGAACGCACCAGTCCGACGGGTCGGCCGTAGTAGGGCATGATCGCCTCGGCGCCCGCGTCGATCGCGACCCGGAAGGGCAGCAGATGGTCCTCGAAGCGTCCGCCGGGGTAGATCTGGTCCCGGCCGTAGGGGAAGTGGGCGTCCTCGCCGTCCTTCTGCGGGCCCGCGCCCGGGAAGTGCTTGACGGTGGACTGCACCGACGGCTCCCCCTCCTCGCCGGCGAGCCCTTCGAGGGCGGCGCCGACGAGCTCCGCGGTGAGCTCGGGATCCTGGGAGAAGCATTCGCGCTGCCGCGCCCAGCGGGGCTCGGTGGCGAGGTCCGCGACGGGATGGAGCCCGGCGCGGATCCCGACGGCGGTGTACTCACGGCGCACCGTGTCCGCCCAGGCGCGCACGACCTCGGGCTCGCGCAGGGCGCCGAGGCCGAGCGGTTCGGGCCACAGGGAGAAGAAGGACGTCGCCCAGGAGGTCCCGGCGTTCTGGGCGCCGCCGTGGCGGGGGTCGGTCGAGACCGTCACGGGGATGCCGTGCGGGGTGGTCTCGGCGAGCTCCTGGAGGCGGTTGTGCCAGCGGGCCGCCGCCTCGGCGCTCTCGAGGCCGTGGATGTTGAAGTGGTTCATGAGCTTGCCGCGCACGACCCGGGACGTCGGGGACTTCGAGATCGCGCCGGGCGTCTCCAGCAGGGTGCCGTCCGGACCCGTCTCGATGACGGTGTGGAACAGCAGGCCGACCTTCTCCTCCAGGGAGAGGCGGGACAGCAGGTCCTCGACCCGCTGCTCGGGGCTCAGGCGCGGGTCCTCGTAGGGGTCCATGGCGCCGTTGCCGTTCAGGTCCCGGTAGCGGGTGCCGTCGGGTGCGGCGGCGAGGCGGGGCAGGGAGCGGTCAGCCGTGGGCACGGAACACCTCCTGGGCGAGCACGGGGCGCAGCGCGGCCTCGACCTCGTCGGTCGCGAACCACTCGTGCAGCCGGCCGTCCAGCAGCACGTTGCCCAGTGCGCCCAGGATCATCGACTGGTCCAGGGAGAGGTGACGCTCGGCGCGCACCCCGGTCGCGACGGCGACGGCGTCGTGGAAGCCGCCCGGTCCGTAGGCGCCGAGCTCGGACTCGATCCGGGAGAGGTTCTCGGTCGCGGCCTCGGGCTCGTACTGGAGCGCGAGCGCCGCGGCATGCGGGGTGACCACGCCGTCGAGACCCTGCGGGTAGGGATCCCCGACGTGCCAGTCGGTGCCGGCGGCGTCGGAGAAGTAGCCGGTGGGGTTCAGGCCGAGCGCGTCGACGCCGTACTCGCGGTAGCCGCCGTGCGGGTCGGAGCTCGGGGAGAAGCCCCAGTACCCGTAGCCCGCCTCGTCCAGGCCGTGCTCGCGCTGGGCGCGCACGTGCAGCGGGTGGTTGCGGCCCCAGCTGTCGGGGCCCCAGGCGGCCTCGGGCACGAAGAGGTCCGGCATGAGCTCCTCGAACATGGAGCCGCCCCAGCCGGGGACGATCTCCATGCCGCGGTAGGTGTGGGCGCCCTCGAAGACGGCCACGCCCTCGTGCTCGGTCCACTCCCCCACCGGCGGCATCTCCGACCAGTCCCACTCGGGCGGGAAGGTGCGGAAGGTGGTGAAGTAGGCGGCAGGCGGGATCTGGCCCCGCATGATGCCGAGGTAGGTGACCATCCGGGCCTCGGAGACGGCGGTGTCGTAGTGGTGGCCGGTGTGGTACCAGACGTCCTCGCCCGCGATCCCGTTCATGAGCGGCAGCAGCTCGGCGTCCTCGCGCCGGGGGTCCTCGAGCCAGAACCCGCCGATGGTCTGCCCGGGCTGCGCCTCCACGTCACGGTCGAAGAACACGTCCCAGCGCATGCGGTCCAGGAGGCGGCGGGCGGGACGGCGGCTGCCGGGATCGGCCTCGGCGACCAGGTGCAGGGCCGCGCCGAGCCAGCCCATGTCCACGCTGGAGACGAAGGGGACGACGTCGGCGCCGGTGCCGGGCCAGGAGCGCAGGATCGTGCGGTCGGTCTCGTTGTACCAGTTCACATACATGCCCGAGGGCTCGTGATGCTCCATCCGTTCGAGGCTGCGGAGCGTCGCAGCGATCCGCGCGCGAGCACGGCCGGGGCTGAGCAGCCCGAGCTCGCGGGCGATCAGGGTGGACCACAGGGAGCCGCCGATGTTGGTGGGCGAGGTGTGGCGGGAGTGGCCGGAGAGGTCCGCGCCGATGTTGTCGGAGATGAGCCCGGTGCGCGGCACGGTCATCGCCTCGAGGCTGCGCCAGGTGTCCGCGGCCCAGCGGTGCAGCAGGTCGCGATCCGCACGGCCCGGCCGGACGCGGCCCCCGGGGAGCGGGCGCGCGGCGCGTGCGGGCGCTGCGGCGGGAGCGGGCGCTGCGGCGGGAGCGGGCGCTGCGGCGGGAGCGGCGGCGCCGGAGGGCGTGGCGGCGAGGGCGCCGGCGCCGAGCAGGGGGACGCCCAGCAGGGTGCGTCGGCCGACGGCGGTCGGGCGGGAGCGGTGGTTCACGAGTCCTCCTCGAGTCGTGGTGCGGGACGGGTGCGTGGAGAGGATCGGGGGGTGCGCCGTGCGGGGTCGAGGTCCGCGCAGCGGGACGGGCGGGCCCCGGCCGGGCTCACTTGATGCCGGTGGAGGCGATGCCCTGGATGAAGTGGCGCTGGAAGAAGAGGAAGACCACGAGGATCGGGAGCACGATCAGCGTCGCGCCCGCGAGCAGCAGCCCGTAGTCGGTCTCGTTCTGACCGGTGGAGATCAGCGCGAGCGCCACCGGGAGCGTGTAGGTGGACTCGCTCGAGGAGACCACCAGCGGCCACAGGAAGTTGTTCCATGAGCCGAGGAAGGTGAGGATGCCGAGGGTCGCGAAGGCCGGTCCCGCCAGCGGCAGGTAGATCCGGAAGAAGATCGCGATCTCCCCCACCCCGTCGATGCGCCCGGCCTCGAGCAGCTCGCGCGGCAGGCCCAGGAAGAACTGCCGCATGAGGAACACGCTGAAGGGCTGGACCAGGAAGGGCAGGATCAGCGCGGGCAGGGTGTCGGCCAGGCCGAGGTTCACCACCAGCACGTACTGCGGGATGAAGGTGACCAGACCCGGGATCATCAGGCAGCCGAGGACCAGCACGAACAGCAGCTTCTTGAAGGGGAAGCGCAGATGCGCGAGGGCGTAGCCGAACATCGAGCTCAGCAGCAGGTTGCCCGCGGTCACCGCGACGGCGACCAGGGCCGAGTTCGTGAAGAAGCGCCCGAAGGGCCGGTCGAACAGGCGCCGGAAGTTGTCGAGGGTCGGGGCGTCGGGCAGCCACGTCGGCGGCACCTGCAGCAGCTCCCCCTGGGTCTTCAGGCTCCCCAGGATCATCCACACGAAGGGGGTGATCACCAGGAGCAGGAAGACGGTCAGGACGATGTAGGTCAGGACGGGGCTGCGGCGCTCGAGCATCACTTCTCCCTCATCAGGCGGAACTGGACCAGGGTGACGATGCCGATGACCAGGAAGGTCAGGTAGGCCATGGCTCCGGCGACGCCGTAGTTGCCGAAGCCGAACTGGTTGTAGGTGTACATCGAGGCGGAGACGGTCGCGTTCAGGGGGCCGCCACTGGTCATCACGAACGGCTCCTCGAAGAACTGCAGGTACCCGATCGAGGTGGTGACCAGCACGAACAGCATCGTCGGCCGGATCGAGGGCAGGGTGATGCTGACGAACCGGCGCCAGCGGCCGGCGCCGTCGAGCGCCGCGGCCTCGTGCAGGCCCGGATCCACGGCCTGCAGTCCCGCGAGGAAGATGATCATCGAGGTGCCGAAGTTGCGCCACACGGCCATCACCACGAGCGAGAGCAGCGCGGTGCGCTGGTCGCCGAGCCAGTGCGGCCCGTCGATCCCGACCCAGCTCAGCACGGTGTTCACCAGGCCGGTCTCCGGCTGGAGCAGGAACCGCCACACCACGGCGACCGCGACGATCGAGGTGATCACGGGCGAGTAGAAGCCGATCCGGAACACCGAGCGGAGTCGCCCGACCCCGTGGTTCAGCGCGACGGCGGCGGCGAGTCCGGCGATGATCGTCAGCGGCACTCCGAGCAGCACGAACACTCCCGTGTTCATCGCGGCCCGGCGGAACACCGGGTCGGCGAAGGCCGCCCGGTAGTTCTCCAGCCCCACGAAGTCCACGGCGAAGGGGGTGCGGATGTCGGAGATGCGCATGTCGGTGAAGGACATGAACATCGACTGCAGCACCGGCCAGGCGGTGAAGACGGCGAAGAGCAGTACGAAGGGCAGGGCGAGCAGGAGGCCGGCGCGGGCCTCGGCGGCCCCGCGCCGGGAGCGCCGAGGACGGGCCGCAGCCGGGCTCGGGCCGACGTCACCCGTCGGGCCCGTGGCGCCGCCCGGGCCCGTCGCGGTGGTGGAGGCGCTCATCTCAGGCCCCGGTGCCGATGCCCTGGGCCTCGGACTGGGTCGCGGCGAGGGCGTCCGCGGGGGCGAGGTCGTTCTTGCAGACCTCCTCGATCTGCGCGTCGAAGGACGCGGCGACCTGCTCCCAGGTGGCGACGACGGGCGGGGCGAGTGCGGTGTCGAGCTGCTCGCGGAAGACCTCGAACTTCTCGTTCGAGGCGACGGCGTCGTCCTCCCAGCCCTGCTGCAGGGAGGGCAGATCGGTGGACTGGGCGAACCATTGCACCTGCACCTCCGGGGTGGAGAGGTACTGCACGAGCTTCCAGGCGGCGTCGCGGTTCTCGGTGCCCTGGAAGACGCCGAGGTTCGCGCCGCCCAGGAAGCTCGAGCTGGTCTCCTTCGTCGGCATCGTGAACACGCCGTACTTGTCGGCGAAGCCCTCCCCGCCCACGGCCTCCACGGCGCTCATCATCCAAGGGCCGGAGATGAACATCGGCACCGCGCCGGAGACGAAGTCCTGCTCGGTGGTGCCGTCGGCCGGCGCCGGGTTCGCGATCCCGTCGGTGAAGTAGGACTGGTAGTAGGACAGCGCCTCCTCGTTCTGCGCGGACTCGAAGGTGAAGGCTTCTCCCGCCTCGTCCACGACGTTCCCGCCGCCCGACCAGATCAGCGGCATGACGGTCTGCCAGGAGCCGGTGCCGCCGGGCTGGAGCGAGATGCCCCAGGTGGCGTCGGCCTGCGACTGGTAGGCCTGGGCGAGCTCGACCAGTCCCTCCCAGTCGGTGGGCGGCTCGGTGATCCCGGCCTGCTCGGCGAGGTCCGTGCGATAGAAGACGACGCGGGTCTCGACGTACCACGGCACCCCGTAGACGGTCTCGTCCACGGTCACCGACTCGAGGGCGCCGGCGAAGTAGTCGTCGGTCGCGATCTCCTCGGGAGTGGGCTCCAGGGCGTCCAGGCCCACGAACTCCGCCATCCAGGTCGAGCCGACCTGGGCGACGTCCGGGGCGGTGCCGGCGGCGATCGCGGAGGTGAACTTGTCGTGGGCGCTGTCCCAGGGCACGGGGGTGACCTCGACGGTGACGTCGGGGTTCTGCTCCTGGAAGCCCTTCAGCAGCTCGGGAAGCTTCTCGCCCTCGGCGCCCATCGCCCAGACGGTGAGGGAGCCGGTCGCTGCGCCCTCGCCGATCGGCTCGGCGGACGCGGCGGCCTCCCCTCCTGTGTCGTCGTCGGGGCGGCCGCAGGCGGCGAGCAGGCCGAGGGCGGCCGCGGCGCCGAGACCAGTGACGGTGCGGCGGGTGGGGCGTGCGGTGGGGGACATGATGACTCCTTCGTCGGTGGTGCGGTGGTGCAGGTGCTGCGGGGTCGGGCCGGTCCTGCGGGTGCCGGACCGGGGGCAGGCGAGCGGTGCAGGGTCAGGCGGCGGGCGCGCAGCCGCAGCTGGCGCGGAGCACGGCCCGGGAGCCGACGGTGACCGGCTCGAGCGCGGGGTCGCCGTCGATCCGGGCGGCGAGCCGGCGCGCGGCGAGGGCGCCGAGCTCGGCGACCTCCTGGCGGACCGTGGTGAGTCCGGGGGTGAGATACCGGGCGGCGACGGTGTCGTCCCATCCGGTGACCGCCACGTCCTCGGGGACGCGCACGCCGCCCTCGGTGAGGCGGGCGACGACCGCGAGCGCGAGCTCGTCGTTGCCGCACACGAGCGCGTCGAGGTCGAGCGGCCCGCGCAGGATCCGCTCGGCGACCTCGCGCCCGGCCTCCTCGACGGGGTCCGCCTCGTGGAGGCGCGTCAGGGAGAGCCCCTCCGCCTCGAGCGCGTCGAGGCAGCCGCGGTGGCGTCCGGCGATGTCGGAGCCGGGCTCGGGCCGGCCGACGAAGCCGATCCGGCGGCGGCCGTGGGAGAGCAGATGGGCGGTGAGCTCTCGCGCGGGCTCGCGGTTCTCGGCGTGGATCGCGTCGGCGCCCTCGACGCGTCCTCGGGCGATGGTGACGGTGGGCCGCACGCCCGCCACACGGGCGACGAAGGCGTCGTCGGCGCCGCTGGGCGCCATGAAGGCGACGCCGTCGACGCGGCCCAGCAGGTCGAGCGCGGCGGTCGAGCGGACCCCGTCCGGCGAGGCCAGGGCCAGCACGACGGACAGGCCGAGCTCGGAGGCGGCGATCTCGAAGCCGACCAGCAGCTGCGCGTAGTAGTGCCCGTCGATGTGGGGCAGCACCGCGCCGAGCGCCCGGGTGCGACGACCGGCGAGGGCGCGCGCCGCTGCCGCGGGGACGTAGTGCAGGTCCTGGGCGGCTTCGAGGACCGCCTCGCGCGTGCGGGCGGCGACCTTGGAGCTGTCCGAGAAGGTGCGGCTCACCGTCGCGATCGAGACGCCCGCACGGGCGGCGACCTGGTAGATAGTGGCGCTCGAGGTCGCCTCGCCATCCCCTGCCATGCTCCACCTCCACGTCGAGCGGATCGGCGCCCAGGGCGCCGTGCACACGAACTGTATGCGCTTACACACTGTATGCGCTTACATCATGATCGGCAATCACAAGCCGGCAAAGGATCCGGGGACGTCGCGCTCCGCGGACACAGACCCGACAGCTGCGTGCCCTTGGCCGCCCCCACCCACGGAACCCAGGCTTCGGCTTTTCACCCCTCGCGCCCGCCCGCTTGGGACGCGACGCACCGAGTGCTGAATCTGGACTGCTTCACGGCGCTCTTAGCGGTCCAGACGCAGCACTCGATGTCCGGGAGTCGATCTCCGGTGGAGGGACGAGGCCTCGGTTCGAGCGGTCGGCCCCCGGAGGGACGGACGGGCCCTCGCTCCTCGGGTCAGTCCTCGAAGCGCAGGTCGATGGCGGTTCCGTGGGCGGGCAGGCCCTCGGCGCGGGCGAGCGTGGTCGCCGCCTCTCGGGCGCCGGCGAGCGCGTCCCGGTCGTAGTGGACGACGTGGATGCCGCGCAGGAAGGTCTGGACCCCGAGGCCGCCGGTGAAGCGCGAGGTCCCGCCGGTGGGCAGCACGTGGTTGGAGCCCGCGGCGTAGTCGCCCAGGCTCACGGGGCTGTGCGCGCCGACGAAGACCGCGCCCGCATTCGTGACGCGTGCGGCGACGCCCTCGGCGTCGGCCGTCTGGATCTCGAGGTGCTCGGCGCCGTAGGCGTCCACCACCTCGAGGCCCTGCTCGAGATCGGCCACGAGCACCGCACCGCTCTGCAGACCGCGCAGCGCCTCCTCGATCCGCTCGCGGTGCAGGGCGCGCGGCACCTGCGTGACGAGCTCGGCCTCGACCGCCTCGACGAGCGCGACCGACGGCGTGACCAGCACGCTGGCGGCCAGCGGATCGTGCTCGGCCTGGGAGATGAGGTCCGCGGCGACGAAGGCGGGATCGGCGGTGTCATCGGCGAGGACCGCGATCTCGGTGGGACCGGCCTCGGCGTCGATGCCGACGCGGCCGCGCACGAGGCGCTTGGCGGCGACGACGTAGACGTTGCCGGGTCCGGTGACGAGGTCCACGGGCTCGAGACCGGCTCCGTCGCCGAGCTCGCCCGCACCGTGGGCGAGCAGCGCGATCGCCTGGGCGCCGCCCGCGGCGAGCACCTCGGTGACCCCGAGCAGCGCGCAGGCGGCGAGGATCGTGGGGTGGGGCAGGCCGTCGAATTCCTTCTGCGGCGGGGAGGCGAGCACGATCTGCTCGACCCCCGCGACCTGGGCGGGCACCACGTTCATCACCACGGAGCTGGGCAGCACGGCCCGGCCGCCGGGCACGTACAGACCGACCCTGCGCACGGGGACCCAGCGCTGGGTGACGGTGCCGCCGGGCACCACCTCGACGCTCTCGGCGGGGCGGACCTGCGCGGCATCGGCCTTCCGCACCCTCGCGATCGACTCCTCGAGCGCGGCACGGATCGCGGGGTCCAGCTCCTCGAGGGCGCGCTCGATCGCCTCGCCGGGCACCCGCAGATGCGCGGGGCGGATCCCGTCGAAGCGCTCGGACGCCTCGAGCACCGCCTCGGCGCCGCGTGCGGCGACGTCCTCGACCACGGGGCGCACGGCCTCGGCCGCCGCGGCGACGTCGAGCTCCGCCCGGGGCAGGGCGGCGGTGAGCTCGGCGGCCCCGAGGCTCCGGGTGCGCAGGTCGGTGACGGAGAGGAAGGCGTCGGTGGCGGACATGGTGCCAGTCTAGGAGCGCCCGGCGACCGGTGCCGAGACGCCCACGAGGGCACGTGCCGAGGGTCCACGGCCGCGGACGGACCGGCGCGTAGGGTGCACGGGTGCTCGTCGCCTTCCTCCTCACCCTCCTCGCCGGCGGCGCCACCTCCATCGGCGCCGCGCTCGGCGTGCTGGGCCGCGGGACCAGCCCGAAGTTCCTCGCCGGCGGACTGGGGCTCTCCGCGGGCGTGATGCTCTACGTCTCCTTCGTCGAGCTGCTGCCCCAGGGCGTCCGGGTCCTCTCCGGGGCCCCCGCCCCGACCGTGCGCGGGACGGCGCTGGCGACCCTGTCCTTCTTCGTCGGCATCGCGCTGATCACGGTGCTCGACCGGCTCGTCCCGCGATCGGTCAGCCCGCACGAGTTCGCGGGGAGGATGACCGGCAGCCACGGCCGGGCCGAGGTGCGCGAGCCGTCCGAGCAGCTCGAGGACCGGGCGCTGCGGGCCCGGCTGCTGCGCACCGGCACGATCACCGCCGTGGCGCTGGCCCTGCACAACGTGCCCGAGGGCTTCGCGACCTTCGTCGCCGCGCTGCAGTCCCCCGAGGTCGCGATCCCCGTGGTCGCCGCGATCGCCCTGCACAACATCCCCGAAGGCCTCGCGGTCGCCGTGCCGGTGCGGCGCGCGACGGGATCGCGCGCCAAGGCGTTCTGGCTCGCGACGATGACGGGCCTGGCCGAGCCGGTCGGCGCCGTGATCGGCTTCCTGCTGCTCGCCCCCGTGCTCACGGGCGAGGCGATGGGCGCGATCCTCGCGGGCGTCGCCGGGGTGATGGTCTTCGTCTCGCTCGACGAGCTGCTGCCGGCCGCCGAGGAGACCGGGGAGCATCACACGGTGATCTACTCGCTCGTCGCCGGCATGGCCGTGATGGCGCTGACGCTGCTGGTGCTCTGAGCCTCCGGTAGGTTCGGGGCGGGGTGCAGGACGTGCGAGAGGGGACGGGATGACCGGGGCAGAGGGCACGGGGCCGGAGGCGACGCCGCGCCGCGGCGCCCGAGCAGGGACCCCTCGTCGTGCAGGGCTGCTGCGCGGAGGGGCGGCGGCGCTCGGCGCGCTCGCTCTCAGCGCCTCCCTCGTCGCCTGCGACGCGCTGCCCGGCCCGCTCGGCGGCGATCCGGCGACGCCGTCGGGGCCCGCCGCCCCGATGGGCCCCGACCAGGTGCGCGATGCGGAGACCGTCCCGGTGGACCCCGCCTGGCTGTGCGATCCCGGCGCGGGCGAGGACCCGCTCCCCTCCCGCGACGAGGGGACGCTGACCCCCACGAGCGTGCAGGCCGAGGGCAATGAGGTGATGATCACCGGGGACCTCTCCCTCGAGGAGGGCGCCGCCTACGGCGGGATCGCGCCCGAGGCCGTGATCGTCCCGGCGCATCCTGCGGATCGCGGCGCCCCCGCCGAGGGCTACGGGGAGGAGCTCGGCGTCGACGGTGCGCCCGTGCCGCCCCTCGTCGTGCGGGCACGGGTCGAGGTGACGGCTGAGGGTCCTGCCCCCTCCTCCGTCACCGCTCGGCTCGTGCTCGGCACCTGCGACGACGCCCCGCTGCCCGACGGGCAGTACCTCCTGCGTCTCAGCGGCGGCGGCCCGGAGGGCTCCGGCCGCGCCGCCGAGCGCAGCGGCTGGAGGGCCGAGGAGGACGTGCTGCTGGACGTGGTCGGGGGCCGACTGCGGGCGGTGCCGGGGGCGGTCTCGGCCACGGACGGCGAGGCGCCCGCGGACCTCTCCGCGCTCGGCTGCGGGCAGGAGCTCGCGCCCGTCGGCGACGGCGCGGGGCTCTCGGTGACCGCCGCGGACCCCTCTCCCTCGGTGTACGAGGAGGCCCCCGCCGACGACGTGGGCGCCGGGGCGACCGCGCAGGTCACCGCCGCCTCCGCCGACCACGGCAGCCTCGCGCTGATGACGGGGATCGTGGTGACCCGTCCCGGGGACGGCGTGATCGTCGCGGGCGCCCGGAACGCCGGCAGCATCCCGCTGCAGTGGATGGACGGCGAGGGCGTCAGCACGGCGGAGACGGCCTGGACCACGCACGGCACCTGCCACGGAGCCCTCTCCCCCGGCGACTACCGCGCCCATGCCTTCGCGGTCGCCGTCGACGCCGCGGGCGACACCCACGTCGTCCTCTCCGACCCCTGGGACCTCGAGGTCCTCGAGGGCGCCCCGCCCGAGGACGGCTGACTCACGTACCGTGGAGGCGTCCGGATCGACCGGCCGGGCGTGATGCCCGCCGTCGAATCAGTCTTGACGTCAAGATAGTCTTGGCCCCGAGACCCATGCCGCACCGACCCGAGGGAGCCCCGCGACACATGGCGCGCATCATCTACACCCACACCGACGAGGCGCCGATGCTGGCGACCGCCTCGTTCCTGCCCATCCTCGACGCCTTCTCCGACACCGCCGGGATCGACGTCACCACCCGGGACATCTCCCTGGCCGGCCGCATCGTCGCGGCCTTCTCCGATCTCCTGCCCGAGGAGCAGCGGGAGGCCGACGCCCTCGCCGAGCTGGGCGAGCTCGCGAAGACCCCCGAGGCGAACATCATCAAGCTCCCCAACATCTCCGCCTCCGTCCCGCAGCTCAAGGCCGCGATCGCGGAGCTGCAGGGCCAGGGCATCGCCCTGCCGGACTACCCCGAGAACCCCGGGAGCGAGGAGGAGAAGGACGTCCGCGCCCGCTACGACTCGGTCAAGGGCTCGGCCGTGAACCCGGTCCTGCGCGAGGGCAACTCCGACCGTCGCGCCCCCGCCGCGGTGAAGAACTTCGCCAAGAAGCACCCCCACCGCATGGGCGCGTGGAGCGAGGACTCGAGCACCTCCGTCGCCACCATGGGCGCCGACGACTTCCGCGCCAACGAGCAGTCCGTCGTGATCGACGCCGAGGACACCCTCTCGATCGTCCACGTCGCCGCCGACGGCGCCGAGACCGTGCTGAAGCCCTCGATCCCCGTGCTCGCCGGCGAGGTCGTGGACTCGACCGTCATGCGCGTCGCAGCGCTCGAGACCTTCCTGCGCGAGCAGATCGCGGCGGCGAAGGAGCAGGGCGTGCTGTTCTCCCTGCACCTCAAGGCCACGATGATGAAGGTCTCCGACCCGATCCTCTTCGGCCACGCGGTCCGCGCCTTCTTCCCCACCCTGTTCACCCGGTACGGCGACGTGCTCGCCGAGGCCGGACTCTCCCCGAACAACGGGCTCGGCGGGCTCCTGGCCGGCATCGACGAGCTCGACGAGACCGTGCGCGAGGGCGCCCGCTCCGCGATCGACCAGGACCTCGCCGACGGTCCCGACCTCGCGATGGTCAACTCCGACAAGGGCATCACGAACCTCCACGTCCCCTCCGACGTGATCATCGACGCCTCCATGCCCGCGATGATCCGCACCTCCGGGCACATGTGGAACAAGGACGACGCCGAGCAGGACACCCTCGCGGTGATCCCCGACTCCTCCTACGCCGGCGTCTACGCCGCGACCATCGAGGACTGCCAGCGCCACGGCGCCTTCGACCCCACCACCATGGGCACCGTCCCGAACGTCGGCCTCATGGCGCAGAAGGCGGAGGAGTACGGCTCCCACGACAAGACCTTCGAGATCGCCGCCGACGGACGGGTCGAGGTGCGCGACGCCTCCGGGACGGCGCTGATGACCCACGAGGTCACCGCCGGGGACGTCTTCCGCGCCTGCCAGGCCAAGGACGCCCCGATCCGCGACTGGGTGCGGCTCGCGGTGCGCCGCTCGCGCGAGTCCGGGATGCCGGCCGTGTTCTGGCTGGACGAGTCCCGCGCCCACGACCGCAACCTCATCGAGAAGGTGAACACCTCCCTGGCCGACGAGGACACCGAGGGGCTCGACCTGCGGATCCTCTCGCCGATCGAGGCGACGAAGCACACCCTGGAGCGCGTGCGCGCCGGCGAGGACACGATCTCCGTGACCGGCAACGTGCTGCGCGACTACCTCACCGACCTCTTCCCGATCATGGAGCTCGGCACGAGCGCCAAGATGCTCTCGGTGGTCCCGCTCATGAACGGCGGCGGGCTCTTCGAGACCGGGGCCGGCGGCTCCGCCCCGAAGCACGTCCAGCAGCTGATCGAGGAGGACTACCTGCGCTGGGACTCCCTCGGCGAGTTCCTGGCGCTCGCCGAGTCGCTGCGCCACCTGGCCAGGACCGCGGACAACGCCCGCGCCGCCGTGCTGGCCGACGCCCTGGACCGCGCGACCGAGACCCTGCTGAACGAGGGGAAGTCCCCGCAGCGCCGGCTCGGCTCGATCGACAACCGCGGCAGCCACTTCTACCTCGCCCTGTTCTGGGCGCAGGAGCTGGCGCAGCAGACCGAGGACGCCGAGCTCGCCACCGCCTTCGGCCCCATCGCCCAGAAGCTCACCGACGGCGAGGAGACCATCGCCGAGGAGCTCCTGTCGGTGCAGGGCAGGCCCGCGGACATCGGCGGCTACTACCGCCCCGATGCGGAGAAGGCCGCCGCGGTGATGCGCCCGTCGGCGACCTTCAACCGGATCCTCGAGGAGATCTCCGCGGCGCTGTGACGCCGCCGCGCTCCTGAGAGGGGGTCGGGCAGGTCGCCGTTCGGCGGCCCGGCCCGGCCCCCTCTCCGCGCTCGCGTCACCACGGCGCGGGCCCGCGCCGCTCCTTATCCTGATCCCGCCCGCTCCCGCGCCCGAAGGACGTCTCCGTGCCCGTCATCCCCTCCCCCGTCGACGGCGTCGACCTGCGCTACGACACGTCCGGAGAGGGGCCGCCGCTGGTGCTGCTGCACGGCTCGGTGCTCTCCCGCGCGATCTGGCGCGGACTCGGCTATCTCGCCCCTCTCGCGGCCGAGCACACGGTGATCCGGATCGACCTGCGCGGCCACGGCAGCTCCGGCAAGCCCCATGACCCGTCGGCCTACACCCAGGACGTCCTCGTCCGGGACCTGCTCGCCGTGCTCGACGCGGAGCGGATCGGCCGGGCGGCGCTGATGGGCTACTCGCTCGGCGCACGGGTCGCGCTGAGCGCCGCGCTGGCGGATCCGGGTCGCGTCACCCGACTGGTGAGCCTCGGCGGGTCGGCCTCCGCGCAGCGGGGCGCGGTGGACTCGGTGTTCTTCCCGGGGGTGATCGACGCGGTCCGCGCGGAGGGGATGGAGGCGTTCTGCGCCGGGCAGGGACTGGGACCGGAGGTCGCCTCGCGCCGCGCTCGCGCCACCCGCACCGCCTTCCTCGCCGCGGACCACGAGGCGGTCGCCGCGCTGCTCTCCGCGACCGATGCGACCGAGGCGGTCCCCGACGCGGACCTCGAGGCGTGCACGGTGCCGGCGCTGTGGATGGCGGGCACCGAGGACCGTCCCCGCCACGAGGAGTCCCGTCGAGCGGCCGCCCTCATGCCGGATGCGGAGTTCGTCTCCCTGCCGGGCCGTGATCACGGCGGCACCCTGTTCCCGCCCGACGAGGTGCTCGCCGAGGTCCTGCCCTTCCTGGCCTGAGGCTCCTCCGGGTGCGGCAGGAGCCGCCGGCACCGCAGGAGCCGCGGGCACCGCTGGTGCCGCAGGCGCGGCAGGTGCCGCAGGGGCCGGCTACGCCGGCGCCCGCGACACCCGTGGCGAGGAGGGCGTGACGGATCCCGAGCTCGTCGATCCCGCCGCCCGGGGAACCGCCGACACCGCGGGCACCGACGACCCGGCATCGACGGGCGGAGCCCCCGCCGAGCCCGCGCCGGGCGCGTCCGGCGCGGCCGAGCAGCCTGTCGGGGACCGCGGCGAGGGCGTCGACGGCACCGAGTCGATCACCCTGCACGAGGAGCGGGCGACGGTCGGCACCGAGCGCGTCGAGACCGGCCGGGTGCGGCTGCGCAAGCACGTCGTCACCGACACCGAGACCGTCGAGGTCCCCGTCCAGCGCGAGGAGATCTCCATCGAGCGCACCCCGATCGACGGCGAGGTCTCCGAGGGCGATGTCGAGGTGACCCTCCACGAGGACCGTCCCGTGGTCGAGACCGAGACCGTCGCCACCGAGCAGGTGAACGTGGGCAAGCACTCCGTGCAGGACACGCAGGAGGTCACCACCGAGACGGCCCGCGAGGAGCTCGACATCGAGGGTGACGAGGGCGTCGTCCGCGGGAGCTGAGACGGTGCCGGGCCCGCAGGCCCGGGCCCCGGCAGCTGGACGTGCGCGCCGCGTCCGCGGCGCGCCCGTCCTCGCCTCCCGCTGCGCCGCCGGCGCCGCTTCACGGGGCGCCGGGCACCGCCGGATCCGGTCAGAGCACCTGCCGCACCAGCGCCACGAGCGCGACCACGACGATGATGCCGCGCAGCAGCCACTCCGGCATGCGCTTGGCGAGGTGGGCGCCGAAGTAGCCGCCCAGCAGCGCGCCGACCGCGATCGCGCCGCTCGCGACCCAGACGATGTCCACACCGAGGACCACGTGCGCGATCAGGTACACGGCCGCCGCCGCGGCGTTCACCACCAGGCTCGCGAGGTTCTTGACGTGGTTCACCGCGCCCATCGGCTTCCCGGTCGCGACGCCGAGGATCCCGAGGTAGAGGATGCCCTGGGCGGCGGTGAAGTAGCCGCCGTAGATCGAGGCGCCGCCCATCGCGGCCAGCACGCCCGGGGACCGGTAGGGGCTGCGCGGCACGGCGCCGGCCGCAGCGCTCCCGAACTGCTCAGGGGCACCGGAGCCCGTGGCGGCCGACGGGTCGTCCGCGTCCGTGAGCGTCCCGTCCGGGGACGGGCTGCCGTCGGCGGCGTCGCGGCGGGCGCGTCGGGCCGCGAGCGCCCGCACGAACGGCTTCTGCAGCACCACCATCGCCAGCGCCACGACGATCAGCACCGGGACCACGACGTCCAGCGCGCCGGAGGGCGAGACCAGCAGCAGCATCGCGCCGAGGGTCGCCATGACGGTGGTGGTCACGATCAGCGGACGCAGCTCCCGGCCCTCGGCGGCGAGCTCGCGGCGGTAGCCGGTCACCGACCCGATGGTGGAGAACAGGATGCCGATCGTGTTGGTGCGCACCGCGGTGCCCGGCGGGATGCCGAGCGCGAGCAGCACCGGCAGGGTCAGCAGCGAACCGGAGCCGACCGCAGCGTTGATGGCACCGGCGAGGGTGCCCATCACGAGCAGGACGAGGAGGGCGAGGGGATCCACGAGCGTCGACCTTACCGCCGAGTCGCCCGAGCTCGACGCCGCGTCCCCGTGGCCGGGACGCGCCACGGCGTGCGCTCAGGCTCGGGCGAGCTCCTCGAGCACGCCCTGCAGCACCCGGGCGTGGCTGTGCTCGGTGTCCTTCGCGGCGTACAGCAGCACGATCCGCCGCGCGTCCTCGTCGGCGGCGCGGTCGAGGAGGGCCTGCGCGGCCTCGCCCTCCTCGAGCTCGCGCCGGTACCGGGCCGAGAACTCCTCGAAGTCCAGCTCCCCGCCGTGGAAGGCCCGTCGCAGCTCCGCGCTCGGCGCGACGTCCTTGTCCCAGTCGTCGTGGTCGAGCCGCTCCTTCGTCACGCCGCGGGGCCACAGCCGGTCCACGAGCACGCGGAGCTCGTCGGAGGCGGGGCCGTCGTCGTCCAGGACGTCGTGGACGCGTGCGAGGCTGATCTCGGGAAGGGGCACGGCGGTATCCGTCAGGCGAGCGCGGCGACCGCGGAGTCGTAGTCGGGCTCCTCGGAGACCTCGGCGACCTGCTCGGTGTGGAGCACCGTGCCGTCGGCGTCGGCGACCACGACCGCGCGGGACAGCAGCCCGGCGAGCGGGCCGTCGGACATGGTCACGCCGAAGTCCTCGCCGAAGGAGGAGCGGAACGCGGAGCCGGTGACGACGTTCTCGATGCCCTCGGCGCCGCAGAAGCGGGCCTGCGCGAAGGGGAGGTCCTTCGAGACGCACACGACGACGGTGTTCTCGAGCCCGGCGGCGAGCTCGTTGAACGTCCGCACGGACAGGGCGCAGGTGCCGGTGTCCAGGGAGGGGAAGATGTTCAGCACCACGCGCCGGCCGGCGAGGTCCGCGCCCGAGACGGCGCCGAGATCCTGGCCCACGAGCTCGAAGGCCGGGAGGGCCGAGCCCGTCGCGGGCAGCTCGCCGACGGTGGTGACAGGGGTGCTCTTGAAGGTGATGGAAGCCATGACCCCATCATCGGCCGGGGATCGCGAGGACACAAACCGCGCTCACGGGCAGGCGCCGCGCACGGCGTCGTCGAGGCGCGCCACCCGCCGGGCGCCGTCGTCCGCGGGGCTCAGCCCATCGTCCCGCGCAGTCGCCCGATCTCCTCGTCGACGTCGAAGTCCGCCGCGGGCCACTGCGGGGCGATCTCCCGCAGCGCGTCGATGAGCAGCTGCTGCACGGCGATCCGCGCGTACCACTTGCGGTCCGCGGGGACCACGTGCCAGGGCGCGCCGACGGTCGAGGTGGCGCGCAGCGCCCGGGTGTACGCCTCCATGTAGTCGTCCCAGTGCTCGCGCTCGTCGACGTCGCCGGGCTTGTACTTCCAGTGCTTGTCCGGCCGCTCGAGACGCTCCATGAGCCGCTCGCCCTGCTCCGCGTGGGACACATGGAGCATGACCTTCACCACCGTCGTCCCGGCGGCGGCGAGCTCCCGCTCGAAGGCGTTGATCGCCGTGTACCGCGAGCGGATCTCCTTCGCGTCCGCCCAGCCGTGGACCCGGTGGATGAGCACGTCCTCGTACTGGGAGCGGTCGAACACGCCGATGATCCCCGGCGCGGGGGCGTGCGGGCGGATCCGCCACAGGAAGTCGTGCTTCTTCTCCTCGGCCGTCGGCGCCTTGAAGGCGGTGATGTCCACGCCCTGCGGATCCACGCTGCCCACGACGTGACGCATGATCCCACCCTTGCCGGAGGTGTCCATGCCCTGCACGATCAGCAGCACGGAGCGGCCGTCGGCGCTGCCGTGGTGCGCGGCATAGAGCCGTTCCTGCAGCTCGTCGAGCTCCGCGTCCCGGGCGAGCAGGAACTCCCGGCCCTCGGCCTTCTTCCCGGAGAAGCCGGGGGTGGCGCGCGTGTCCAGGTCCTGCACGTCCCCCTTCCAGTCGCGGGGGATCGCGACGCCGCGCGGGCTCGACTCCTCGGGGTCCTGCGCGGACTTCTTCGACGTCTTCTTCGAGGCCTTCTTCGAGTTCGCCATAGTCAGGAGAGTAACGGGCCGTGCACAGGAGCGATACGGGCCGTGCACGCGGCCGGGTGCGGCTTGACGACGGGGCCTGCGCGTCGGAGGGTCTGGGGATGACTGCCGAGACCCCTCCCTGCTGCCTCCCCGCCGACGACACCGCGTCCCCCCGCACGGGCACCGGTGCGACCTTCGCGATCACCGGCGCCCATGTGGTGCCGATCGAGGGCGGTCCCTTCGACGGCACGGTCCTGGTGCGCGAGGGGCGCATCACCGGGCTCGGACCGGACCTCGAGGTCCCCGAGGACCGTCCGGTGATCGACGCGGGCGGCGCCTGGCTCCTGCCCGGCTTCATCGACGCGCACGTGCACCTGGGCGTGGACGAGGAGGGCGAGGGCTGGGCCGGGGACGACACCAACGAGATGACCGACCCGGTGATGGCCGCGGCCCGCGCGATCGATGCCGTCAACCCCCTCGACATCGGCTTCGACGACGCGATCATCGGCGGCGTGACGGCGGTGAACGTGAACCCCGGCTCCGGCAATCCGATCGGCGGGCTCGCCGTGGCGCTGCGCACCCACGGCCGGGTCGTGGACGAGATGGTGCTGCGCAGCCCCTCCGGGCTGAAGGCCGCGCTCGGCGAGAACCCCAAGCGCGTGTACGGGGAGAGGAAGCAGACCCCCTCGACCCGGCTCGGGGTCGCGCTCACGATCCGGAAGGCCTTCGCGACCGCCCGCGCCTGGTCCGCGAAGCCGGCCGAGGAGCGGGACGCGGACCTGGTCTCCGAGGCCCTGACGAAGGTGCTCGAGCGGGAGATCCCCTGGCGTCAGCACGCCCACCGCGCCGACGACATCGCGACCGCCCTGCGCCTGGCCGAGGAGTTCGGCTACCGCCTGGTCCTGGACCATGGCACCGAGTCCTACCTGATCGCGGACAGAGTGGCCGAGGCCGGGGTGCCGGTGCTCTACGGGCCCCTGATCGTCTCCCGCTCCAAGGTCGAGGTGCGCCACCGCACCCCGGCCGCCCCCGGCCTGCTCGCCGCCGCCGGGGTCGAGGTCTCGATCATCACCGACCATCCGGTGGTGCCGATCGAGTTCCTCGTCCACCAGGCGGCGCTCGCGGTCAAGCACGGGATGGAGCCCGCGGACGCGCTGCGCGCGCTCACCCTGCACCCGGCGCGGGTGCTCGGTCTCGAGGACCGCATCGGCTCACTCGCCGTCGGCAAGGAGGCGGACCTGGTGCTGTGGGAGGGCGATCCGCTCGACGTGCGCCACCGCTCGCTGCGCGTGTGGCAGGGCGGTCGCGAGGTCATGCGCCGCGGGGCCGACGGCGAGCCCGTGATCGCCCCTCGCTGATCGCGCGGGCCCGAGAACCCACCAACTCACCAAGCCACCAACTCACCCACTCACCCACTCACCCACTCACCCACTCACCCACCCGATCGGGTCAGATTCTGAGCCATTTCAAGCCCGGAAATGGCTCAGAATCTGACCCGATCCGCCTTCTGTCGCGCGGCGAGAGCGGCGGGACCGCGCACCGCCGGGGCGGTCAGTCGTCGACGCGGACCTCGCCGGTCTCGACGTCCACCTCGACCTCGACGTCGTCGTCGCCGCTGCGGTCGATGTCGATCGTGTAGCGGATCCGGTCGTCGTCGGAGTCGAGGTCCCAGCCGGAGACGCGGCCCGGCGCCTCCCCGAGCGCGAGCTCGATCGCCTCGGCGTAGGGCATCGGGGAGGTCACGTCGACGGCCGGGTCGCGGTCGTCGTCATCGTCCTGGTCGTGCTCGGTGACCTCGCCGCTGGTCGCGTCGATGTCGAGCTCGTGCTGGCGGCCGTCCTGGACGATCTCGAGCTCCCACTCCCAGGTGGCGTCGTCGTGGTCGATCTCGATCTGCACGAGCTCGCCCCCGCCGACGGTGCCGAGGCCGATCTCGACCGCCTTCTCGGCGGTGATCGGCAGCTCCTCGGTGGCGAGATCGGCGCCCTCGGGCAGCGCCGCGCCGTCGGCCGCGGGCGCGGCTCCCCCGGCCCCGCCCTCGTCGGAGGCGCCGTCGGCCGTGCCGTTCCCCGCGCCCTCGTCGGAGGCGGCGCCGTCGTCCTCCTGCTCGGAGGCGCCGGGGCCCTCGACGGCGGGCGCCTCGTCGCTGCGCGTGTCGGCCCCGCACCCGGCCGCGAGGCCGACCACGAGGGCGCCGAGGGCGAGGGCTCGGGCGGTGCTGCGGGTGCGGGCGAGGGTGCGGGCGAGGGTGCGGGTCATGGGATCAGCCTTCCTGGGGTCGGCCGACGGTCGCGGCCCGTCGGTCTGCGTGTCACCCCAGGCTAGGCCTCCGCTGCGAGGTGCCGGTGTTTCCTGAGCGAGTTCTCATCGGCTCCTCATACCTCCTTCATCGACCGCGCCCGGACAGGCAGCACCGTCGGCATGCTCGGGCCCGAAGGTCCCTTCCCCGGGGTGCTCCGCGGCCCTACGGTGGCCATGTCGCGCCGGCCCGTCCGGACGGTGCGACGCCGCAGGCCCCCGGCACGACACGACGGGCACGACATGCCCGGCACGAACGACAAGGAAGGCATCATGTCCCCCGTTCCCACGTGGCCCGACGCCCCCGCCTCCGCTCCCACCGACACCGACCTCGAGCGGCTCGACGCCTGGTGGCGCGCCGCGAACTACCTCTCGGTCGGCCAGATCTACCTCAAGGACAACCCCCTGCTGCGGGGACCCCTGCAGCGCGAGCACGTCAAGCCCCGCCTGCTCGGGCACTGGGGCACCACCCCGGGGCTGACCTTCCTGTACGCCCACGCGAACCGGGCCATCGCCCAGCGCGGGCTGGACGCCATGTACATCACCGGTCCGGGGCACGGCGGGCCGGGGCTGGTCGCCGCGACCTACCTCGAGGGCACCTACTCCGAGGTGTATCCCGCGGTGAGCGAGGACGAGGCCGGGATGAACCGCCTGTTCACCCAGTTCTCCTTCCCCGGCGGGATCCCCTCCCACGTCGCCCCGGAGACGCCCGGGTCGATCCACGAGGGCGGCGAGCTCGGCTACTCCCTCTCCCACGCCTACGGCGCCATGTTCGACAGCCCCGACCAGATCGCGTTCACCGTCGTGGGCGACGGCGAGGCGGAGACCGGGCCGCTGGCGACCTCCTGGCACTCCAACAAGTTCGTCAACCCCCAGCAGGACGGGGTGGTGCTGCCGATCCTGCACCTGAACGGGTACAAGATCGCGAACCCCACGGTGCTGGCCCGCATCGGCGACGAGGAGCTCGAGGCGCTGATGCGCGGCTACGGGCACGAGCCGCTGCTGTTCACCGGCGGATTCGATGACGAGGACCCGCTGGAGATCCACCGCCGCTTCGCGGAGGTGCTGGATACGGCGCTGGACCGCATCGCCGAGATCAAGGCGCAGGCCGCCGATGACGCCGCTGCCGGGCGGGAGGCCGAGCGACCCGCCTGGCCGATGATCGTGCTGCGCACCCCGAAGGGCTGGACCGGCCCGAAGGAGATCGACGGACAGAGGACGGAGGGGTCCTGGCGCTCGCACCAGGTCCCGCTCGCCAGCGCCCGCGACACCGACGAGCACCTCGCCGATCTCGACGCGTGGCTGCGCTCCTACCGCCCCGAGGAGCTGTTCGACGAGGACGGGCGGCTCGTCCGGGAGGTCGCGGAGATCGCCCCGCGCGGCGAGAAGCGGATGTCGGCCAATCCCTCCACCAACGGCGGCTCGGTGCTCGAGCCCCTGCGCCTGCCCGATTTCCGCGACTACGCCGTGGACGTGCCCGTCCCCGGCGGCTCCGTCGCCGAGGCGACGAGGGTGCTGGGCACCTGGCTGCGGGACGTGGTGCGGGACAACCCCCGGACCTTCCGCATCTTCGGGCCCGACGAGACGGCCTCGAACCGGCTCCAGGCCGTCTACGAGGTCACCGACAAGCAGTGGAACGCGGACCTCGAGGAGCACGACCGCGCCGAGCACCTCGCCCGGGCGGGCCGTGTGATGGAGGTGCTCTCCGAGCACCAGTGCCAGGGCTGGCTCGAGGGCTACCTGCTCACCGGCCGGCACGGTCTGTTCTCCTCCTACGAGGCGTTCGTCCACATCGTCGACTCGATGGTCAACCAGCATGCGAAGTGGCTGAAGGTCACCAACGAGATCGAGTGGCGTCGGCCGATCGCCTCGCTGAACTACCTGCTGAGCTCGCACGTGTGGCGCCAGGACCACAACGGCTTCTCCCATCAGGACCCGGGCTTCATCGACCACATGGTCAACAAGAAGGCCGAGATCGTGCGGGTCTACCTGCCGCCGGACGCGAACACGCTGCTGTCCACCTACGACCACTGCCTGCGCTCGACGCAGTACGTCAACGTGGTCGTCGCGGGGAAGCAGCCGAACCCGAACTGGCTGTCGATGGACGAGGCGATCGTGCACTGCACGCGCGGCCTGGGCATCTGGGACTGGGCCGGGACCGAGCAGCCCGGCGAGGAGCCGGACGTGGTCCTCGCCTGCGCCGGCGACATCCCCACGATCGAGGTGCTCGCCGCCGCGAAGATCCTGCGCGAGCAGATCCCGGGGCTGCGGGTGCGGGTGGTGAACGTGGTGGACCTGATGCGCCTGCAGGACGACACCGAGCACCCGCACGGGCTCTCGCAGCGGGACTTCGACGGATGCTTCGGGGAGGACATCCCGGTGGTGTTCGCCTATCACGGCTACCCGTGGCTGATCCATCGCCTCGCCTACCGTCACGACCGGTACTCCCGCATCCACGTGCGCGGCTACAAGGAGGAGGGCACCACCACCACGCCCTTCGACATGCTGATGCGCAACGACACAGACCGGTACCACCTGGTCATGGACGTGATCGACCACGTCGACGGGCTCGCGGTGCGCTGCGCAGCCCTGCGCCAGCGGATGGTCGACACCCGGATCCGGGCCCGCGCCCACGCCTACGAGCACGGCGAGGACGCCCCGGAGATCGTCGACTGGCAGTGGAGCGACGAGGTCGACGCCGGCGCGACGGGGGCCGACACCGGCGGGGACAACGAGTGAGGATCCCGGCGGGCCGCCGCACGACGGCCCGCCGGGGCGCTCGCCCGCTCAGGGGCCGGGACGCTCGAGGTCCGGGATCTCGGGCAGCGCCCCGTAGCCGGCGGAGAGGTATGTCGCGACCGCGCCGGTGAGGGAGCGCGGCGTGCACACCGTCGCGCTCGAGGAGCCCGAGCTGCGCAGCCATGCGGCGGCGGCCAGGCACATCGCCCGGCCGTGGCCCCTCCCGCGATGCTCGGGGTGCACGCCGAGCGGTTCGATGAGGCCGGGCCTGCCGGGGCCGGCGGACCACGCCGTCAGGACCGCGACCGCGGCGCCGTCCCGGTCCCGTCCGAGCAGCGACACCGCCTCGCGATGGGCGGGACCGGTGAGCATCGTGCGCAGCCACTCGGCGGTCACGCCCGAGCTGTCGAAGGCGGCGCGGTGGACGGCGGCGTAGTCCTCGATGTCGGCCTCCGCCACCGGCGCGATCTGCAGGGAGGCCTCCTCGACCGGGGCGGCGAGGTCGCGGCGCAGCGGTACCCAGGGCTCCCCCTCGATCCAGCCCTGCGCGCGCAGCTGCCGGCGCAGCGCAGGGGCCGAGCGCGCCTCGACGGACGCCCGCCCTCCGGGGAGGACGCCCCGGTCGGAGGAGGCTATGTCCTCGCCGAGCGCACGGGCGAGCTCCTCGTCCTCGAGGAGGTCCGGTGCGAGGGCGAGGCGCACCAGCCGGGGCCCGTCGAGCATCCCCAGTGCCGCCGGGCGGGAGCCCAGGCGCCACAGGCGCAGGTCCGCGGCGACGGCCTGCGCACCGCGCAGATGGTGCCAGCCCAGGTCGCCGGGGTGCAGCGGCACCTGCTGGTCCTCGGCCTGCCACGACCGGAGCGTCGCGAGCACCGGCTCGAGCTCGGAGGAGTGCGGGGCGGAGAGCGAGATGGCGACCATGCGGTGATGGCATCACCGATCGCCGCACCGCGTCCACCCGATACCCGTCGGCGGCGCCGGACGGGGAGCGGGAGGGCCCGTACCCTCGAGGGAGCGGACCCGGCGGCGAGCCGAGAGTGCCGGGCACGCAGGAGGTGGGGCCATGAGTCACGAGGAGCGGCAGGATCAGCGGCGGGGCGACGACGCCAGGTCGCTCGACGCCCGTCGCGCGGGCGGGACGCTCGAGCCCGAGGGCATGGACGAGCCCGAGGGGACGGACGCGCCCGAGGGGACGGAGCGGATCCGTCGGGTCGTGCGGGTGCGCGGCCGGGTGCAGGGCGTCGGCTTCCGGATGGACGCCGCCCGCGAGGCCGCGCGGCTCGGCGCCGACGGGACGGTGCGGAACCTGTTCGACGGTTCCGTCGAGGCGGACGTCGAGGGCGCGCCAGAGGTGGTCGAGGCGATGCTCGACCACCTCCGGGCGGGTCCTGCGAGCGCCCGCGTCGACGGGATCGACGTGCGCCGCGAGCGTCCGCGCGGCGCGAGGGGCTTCCGGATCAGCGGCTGAGGGCGGCGAAGGCCTCGCCGATCTCCTGCTCGCCGTCGTTGTAGGTCACGAACCTCCCGACCGTGCCCGGCTCGGCGAGGGCCGCGACGATCGTGCGCGCGACGTTTCCGCGGGAGACCGTGCCGCTCTCCGTCGCAGCGGTGTCGATCCGGCCCGTGGGCTCCTCGAGGGTGAGGCCCGAGGGGGCGAGGATCGTCCAGTCCAGCTCGGTGCCGCGCAGGTGCTCGTCGGCGCGGGCCTTCGCCTCGGCATAGGCGTGGAAGGGGTTGTCCTCGGGCACGCCGTGCTCGAGCGAGGCGCCGAAGTAGCTGACCATCACGTAGCGGTGCGCGCCGACGCGCTGGGCGGCGTCCATCGACGCGACCGCCGCGTCGAGATCGACCGCGCGGGTGCGCTCGGGGCTCCCGCCGCCGGCGCCGGCGGACCAGACCACCGCGTCCTTGCCGCGCAGCAGCTCGTCCCATCCCCCGGCGTCGAGGTCCTCGATGTCGCTGAGCACGGGCTGCGCACCGATCGCCTCGATCTCCTGAGCGTGCTCGGGGTTGCGGATGACCGAGTGCACGGTGTGCCCCGCCTCCACGAGCAGCGGTGCCGCGAGCAGCGCGACCTTGCCATGTCCTCCGATGAGTGCGATATCCATGCCCCCACCCTGTCACCGCGACGGGCGCCGGTCGAGGGTGCAGGGGCGATGTTCGCCGACGGGATACACGGGAATGCTCGCGGACGGCGCGAGGCGGGGGCCTCGGAGCACGGACCTCGATCCGCGCGAGGATCCGCATGGGCCCGGTGCGCGCGAGCCGGGTGGGCGCGAGTCCGGTGCGCGCGAGCCGAGTGGAAGTCGGCCCGGTGCACGGCCGACGTGATCCGCCGCGGCGCTATCCTGAGCCGGGTCGCCCCCTGCGACCGCCTCTTCGAGCAAAGGACCAGACCATGGCCGGTGGACTCGCCGCTCTCCTCGATGATGTCGCCGCGCTCGCACGACTGGCCGCCGCCAGCGCCGACGACGTCGCCGCCGCCTCGGCGAAGGCCGGTTCCAAGGCGATCGGCGTCGTGATCGACGACGCCGCCGTGACCCCCCAGTACGTCCGGGGGATCAAGCCCGCGCGCGAGCTGCCGATCATCTGGCGGATCACCAAGGGCTCCCTGCGCAACAAGCTGATCATCATCCTGCCGATCCTGCTGCTGCTGAGCGTGTTCGCTCCCTGGCTGCTCACCCCGATCCTCATGCTCGGCGGCCTGTACCTCAGCTTCGAGGGCGCGGAGAAGGTCTGGGAGCTCGTGCGCGGCAAGCCCAAGCAGGCTCCCGCGAGCGCCAAGGGGGCCGATGCGGAGGGCAAGGTGGTCTCGGGCGCCGTGCGCACCGACCTGATCCTCTCCGCGGAGATCATGGTGATCTCGATGAACTCGGTGGACACCGACAACCTGTGGATGCGCGCCGCGGTGCTCGTGGTGATCGCCGTGGGCATCACCGCGCTGGTCTACGGCGCCGTGGGCCTGCTGGTGAAGATGGACGACATCGGCCTGGCGATGGCCCGGGACGAGGACGCCTCGGAGGCCAGGCGCCGCTTCGGCGACGGCCTGGTCCGCGCCATGCCGAGGGTGATGGACGTGATCAGCTACGTCGGTATGGTCGCGATGCTGTGGGTGGGCGGCCACATCCTGCTGGTCGGCACCCACGAGCTCGGCCTCGCCCAGCCCTACGGCATGGTGCACCACCTCGAGGGGCTGGTCGCGGACGTTGCCGGGGTCGGCGCGCTGCTCGCCTGGCTCGTGAACACCTTCTTCTCCTTCGTGATCGGTCTGATCATCGGCGCCGTCGTCGCGGTGATCGTGCACTTCCTGCCCTTCGGCCATCACGGCGAGGGCGAGGGGCACGGCGAGGACGCCGAGCACGGCAAGGGCGAGGGGCAGGGTGAGGACGCCGAGCACGCAGAGCGCGCCGCCCGTGCCGAGGCCTCCGCCGAGGACGGGCGAGCCGGGCAGGAGTCCGCCGGCGAGCCGACGGAGCCCCCGGCGCCCCGCTGACGTCGGCGCCCGGCGCCCGGCGCCCGACGCCCAGCGCCCGACGCCCAGCGCCCAGCGCCCAGCGCCCAGCGCCCGCGACAGGGGCACAGCACGATCGGGTCAGGTTCTGAGCCATTTCCGCGGCGGGAACGGCTCAGAATCTGGCCCGATCCGCGTCGGCGGGCTCGATGCCGCAGCCGGCCCGCCGCGACGGCGTCGCGCACGGCCCCCGTCGCTTGCGAGGCCGTGTGGGCTGTGGAACGGTGGGCCACCCTCTGATCCCGACCCAGGAGTCACACCGCCGTGCATCCCGTCGATCGTCGTTCCTTCCTGCGCCTGTCCACCTCGGCCGCCGTCGGCACCACCGCCGTCGTCACGACCCTCGCCGGCGGCGCCGCCTGGGCCGGGCCGCGTCGCGCGGAGCCCGCTGCCTCGCCGCACGGCGCGGCCCCCTCACCCGCCGAGACGGACTCCGCCCTCCCGCCCTCGCGCGAGTTCCGGGCCATGTGGCTCTCCTCGGTGGTGAACATCGACTGGCCCTCCGCGGCAGGCCTGAGCGCCGAGGAGCAGCAGGCGGAGTACCTGGCCTGGCTGGACCTGGCCCAGGAGCTGGGCCTGAACGCGGTGATAGCCCAGGTGCGGCCCACCGCCGATGCCTTCTGGCCCTCCCGCTTCGAACCGTGGTCGATGTACCTCACCGGCACCCAGGGGCAGGACCCCGGCTATGACCCGCTCGCCTTCCAGATCGATCAGGCCCATGCCCGCGGCCTGGAGTACCACGCCTGGTTCAACCCCTACCGGGTGGCGATGACCGAGGAGCCGGAGCTGGTCCCGGACCATCCGGCCCGGCGGCACCCGGAGTGGGTGTGGCCCTTCGGCGGGAAGCTCTACTACGACCCGGGCCTGCCCGAGGTGCGGGCCTTCGTGCAGGACGCGATGATGGACGCGATCTCCCGCTACGACGTGGACGGCGCCCACTTCGACGACTACTTCTATCCCTATCCGGTCGAGGGCGAGACCTACCCCGACGAGCAGACCTACGACGAGCACTCCGACGGCTCCGTGCCGATCGAGGACTGGCGACGCGAGAACATCGACGCCCTGGTGCGGGAGATGCATGAGCGGATCCGGGCGGAGAAGCCCTGGGTCCGCTTCGGGATCAGCCCCTTCGGGATCTGGCGGAACGCCACCAGCGATCCCGAGGGCTCGGACACCTCCGGCTCGGAGTCCTACGACATCATCTCCGCGGACTCCCTGCGCTGGGTGCGCGAGGGCTGGGTCGACTACATCAACCCCCAGATCTACTGGCAGTTCGGGCACACGGCCGCGGACTACGAGACCCTCGTGCACTGGTGGGCGGAGAAGGTCGAGGGCACGGGCGTGGGCCTGTTCATCGGCGAGGCCGCGTACAAGGCGATCGACGGCACCTTCGAGGAGCTGACCGAGCTCGGCGACCACCTCGATCTCACCCGCTCGCTCCCCGCGGTGGACGGCAACGTGCTCTTCAGCGCGGCGAGCCTGCGCGATGACACGGTCGGCGCGGTGGAGGATCTGGTCGAGCGCCATTACGCGCATCCGGCGGTGGTGCCCGCGCTCGCGTCGGTGCCCGGCGAGGCGCCCGAGCGGCCGACGGTGCGCACAGTTCGCCCCCGCGGCAGCGGGGTGCAGGTGCGCTGGCGGGCGCCCGGCGCCACCTCCGTGGCGCTGTGGCACCTGCCGAGCGCCGAGGTCGGCGAGGCGGCGCTCGCCGACGGCCGGAACCTGGTCGCGGTGGTGCGGGCGGAGCGCGCCGCGGGCGAGGTCGTGCACGAGGGGGCCGACGGGAGCGGGTTCTACGCGGTCACGGCCTATGACCGCACCTGGCAGCAGAGCGAGCCCTCCGCGCCCGTCGCCGTCCGACGCTGAGCCCGCACAGTCCAGCCCGACCCGGCCCCACCTCGCACGCCCGGCCCCACCTCGCACGCCCCGCCCCGCCCCGCCACGCCCCGGCACCTCGATCGGGTCAGATTCTGAGCCACTTCGGCATCGAAAATGGCTCAGAATCTGACCTGATCCGCCTTGGGTGGGCCTGCGGCGTGGACCTGAGCCGATCCGCCTCGGGCAGGCCTGCGGCGAGGACCTGAGCCGATCCGCCTCGGGTGGGCCTGCGGCGAGAACCTGTCCTGATCCGTCGCGAGGGCTCCCGCGAGGGAAGAGAGGGAGAGGCTGCCCGCGTCGGGGTCAGCCCACCGAGGGGGTGACGGGCGGCTCGGCTGACCAGGGGAAGACGATCCACTCGTCGGTGCGGTGCCACACGAAGTCCGGGTCCACGACCGATCGCGGCTTCGCGTAGACGACGGCGCTGCGGGCATCGGCGCCCATCTCCCGCAGGAGGTCCAGCACCAGGGCGAGGGTGCGGCCGGAGTCGGCGACGTCGTCGACGACCAGCAGGCGCTTGCCCTCGATCGACTCGGTGTCGAGCATCGGTGCGAGCAGCACCGGATCGGGCAGGGTCTCGTGCACATCGGTGTAGAACTCGACGTTGATCGCGTCGGAGAGCTTCACGCCGAGGGCGTAGGAGAGCGCGCCGGCAGGGAGCAGGCCGCCGCGGGCCACGGCGATGATGATCTCCGGGTCGAAGTCGGAGTCCGCGATCGTCTGGGCGAGCTCGCGCGAGGCGGTGCCGAACAGCTCCCAGGTCAGCACCTCCTTCTCGACGAGGTCGGAGGAATCGGCGTGGTAGGCCTGGGTCATCGGGTCACAGCTCCTGGGGGTGGGCGGCGCGGAGTGCTCCGATGGTAGCCGCCCGTCCTGCGCCACCCCCTGCCACGGGCAGTCGGGATGGCCGACGCCTCAGTCCCGCCGCCGCCCCAGTCCCGCCGACGCACCGACCGGGGAACGGCGCTCCCGGCACACCGGGTCCGGCTCAGGGGCGCGGAGCGTCGCCCTCGCCCGTCGGCCCCTCGGCGGCGCCGCCCTCTCCGGCCGCCTCGCCCTTCTCGTGCTCCTCGGGCAGGGGATTCCCCTCCTCGTCGAGGTACACACCGCGGTCGTAGTCGTAGTCGATCGGGTTGCCGTCCTCGTCGGTGCGGGCGTACCACTCCGTGACCTCGGGCGCGGTGGAGTCGAACTCGCCGCCGGTGGCGTACTCGCTGTCCGGGGCGGTCGGCTCGATGGCGAGCGCGAAGTGGTCGCCGTACTCGGCCACGCCGTGCCTGACGGCGTTCTCGACCGCGGCCGCCTGGTAGCGGTCGCGGATCGCCATCGGGTCGTGGCGCAGCTCCTTCATGAGCGCGACCGCCATCAGCACGAGGATCACCGCGAAGGGCAGTGCCGTGACGACCACCAGGTTCTGCAGGCCGGACAGCGCGTTCTCCCCGCCGAACAGCAGGATCACCACGGCGATCCCGGACATGCACAGCACCCAGAACGCGGTGACGAGGCGGTTCGGCTCGGGGTTGCCGCGCTGGGACATCTGCGAGTTCACGAGCGAGGCCGAATCGGCGGTGGTGATGAAGAAGATCGCGAGCACCACGATCACGAGCGCTGCGACGATGCCGCCTCCGGGCAGCCTGTCCACGACGGTGAAGAAGATCTCCGCCGGGAGCGGGAGGGAGTCGGCGGTCCCGTCGGGGGCGATCGCGGCGCCCGGGTCGGCGACCCCCGTGGTGTTCCCGTCGGCGTCGAGGGTGCTCGCCCGGCGCTGCAGCCAGATCGCGGTCCCGCCGAGGATCGCGAAGGCGAGCACGATGATCGAGGAGGGGATCAGCAGCACGCCGAGCACGAACTGGCGGATGGTGCGGCCCCGGGAGATCTTCGCGACGAACACGCCCACGAAGGGCGCCCAGCTCACCCACCACGCCCAGTAGAACGTGGTCCAGCTCGAGAGGAAGGTCTGCATCGCCTCGCCCTCGGACATGTTCGCCGCGAGCATCTCCGGGAGCGTCCCGAAGTACTCGGTGATCGCGCCGGGGACGATGTTGACGAGGAAGACGGTGGGCCCCACGACGAAGAAGAAGATCGCCAGGCCCACGGAGAGCACCATGTTGATGTTGGACAGCCAGCGGATGCCCTTGGCGACACCGGAGACCGCGGAGGCGATGGTGCCGATGGTGAGCACCATGATGATGACCATCGCGACGGTGTTCCCGGTGGGGCCGATGCCGCTGACGATCTCCACGCCGCGCGCGATCTGCAGGGCGCCGATGCCGAGGGAGGCGGCGGTGCCGAAGAGGGTCGCGATGATCGCGAGGGCGTCGATGATGCGGCTGGGGATCGAGGTGGAGTCGCCGCCCCAGAGCCCCGAGACGATCGAGCTCATGAGCGGCACGCGCCCGCGGCGGTAGGAGATGTAGGCGACGGCGAGTCCGACGATCGCGTAGATCGCCCAGGCGTTGACGCCCCAGTGCAGGGCGGACTGGGCGATCGCGCCCTTCATCGCGTTCATGGAGCCCGCGTCGTAGGGCGCACCGGGGCGCGGGGAGAGGTAGTAGGTCAGCGGCTCGTAGGGGCCGAAGAAGATGATGCCGATCCCGATGCCGGCGGCGAAGAGCATCGCCGCCCAGGAGGCGGTGCCGTACTGGGGCTTCTCGCCGTCGAGGCCCAGCGGGATCCTGCCGTAGCGGGACAGGGCGATCACCAGAAGGAGCAGCACCATCGCGATCGCGAGGACGTTGAACAGCCACCCGAGGTTCGCCATCACCCAGCCGAGCGCCGCGCCGGAGACGTCCAGGACCTGCTGGGGCGCGATGATCCCCCAGGTCACGAAGCCGACGATCAGCACGCCGACGGTCACCAGGATCGGGACGTCCACCCCGTAGCGCACCTTCTGGTCCTCGACGGAGACTCCCGGCACCAGCGCCGGATGGATGCTGTGGGGGTAGTTCACCTCGTCGAGGAAGCGCTTGGCCTGGCCGCGCCGCGTGTAGAGGCGCACCCGCCGCTCGGCGGCGTACTCGTCGGCGGCCTTCACGGCCGAGCTCTCGCGCGAGCCCTGGTCCGGCGGGGTCATCGTTCCTCCTGGGAGTGGACGGCGTCCCCACTGTAGGGGCGGGCGCTCTCGCGCCCCGACCAGCGACCTCAAGCAACACATTCCCACTTTGTGACCCTGTTGTTCTCTGTGGCTTTCGGGCGTACCCTGCTCTCATGCCGCGGCGGCCACGCCGCCCGCCCTCCGACGAAGCAGGTGCCCATGTACGCCCGTGAACGCCAGCGCCGCATCCTCGAGCTGCTCGAGTCGCTCGGCCGCGTGACCGTCACCGACCTCGCCGCCGGCTTCGAGGTCACCACCGAGACGGTGCGCCGCGACCTCGATCAGCTCGCGGGAGAGCGCCTGCTCGTACGGGTCCACGGCGGGGCGGTGCCGCCCAGCGGCGCGGAGGTCGAGCCCGACCTCGACGCACGGCGCATCACCAACGTCGAGGCCAAGCGCCGCATCGCCCGCGCCGCCGTGCGGCTGCTGCCCGAGGACCCGCGCGCCGCGGTGATGCTCGACGCCGGCAGCACCGTCGGCGAGCTGGTCCCTCTCCTCAGCGGCCGGCGCGGCCCCGTCATCACCCACGCGCCGGCGATCGCGCAGGGCGCTCTGGTGCACACCGATCTCGAGGTGCACGTGCTGCCGGGCCGGGTGCGTCCCACCACCCAGGCCGCGGTCGGGGCGGCGACCGTCGAGGCGGTCCGCGCGCTCCACCCCGAGCTGGTCGTGCTCGGCTGCAACGGCCTGGACGCCAGCGGCTTCACCACCCCCGATCCCGACGAGGCGGCGGTGAAGTCCGCGATGGTCCGCGGCGGCGCACGGCGCGTGATGCTCGCGGACTCCTCGAAGGCGGGCGCCCGCCATCTGGTCACCTTCGCGACCACCGCCGAGATCGACACCCTCGTGACCGACGAGGGCCTGCCCGCCGAGCTCGCCGCCGCGCTCGAGGAGTCCGGGATCGAGGTGCTCACGGCATGATCCTCACCTTCACCGCGAACCCCTCGCTGGACCGCACGGTCGAGCTGCCCGGCCCGCTCACGCCCGGCGGGGTGCACCGCCTCGGCGCCGATCGCACCCAGCCCGGCGGCAAGGGCATCAACGTCGCCCTCGGCGTGCACCGCGCCGGTCTGCCCGTCACCGCCGTGCTCCCCGCCGCGCCGACGGATCCGCTGCTCACGCTGCTCGAGGCCGAGGGCCTCCCCCATCGCCCGAGCCCGATCGCGGGCCGGGTGCGCACGAACCTCACCGTGCTCTCCGCCCCGCAGGTGACCACCAAGCTCAACGAGCCCGGTGCCGAGCTCACCGCCGCGGAGGTCCAGGAGCTCGAACGGCTGCTCCTGGAGAGCACCTCCCCCGGGGACATCGTGATGCTCTCGGGCTCCCTCGCCCCCGGTCTGCCGGTCGACGAGTACGTGCACCTGGTGATCGCGCTGCGGGCGCGCGGCGCACGGGTGGGCGTGGACACCTCCGACGCGCCTCTCGCGGCGCTCGCCGCCGCGCTGGACCGCGCCGCCCCCGACATCCTCAAGCCCAACGCCGAGGAGCTCGGCCAGGTGCTCGGCACCGACGGCGCGGCCCTCGAGGCCGAGGCCGCCGACGGGCACCTCGAGCCGGTGGCCGAGGCCGCGCTGGACCTGCACCGCCGCGGGGTCGGCGCAGTGCTCGTGACCCTCGGCGGGGCCGGCGGTCTCCTCGCGACCGAGGGAGCGGCCTGGTACAGCCCCTCCGCTCCTGTCGAGGTCGTCTCGACCGTCGGCGCCGGCGACTCCGCGACCGCCGGCTATCTCATCGCCCGTGCGCTCGAGGAGGAGCCCCCGCTGCGCCTCGCCCGCTCCCTCGCCTACGGCACGGCCGCCGTGGGCCTGCCCGGCACCACCATCCCCCGTCCCGATCAGGTCAGGATCGACGCCTCCCGCGTCGTCCGCCTCTGACCCCTCCCCCGCCCGCCCCCGCGGGCGGGGACGTTCGAAGGAGAACCCGATGTCCGCTGCGCTGATGACCCCCGAGCTGGTGAGGCTCGACGTCGCCCCACCCGGGGACAAGCACGCCGTGATCGGCATGATGGCCGATCTCGTCGCGGCGACCGGCCGCGCCGAGCGCGACGGCCTCGAGGCCGGTCTGCTGAAGCGCGAGGAGTCGTTCGCGACCGGCATGCCGGGCGGCTTCGCGATCCCCCACTGCCGCACCGAGGCCGTGCACGAGGCGGCGCTGGGCCTGGTGCGCCTGAGCGAGCCGGTGGACTTCGGCGCCCCCGACGGCCCGGCGGACCTGATCATCGCGATCACCGCCCCTGCCGGCACCGACGACCAGCACCTGACGCTCCTCGCCCAGCTCTCCCGCGCGCTGATCCGCCCCGAGTTCCTCGCCGCCCTGCGCGGCGCGGGCACGCCCGAGGAGGTCTCCGAGCTGGTCATGGGCGTGGTCGCCCCCGAGGAGCAGGGAGCGCCGACGACCGGCTCCGGGAGCTCGGCCGACGGCTCGGGGGCCGCGGCCGTCGCGGCGGACTCCGACCCGGCGACCGCCGTCGCGGAGGCCGGCTCCCCGTCCGCGGGTGACCCGCCGTCGGCCGACGGCCCCGTGCTGCTGGCGATCACCTCCTGCCCCACCGGCATCGCCCACACCTACATGGCCGCCGAGTCGCTCGAGAACGCCGCGAAGGAGAAGGGCGTCGAGCTGCACGTGGAGACCCAGGGCTCCGGCGGCATCACCCCGTTCACCGAGGAGCAGATCGCCTCGGCGAGCGCGCTGGTCATCGCCGCGGATGTCAACGTCTCCGGGCGCGAGCGCTTCGCCGGGCTGCCGCTCGTGGAGCATCCCGTCAAGCGCGCGATCTCCCACGGGCCGCAGATGATCGACGAGGCCGTCGCCGCGGCCGCCGACCCGTCGGCCGCGCGCGTCACCGCCGCCGCCTCCTCGACCGGGGCCGAGAAGGGCGGCGCCTCCCAGTCCTGGCCGCGCCGCATCCAGGGCGCGGTGATGACGGGCGTGTCCTACATGATCCCCTTCGTCGCCGCGGGCGGACTGCTCATGGCGCTCGGATTCCTGATCGCGGGCTTCGACGTCGCCTTCGTCGCCCAGGACGTCGCGACCACGAGCTCGCTCTCCTCGCTGCCCGGCCACATCGGCTACGAGGGGCCGACGGGCGCTGCCGAGACCGAGCGGGCCGGCCTCGCGCTCTACCTCGGCGCGGTCCTGTTCACGCTCGGGAACCTCGGGATGGGCTTCCTCGTCGCGGCGCTGTCGGGCTACATCGCCTTCGGCCTCGCGGGCCGTCCCGGCATCGCACCCGGCTTCATCGGCGGGGCGGTCTCCGTCGCGGTCGGCGCCGGGTTCCTCGGCGGCCTGATCACGGGCCTGCTCGCGGGTCTGATCGCCCTGTGGTTCACGACGCTGACCACGCCGCGCTGGCTCGCCGGGCTCATGCCCGTGGTGATCATCCCGCTGGTGACCACCTTCGTGGTCGGCGGGCTGATGCTGGTCTTCCTCGGCCGACCCCTCGCCTCCCTCATGACCGCCCTGCAGGACGGCCTGACGGGGATGTCCGGCTCCTCCGCGGTGCTGCTCGGCGTGATCATCGGCCTGATGATGTGCTTCGACCTCGGCGGGCCCGTGAACAAGGCCGCCTACCTCTTCGCGACCGCGGGACTGTCCCAGGGCACCGAGGCGTCCTTCCAGATCATGGCCGCGGTGATGGCGGCGGGGATGGTGCCGCCGCTGGCGATGGCGCTGTCGACCGTGGTGCGCCGCCGTCTCTACTCCCCCGTCGAGCGCGAGAACGGCACGACGGCCTGGCTGCTCGGCGCGGCGTTCATCTCCGAGGGCGCGATCCCCTTCGCCGCCGCGGACCCGCTGCGGGTGATCCCCTCGATGATGACCGGCGGCGCGGTCACCGGCGCGCTGGTCATGGCGATCGGGGTCGGCTCGCAGGCTCCGCACGGCGGGATCTTCGTCGCGTTCGCGATCAGCCCCGTGTGGGGCTTCCTGCTCGCGATCGTCGTCGGCACGCTGGTCGCGGCCTCGCTCGTGACCGCGGCGAAGGAGATCGGGGCGCGCCGCCAGGCCGCCGCCGCCTGAGCCGCCTCACCGGCCGACGCAGCCCGCCGACGGGACGCAGCCAGCCGACCGGGAGCAGCGCGCCGACCCGGCCGAGCAGCCTGCGGCGGCACGGAAGCGCCCCCCCCCCGCGGGGCGCGTCCGGATGCTCGGTGCCGACGAGCCCCCCGGCCCCGCGGCCGCCCGATGCCCCGGCGGACCCCGCAGGCCCCCGCGGGCCCCGACCGTGAGGAGCAGGGATGGAGGGCATCATCGCCGCGAGCGGAGGCTCGCAGCCCGACCCCCTGGTCGCGGCCGGGCCGCTCGGCCACATGCCCGCCTACGGCGGCACGCATCTGGGCATGCTGGTGCTGATCGCCGTGGCCGCCGTGGTGCTGGTCCGCTGGGCGCGCCGCACGGAGAGGCCACGGGTGGATCGGGTGCTGCGCGCGGCGGGCTGGGCACTGCTGGCGAACTCCGTGCTCTGGACCGTGTGGGGATTCATGCCCTGGGCGTGGAACCTCGAGGAGTCCCTGCCGCTGCACTACTCGGACGCGCTGCGCTTCCTGGTCCCGGTCGCGCTGATCACGCAGGCGCGCTGGGCGATCGTGGTGACCTGGTTCTGGGGCCTGACCCTGAACCTCCAGTCGGTGCTCACCCCGGACCTGAACTACTTCGTGTGGGTGCCGCTGGAGTGCGCCGAGTACTGGATCGCGCACGGCGCCGGGCTGCTCGCACCGGTGGTGCTGGTGTGGGGCCTCGGGTACCGGCCCACCTGGCGCGGCTACGGCCTCGCCTATGCGGCGACCCTGCTGTGGGCGGGCATCGCCGTCACCGGCAACGCCCTGACCGGCGCCAACTACGGGTATCTCAACCGAGCGCCCGCCGGGCCCTCGGTCCTGGACCTGCTCGGCCCGTGGCCGCAGTACCTGCTGGTCGAGGCGGTGCTGATCGCCGTGGTGTGGGCGCTGATGACCCTGCCGTGGGTGCTGATCGACCGCCGCGCGGGCACCCCGCCCTCGGGCCGTGCCGGTCTCGTGCGGCGCCCTGCCCGCGCTCAGGCCAGCAGCTCGAGCTCCGCGAGCCGCAGCGGTCCCTCGGAGGTCGCCACCACCAGCCGGTGACGCAGGCACGGCCGCGGCGAGGCGATCTCGAAGGGCCGGGTCTGGCGCCGCCACGCGAAGCGCTGCGCCTCCCGGGCATCGAGCACCTCCCAGCGCTCGCCGTCGTCCGAGCCCTCGAGCCGCCAGGCGATCGGGTCGCCGCCCTCGGCCTCCGCGGAGGTGAGGGTCAGGAAGCGAGCCTGCATCGGCTCCCCGAGCTCGGGCAGGTCGATCACGGCGCTCGCGGTGTCCAGGACGAGCTCGGTGCGGGCGTCGTCGTCCAGCAGCGGGTTCTCCGGGTCCCCGCCGAGGAGGTCCCGCAGCGGCTGGGGCCGCTGCCCCGGCGCGGTGGGCGAGGGCGGGACAGCGCCCCAGCCGGTCGGCGCCGCGCCGAGCTCCACCTCGATCTCGCCGCGGAGGTCGTCGTGGTCGATCCACGAGCCGTCGTGGTCACTGCCCCGCACCCGCATCCCCGAGATGCAGAGGTCCCGAGCGCCCGCCGGCGCCCCGCTCTCCGCGCGGGTCGTGACGGTGAAGCCCTCCCGACCGAGCGGGCGCACGCGGACCGTCTCGAACAGCGGGGCGACGAGGTGGTAGCGGCCCGTGCCCAGCTGCAGCGGATACAGGCCCAGCGCCGTCAGCAGCCACCAGGCGCTCATCTCGCCGTTGTCCTCGTCGCCCGGATAGCCCTGCCCGATCTGCTCGCCGACGAACAGGCGCCGCTGCACCTCCCGCACGATCCTCGAGGCCTCCTCCGGCGCGCCCACGTGGTGGAAGAGGAAAGGGATGTGGTGGGCGGGCTGGTTGGAGAAGCCGAACTGGCCCATCCGCACCGCCCGCGCCTCGACCATCTCGTGGATGGTCGTGGCATACGTGCCGCGGCGGTCGGCCCGCTCGGGCGTGTCGAGGTACTGCTCGAGCCGGCCGCGCAGCATGTCGCGCCCGCCGTGCAGGGCGGCGAGTCCCTCGGGGTCGTGCGGGGCGTGGAAGGCGAAGGTCCAGCCGTTCGTCTCGGTGAAGTCCCCGCCCCACTCCAGCGGGTCGAACTCCTCGGCGGGCACGGGGAAGGCGCCGTCGGAGCGGCGGCCGCGGAAGAACTCCGTCGCCGGGTCGAACAGGAGGGCGTAGTTCGCGCTGCGGGCGGCGAGATAGGCCGACTCGCCGCGCAGCCGCTCGGCCCTCGCCTCGTCCCCGTCGGCCTCGGCGCGCTCGGCGAGCAGGGCCGCCTGCGCGGCGATGCCGGCGTCGTTGATGTGCGCCTCGAGGCTCCAGGAGACCGTCTCGCCCACCCCGGTGTCGGTCGCGACGTAGCCGCGGAACACGGCGGTCTCCCCGCCCTTGCGACCCACCTCGGCGAAGGGCGGGGCGACGGTCGCATTGCGCAGCGCGGCCTCGTAGGCCGCCTCCGGATCGGGCAGCGGCACCCCCTTGACCTGCAGGTCCGCGAAGGCGATGTCGCTGCTGGTGCCGGTCATGCAGTCCGCGTACCCGGGCGAGGACCAGCGGGCGATCCAGCCGCCCTCGCGGTGCTGCTGCACGAAGCCGTCGGCGAGCTCCGCGGCGAGCTCGGGATAGAGCAGCGCGTAGGCGGGCCAGGCGGTGCGGTAGGTGTCCCAGAAGCCGTGGTCGACGTACATCCGCCCCGGCAGCACCTGCGCGTTGGTGCGCGAGTCGGTGGCCGCGCCGCGCACGGGCCGCACCGGGCTCGCGTGCACGGGCTCGACCACCTCGGCGGTGCCGCGGTTCTCCCAGTGGGAGCTCGGGTAGAGGTTCAACCGGTAGAGATTGCCGGTCAGGGTGCGGCGCTGGGCGGGCGTCGCACCGGGCGCCTCGATCACCTGCAGGCGACGGGTCCACAGCGCATGCGCCTCCTCGCGGACCTGCTCGAGGGAGCGCCCCGCGAGCTCGAGCGCGAAGGTGCGTCGAGCCTGGTCCTGGCCCAGCAGGCTCGTCACCAGGCGGACGGTGACGGTGCGGGTCCCGGGGGCGAAGCTGAGCACGCTGCCGTCGCTGTCCCCCTCGGCCTGGGCGACGCGCACGGGCGCGGGCTGCACCTCGGCGAGCACGTACATGCGCGTCGCCCCGTCGGCCCGATCGTTCCCCTCCGCGGGCGAGGCGTCGATCCAGCCCTGCACCCGGCCGTCGAACACGGCCCCGGCGGCGTCGAGGCGGCAGTGCGCATCGACGCCCTCGAGCAGCAGGTGTCCGGGTCCGTCCTCCGCGGGCAGGCTGATCTCGCAGACCGCGCCGTGGTCGGTGGGGGCCAGGCGCATCCCGACCCCGCCCTCGAGGTCGACGGCATAGAGGTCGGGGCGCGCGGTCTCGTCCTCGTGGGAGAAGGCCCGTTCCCGTGCGGCGGGGCTCGCATCCGGCGCCTCGCCCAGCAGCGGCATCATCACCAGCTGGTGGCGGTCGCCCATCCAGGGGCTCGGCTGATGGGTCAGGGACAGGCCCTGCAGGTGGGTGCGGTGGTACTGGTAGATCCAGCGACGGGTGCGGGCATCGGTCGCGGGGGTGAACTTCGCGAAGCCGTTGGGCAGGGCGGTGATCGGCAGGGTGTTCCCGCGGGAGAACTCGACGGCGGAGTGGGTGCCGCGCCGGGTGTCGACCCAGGCGACGGGGTCCTCGAGCGGCGGCTCCGCGGCCGGCGCGGCGATGACCGCGCCGTCGATCCAGCCGTGCAGGAGCTCGGGGGACGCCGCGTCCGCGGGGTCGGCTCCGAGGTCCTCCAGCAGCTGCGCCTCGGGGTCCTCGGGCGCGTCGAGCACCACCAGCACCTCGGCGATCGTGCGCCCGGCGAGCGCCTCGAGGGGCACCTGCACGTCGTTCCACTGGTCCGCGACGAGGATCCGCGCCTCGCCGAGCCCCCGCGCGGTCGCGAGGGAGCCGTGCTGGTCGAGAGGGTCCGAGGCGCAGAGTCGGCTGCCGTCCTCGCACACCAGGTCGAGGGCCACATGGGTCGCTCCCCACGTCATCGCCTCGTCCAGGGCGGGGTGCACGAACCAGCGCAGCACCTCGCCGGCGGCGATCGTGCGGCCGACGAGGGCGTCGGCACCCGCCTCGGCGGGCAGCTGCTGCTCGGCCCGCGCGCCGGCCTCCCCCGTGTAGCGCACAGCCCTCGCGGCGGAGACGGTCGCACCTCGGGGACGGTGCGGGGAGCCGACGGGTGCCTGGTCCGGGGAGAGGATCATCGCGCCAGCGTAGCGAGACGGGGGCGGCCGAGGGGTGAGGCGTGCGCAGGTGGGCCGCGATGGGGAGCGCTCCCCAACGCGGCCCCGCGCAGGGTGCGCGATACTCGCTGCCACCACGCCCAGCATCCTCAGGAGACGACATGGTCCACGCCCAGCCCCTCCAGGGGCACCCCTCGGCCGGCCGCGGCGGCCGGCCGAAGCGCCCGCTGTGGCACTGGCTCGTGCTGGCGAGCATCGCCCTGCTCGGCCTGCTGGTGGTGGGGGTGATGGCGGTGATCATCGCGGTGCAGCTGTTCACGCGCGGGAACCCGCAGTCCACGCTCGAGGACTTCTACACCTCGCTCGAGACCACCGACTGCGAGCTGTTCATGGACTCGACCACCGACGACTTCCGCAGCGCCACGGGCCTGACGAGCTGCGGCGTGTTCGAGCAGGAGCTCGGGGCGGTCAGCGCCGTGGACTACGAGGTCGACGAGCGGATCAACCGTCAGGGCTACGCGATCTTCGAGGTCACCGAGACGTACTCCGTCGACGGGCAGCAGCAGGAGGTGCCGCTGCGCTACTACGTGCGGCGCATCGACGGCCAGTGGGACCTCGACGGCATCGAGCTGCTCGACGAGAGCTCCGAGCCGATCACCTGAGAGTCCGGGGCTCAGCCCGGTCGGCGGGGCTCCTGCGCGGCAGGATCACGATGGGCGCGACACCGCGCCCGGTAGGCCTCCCCGCCGCCCACCTGGGCGGCGGTCGGGGACAGGGCGTCGGCCCCGTCGTCGGTCAGGCGGATGTGGAAGGCGGCGTCGGCCCCGCACACCGTGCACACGGCGGTGAGCTTCACGACCTCCTCGGCCCGCGCCATCAGCTCCGGCAGCGGGGAGAAGGGCGCTCCGTCGTAGGTGAGGCACAGCCCGGCCACGGCGACGTCGGTCCCCGCCTCGAGCAGCCCCTCCAGCACGGGCACCAGGGCGGGGCCGAAGAACTGCGCCTCGTCGAGGGCGAGCAGGTCGAGCCTCCCGTCCTGCGAGGAGGGCTCCGTCGGTCGCCCGCCCGCGAGACCGTCGAGCAGGTCCCGCAGCGCCGCCGGGTCCTCGAGCATCCGGGCGGGCGTGCTGCGCCCCAGGTGCGTGCTCAGCCGCTCCGCGCCGCCGCGGTCGTCGAGACGGTGCCCGACCACCTCGACGGCTCGGCCCGCGAGCCGCGCCCGGTGGACGCGGCGCAGCAGCTCCTCGGTCTTGCCCGCGAACATCGGGCCCGCGATCACCTGCAGTCGTCCTGCCTCCGTGGGGCGCATGGGAGAACAGTACGGCGCAGGGCCGACGCACCACGACGGCCGGCGGCCGTACAGTGCCGGGATGAGCAACCGGCGCCCCTCCCCGCTCTCCGGTCGCCGTCCCGCCCGGGACGAGCTGGCACGTTTCGCGACCCCGGACCCGGACTCGATCGACGACGTGCTGCCCGATCCGGGCCGGGGCGAGGAGCTGCGTCTGCTGATCGTGGGCATCAACCCCGGGCTGTGGACCGCGGCGGTCAACGCCCCCTTCGCCCGGCCCGGGAACCGTTTCTGGCCCTCCCTGCACCGGGCGGGCCTCACCTCCCGTCTCGTCGACGCCTCCCGGGGCCTGGACCCCGTGGACGAGCAGGACCTGCGCGCACGCGGCATCGGGATCACGAACCTGATCGGGCGGGCGACGGCGCGGGCCGACGAGCTGGGCCGCGAGGAGCTGCGCGACTCCGGTCGGCGCCTGGTCTCCCGCCTGCCGGCGCTGCGTCCCCGCACGGTCGCGATCGCCGGGATCACCGCCTTCCGCACCGCCTACGCGCTGCCCCGCGCCCGGCTGGGACGTCAGGATCCCGCCCAGGTCGAGGGATGGCCCGCCGCGGTCGACCTCCACGTCGTCCCCCAGCCCAGCGGGCTCAACGCCCATGCCACGATCGCCTCGCTCGCCGAGGACTGGCGTGCCGTGGCGCGCGCCGCGGGTGTCCTCCACGTGGACGAGAGCTGACCGGCGTCCGACGGGACGAGGGCGCCTGCCGGACGTGCTGATCGCGTCCCCGGTCGGGGCCGCCCCCATGACCTACAGTGCCAGCAGGTCCGGCGCTCGCGCCGGGACACGTCGACCTGGAGGAGATCACGGTGAGCAGCACCGAGCGCCCCGACCGCCCCGATGACCACAAGCGGTTCTCCCTCGGCGAGGACTGGATCGCGACGCTCGTGGGACTGGTCCTGTTCGCCGCCTGCATGGCCGGTCTGATCGCCCCGGAGCTGATCCCGTGAGCGCGGCCGAGCGCACCGGCACGGCCGCGGCGACCGCGACCGGCACCGTCGCGCCCTCCCCCGGGACCTCGCCGCGCGCCGCGGCCGGCTGGACCGTGGCCGGTCTCGTCATCGTCGTGGGCCTGGCCTGGCTGGTCTCCGTGCTCACCGACCTCGTCCCCGAGATCACCGAGGGCACGGGCCTCGGACAGGTCGCGAGCTCGATCGAGTACCCGGTCTACGCGATCGCACTCGGCTTCGTCGGCAACGCGGTGCTGTCCCTGACCGGGGTGCGCCGCCGCATGGCCGCCGCCTTCCGCACCGAGCTGTTCATCAAGGTGGGCCTCGTGCTGCTCGGTGCGACGGTGAACTTCGCGATCGTGGTCCGTGCGGCTGGTCCCGCAGTGCTCCAGGCGGTCCTGCTGATCACCGTGGTCTTCGCCTTCACCTGGTGGTTCGCCGGAGTGCTGGGCCTGGACGACCGCCTGCGCGCCCTGCTCGCCTCGGCCCTGTCGATCTGCGGGGTCTCGGCCGCGGTCGCGGCGGCCGGCGCGGTGGAGGCGAAGAAGGAGCAGCTCGCCTACACCGCGACCCTCGTGATCGTCTTCGCGGTGCCCTCGATCTTCCTCCTGCCCTGGCTCGCGAACCTGATGGGCCTGCCGCCCGCGGTCACCGGGGCCTGGATCGGCGGCAACATCGACACCACCGCCGCCGTCACCGCCGCGGGCGCGGTCGCCGGCGAGCAGCCGCTGCAGATCGCCTCGATCGTCAAGGTCACCCAGAACGCCCTGCTGGGCATCGTCGCGGTGCTGCTGACCCTGTACTTCGCCTTCCGGGTCGCACCCGGGGCCGGGCGGGCCGCCGCCTCCGGCACGCGCCGGATCGGCGACCGTCGCTCCCTCGCGATGCTCTGGGAGCGGTTCCCGAAGTTCGTGCTCGGCTTCCTGCTCGCCTCGATCGTGGCGACGGCGCTCGCGGAGTCCCTCCCGGCCGACGTGCTCGAGCCGCGGCTCGACGCGGCCAAGGAGCTGCAGACCTGGGCGCTGACCCTCGCCTTCGTCTCCATCGGCCTGGAGTTCAACGCCTCGAGCATCAAGGAGTCCGGCTGGAAGCCGATCGTCGTCTTCGCGGCGGCGACCCTCGTGAACCTCGTCGTCGGGCTCGGCCTCGCCCTGCTGCTGTTCCGCGACTTCACGTTCTGAGCCCGGGACAGGGCGGCACGGGCGCCCTCCTGCGACCGCGCCGCTACGGTGGCCTCCATGCCTCCCCGTGACCCCGCGCCCCACGGCGCCGCCTCCCGCTGGTCGGCCGCGGTGGTCAGCGCTCGCTCCGCCCGGAGGCGCCGGCTGCCCCGCCACGCCGCGGGCGATGTCCAGGTGCCCTACACGATCCTGGCGGGCCGCGAGGTCATCGAGGTGGACACCTTCTGGGCCGAGCACTCCCATCCCACCCACGAGCTCCTCTGGAACGAGCACGGCGCCTCCACGGCGAGGGTCGGCGCCCGCGTCCACACGATCTCTCCGGGCGTGGGGCTGTGGATCCCCGCCGGGGTGCCGCACAGCGGCTTCACGCCCGCAGGGGTGCGGCATCTGGCCGCCCAGTTCTCGATCTCCCGGGTGGAGCCGCCGGCGAGCGTCCCGGTGGCCGTGGAGATCACCCCTCTGCTGCAGCTGCTGCTCGAGCGCTCGCTCGGCGCGGAGCTCGGGGCGCGCTCGCGGGAGCTCACCGACGCGATGATCCTCGACGTCCTCGCGCCCTCGCCGCGCGAGCTGCCCCTGACGGTGCCGGATCATCCGCTCCTTGCCCCGATCATCGAGGCGCTCACCGCCGATCCGGCCGACCCCGTGAGCCTCGACCAGTGGGCCCGCCGCCTCGGGGTGAGCTCTCGCACACTCACCCGCGCCTTCGAGGCGTCGACGGGGAGGGGCTTCCGCGCCTGGGCGGCGACCGCTCGGGCGCAGCGTGCCGTGGCCCTGCTCGCCGCCGGCGAGCGGATCGAGGACGTCGCCGCGCAGGTCGGGTACCGCTCGGCGAGCGCCTTCACCGCGGCGTTCCGGCGGGTCACGGGCCTGACACCCGGCGCCTACCGCCGCCTCGGCGGCGCCACGACGAGCTCCTCCGAGGGCGCGGCCCCGGTCGCACGGGTCTCCTGAGAGCTCGTCATGCGCTCCGCTCCGGGCGACCGCGGCGCGGAGTCGCCGCCTGGCACCCGTGTCCGTTTCGCGACAGGGGCTGTCATCTGTCCGTGATTGCGGACAGTCGAAGCAGGCCGTAACTTCGGTGAGGCAATCCTAAGTACGCAATGCGGCGGCTGCGGCGCTCCCCCACGGGCGGCCCGGCCGCCGACCCGTGCGCGGCCCTCCCGCGCCCGCCCGTCCCGAGAGGCCCTCATGTCCCGCCTGTCCCGCCGCGCCTTTGCCGGCTCCGCCGTCGCCCTCGCCGCCGTCCTGGCCGCCTGCTCCTCCGAGGGCTCCTCCGGCTCCGGGAACGGCGCCTCCGACGGCGCCGGCAGCGGCGCCGACGGCGCGACCACCGTCGAGCACGCCTTCGGCACCACCGAGATCCCTGCGCAGATCGACGTGGTCACCACGGTCGCCTGGGCCAACCACGAGGTGCCGCTCGCCCTCGGCGTGGTCCCCGCCGGCATGGCGGCGGCGAACTTCGGCGACGACGACTCCAACGGCATGCTCCCCTGGGTCGAGGCGAAGCTCGAGGAGCTCGGCGCCGAGCCGCCGGTGCTCTTCGACGAGTCCGACGGCATCGACTTCGAGGGCGTCGCGGACACGGCGCCCAGCGTGATCCTGGCCGCCTACTCGGGCCTGACGCAGGAGGACTACGACACCCTCACCGAGATCGCCCCCACGATCCCCTTCCCCGAGGTCGCCTGGGGCACCTCCTGGCGGGACATGATCACCGCCAACGCGACCGGGATGGGTCGCGCCGAGGACGGCGCCGCGCTGATCGAGGAGCTCGAGGGCGAGATCGAGGAGGCCGTGGCGAAGCACCCGGCGATCGCGGGGAAGTCGGTCATGTTCCTCACCCACGTCGACACCACCGACCTCTCGACGGTCAACTTCTACACCGCCCACGACACCCGCACCATGTTCTTCGAGGACCTCGGGATGACGATCGCGAAGAGCGTGCAGGACGCCTCGGCGGAGACCGAGGAGTTCTCCTCCTCCGTCAGCGCCGAGCAGGCCGACGTCTTCGACGACGTCGAGATCATCGTGACCTACGGCGACGAGTCCCTCGTCGAGGCGCTGAAGGGTGACCCGCTGCTCTCGCAGATGCCGGCGGTGGCGAACGGGGCCGTGGTGCACCTGCCCGGCGACAGCCCGCTGGGCACGGCCGCGAACCCCACCCCGCTCGCGATCTCGTACATCCTCGAGGACTACCTGGTCGAGCTCGAGCGCGCCGCGAACGCCTCCGCCTGAGCCTCACGACCGGACTCGCGACGACCGCCCACCCAGGATGACCGCCACCCTCTGATGACCATCACCGCACCTCCCGGGCACGGGACCACCGCCGCCCTGCTGCGACGGGCCTCCCGTGCCCGACTGTTCCGGCTGCTCGGGCTCGCCGCGGCCCTCGTGCTGATCGCCGCCTGCTCGGTGACGATCGGCTCGCGGGACGTGGGCGTCTCGGACATCCTGGCCGCCCTCGGCGGCTCGGCCGACGGCTTCGGACCGGCCTCGGTCGCCAAACGGATCCCCCGCACCCTGCTCGCCCTCCTCGCCGGGGCCGCGCTCGGCGTCTCCGGCGCCGTGATGCAAGGTGTCACCCGCAACCCGCTGGCCGACCCGGGCATCCTCGGGATCAACACCGGCGCCTCCCTCGCCGTGGTCGTCGGGATCGCCTGGTTCGGGCTGACCGCCGCCTCGTCCTACATCTGGGTCGCGATCCTCGGGGCCGCCCTGACCGCCGTGCTCGTCTACACGCTGGGCTCCCTCGGCCAGGGCGGGGCCACCCCGCTCAAGCTCGCCCTCGCCGGCGCCGCCACCGGCGCGGCCCTGACCTCGTTCATCAGCGCGGTGGTGCTGCCCCGCTCCGACATCGGCGACAGCGTGCGCTCCTGGCAGATCGGCGGCGTGGGCGGCGGCACCTACGCCTCCCTCCAGCAGGTCGCCCCCTTCCTCGTGGTGGGCGTGGTGCTCTGCCTGCTCAGCGCCCGCGGCCTGAACACCCTCGCTCTCGGCGACGAGCTCGCCGCCGGTCTCGGCGAGCGGGTGATGCTCACCCGAGCGCTGGCCTCCCTCGGCGCGGTCGTGCTGTGCGGGGCGGCCACCGCCGTGACCGGCCCGATCGGCTTCGTAGGGCTCGTGGTCCCCCACGCCTGCCGGCTCCTGATCGGTTCCGACCATCGCTGGCTGCTGCCCTTCAGCGCCGTCGCGGGCGCGGCGCTGCTGACGGCCGCGGACGTGGTGGGCAGAATCGTCGCCCGGCCCGACGAGCTGGACGTCGGCATCGTCACCGCTCTGCTGGGCGCCCCGATCTTCATCGCCATCGTGCGCCGCCAGAAGCTGGCCCACCTGTGAGCGCCCCGACCGCCCGCCCCGCGGCCGTCCGCCCCGCGAGCGCCCCGACCGCCCTCGAGCGCGTCGTCGCGGTCCGTCGTCGACGCGCCCGTCGCACCCTGCTCACCTGCGGCGTCCTGGGAGCTGCGATCCTCGGCATGCTCTGCCTGAGCCTGATGGTGGGACGCACCGTGTACCCGCCCTCCGACGTGCTCGCCGTGATCCTCGGCCACGACGTGCCGGGGGCGAGCTTCACAGTGGGCACGCTGCGTCTGCCCCGGGCCGTGCTCGCCGTGCTCGCCGGGGCGTGCTTCGGACTGGGCGGGGTGACCTTCCAGACCATGCTCCGCAATCCGCTCGCGAGCCCGGACATCATCGGCATCTCCTCGGGGGCGAGCGCGGCGGCGGCCTTCGGCATCGTGATCCTGGGCCTGTCGGGACCTGCGGTCTCGCTCCTGGCCATTGTGGCCGGCCTGCTGGTGGCGCTGGTCATCTACCTCCTGTCCCACCGCGGCGGGGTCGCCGGGACCCGGCTGATCCTGGTGGGCATCGGCATCTCCGCGATGCTCACGAGCCTCACCGACTGGGTGCTCTCCCGGGCCGGGCAGTGGGACCTCCAGGAGGCGCTGCGCTGGCTGACCGGGAGCCTGAACAACTCCTCCTGGGAGCAGGCGCTGCCGGTGCTGGCGGCGCTCGTCGTGCTGGGTCCGGTGCTGCTGAGCCGCGGCGGGGAGCTGCTCACCACGCGGCTCGGGGACGACGCCGCCCAGGCCCTCGGGGTGCGGGTGGGCCGCACCCGCCTGGTCGTGGTCGTCGCCGCGGTGGGCCTGATCGCCTTCGCGACCGCCGCGAGCGGGCCGATCGCCTTCGTCGCCTTCCTCTCCGGGCCGATCGCCGTGCGGATCGTGGGCCCGGGCAGCTCGCCGCTGCTGCCCGCGGCCGCCGTCGGTGCGCTGCTCGTGCTGGTCGCGGACCTGGTGGGACAGTTCGCCACCGGCACCCGCTATCCCGTGGGCGTCGTCACCGGTGTGCTCGGCGCGCCCTACCTGCTGTATCTCATCGTCCGCGTCAACCGTCGAGGGAGCTCCCTGTGACCGCCGACCACACCCTGCAGGTCCGGGACCTCACCCTCGGATACGGCGAGCGCACCGTGATCGAGGGCCTGGACCTGGATCTCCTGCCGGGGAAGGTGACCGCGATCGTGGGAGCCAACGCCTCGGGGAAGTCCACGCTGCTGCGCTCCATGTCACGGCTGCTCACGCCGCGGCGCGGCCAGGTGCTGCTGGACGGCGAGCAGGTGCACCGCCTGCCGGCCAGGCAGCTGGCCCGGGTGCTCGGGCTGCTGCCCCAGTCGCCGCTGACGCCCGAGGGGATCACCGTCGCCGATCTCGTCGGACGCGGTCGCCACCCCCACCAGGGGATCTTCTCCCGCTGGTCCGCGGCCGACGACGAGGCGGTCGCCGCGGCCCTGGACGCCACACGCACCGCGGAGCTCGCCGAGCGCCCGGTGGACGAGCTCTCGGGCGGTCAGCGCCAGCGGGTCTGGATCGCGATGGCCCTCGCGCAGGACACCGACCTGCTCCTGCTCGACGAGCCCACCACCTTCCTGGACGTGAGCCACCAGGTGGAGGTGCTCGACCTGCTCACGGATCTGAATCGCGAGCGCGGCATCACGCTGGTGATGGTGCTGCACGATCTGAACCTCGCTGCCCGGTACAGCGATCGCCTGGTCATGATCGCGGGAGGCGCCGTCGCGGCGAGCGGCACCCCGGCCGAGGTGCTCACGGAGCGGCGGGTGCGGGAGGTGTTCGGGCTCGACAGCCGGATCATCACCGACCCCGTCTCCCGCACCCCGCTCATGCTCCCGATCGGCCGCCATCACGTCTCCTCCGGCCGTCCACTACCCTGAAGGTCAGCTTTCCTCGGACCCAGGAGATTCTGATGACCATCCCGTCCGTCCGAGTGCGTCCCGCGCTCGGCCCCGTCGGCCGCCCCCGCCCGACGCCCTCGCGCCCGGACGAGGTCGTCGGCGAGCCCGCCGTCCACGTCCTGCACGACAACCCCGACTGGCTGCCGCCGTTCCGGCAGGCCTTCGAGGCCGAGGGGGTTCCGCTCGTGGAGGTGCCGCTCGGGGAGCTCACGCTCGACCTCGACGCCGAGCCGCCCCGCGGGGTGATCTGGTCGCGGCTCAGCGCCTCCTCCCACACCCGGGACGCCCCGCTCGCCAAGGACGCCGCCCGATCCTTCACGGCCTGGGCGGAGTCCTGGGGCCGACGCGTCGTGAACGGACAGCAGGTCGCCGACCTCGAGGTCAGCAAGGTCCTCCAGCACGCCGCGCTGCGACGCGCGGGGTTCGACGTGCCCCGCACCCTCGCCGTCGTCGGCCGCGAGGGCCTCGTCGAGGCCTCCCGCGGTCTCGAGGCGCCGTTCCTCACCAAGCACAACCAGGGCGGCAAGGGCCTGGGCGTGCGCCGCTTCGACGACCACGACGCCTTCCGGGCGTACGTCGAGGGGGCCGAGTTCGAGGACGCCGCCGACGGCATCACCCTGCTGCAGGAGCTGCTGATCGCGACCGAGCCCGCGATCACCCGCGCCGAGTTCGTCGGCGGCGAGTTCGTCTGCGCGGTGCGGGTGGACACCTCGCAGGGAGGCTTCGAGCTGTGCCCGGCGGAGGCCTGCGCGGCGCCGTCGGCCGAGCCGATGTTCCGTCTCCGTCCCGAGGTGACCGCCGAGGACCCGCTGATCCGTCGCTTCGCGACGCTGCTCGGGGACCTCGGTGTCGAGATCGCGGGGATCGAGTACATGACCACGGTCGACGGCCGTGCCGTCGCCTACGACATCAACACCAACACCAACTACAACCCGGAGGTCGAGGCCTCGCTCGAGGTCCCCGCCGCCCGCCGGATCGCCCGATACCTGGGCGCTCTGCTGCGTGAGGAGACCAGCCGCGACGAGGCCGTCCCCGGTCGCTCGGCATCCTGATCCTGCTTGCGGCGCCCGACCCCGCGTGCCAAGGTTGAACGGACCCAGGCGGGGCGACGAGGCCGAGCTGGGAGCACGGTCGTCCCCGCACGTCGAGCACCTGGAGGTCCACTGTGAAACTGCCCTGGCTCACGCCCGTCATCGACGAGACCGGCCCCTTCGTCTCCGTCCATCTCGACACCACTCGCACGGACCCGCAGGCGGCCGGCGAGCTCGAGGCCCGCTGGACGCAGATGCGCTCGAGACTGGCCGCGGACGGCGCCCCGCAGGCGGTGCTCGAGGAGATCGAGGACTCCGTGCTCAGCCCCTCGCGCCTCGGCGGGCGGCACGGGCGCTCGGTCTTCGCGACCGACGACGGGATCCTCGTGGACCGGGTGCTGCCGGCGCCGCCGCTGCAGGAGTCCGCGCACCGCGGCGAGTTCCCGCAGCTGCTGCCGCTGCTGCAGCTGATCCCCTTCGCCGTCAGCCAGCTGCTGGTGGTCGTGGACCGAGCCGGGGCGGACCTGCACCTGCGCGCCCCCGAGAACCCCTCGATCGCCCACGGCCCCAACGGGCTCGGCGAGGACGCGCAGGTCGAGGGCGGCCACGACGTGCTGCACAAGGCCAGCGTGGGCGGCGGCGCCCAGCACGGCTGGCGCGCCGACAACTTCGAGGCCCGGGTCGAGGACTCCTGGGAGCGCAACGCGGACGCGGTCGCGGCCGCCGTCGAGAAGACGCTGCGCGAGCGCCGCGTGGACATGGTGATGCTCAGCGGCGACGTGCGGGCGATCGGCCTGCTGCGCGAGGCGCTGGGCCGAGAGACCCGCGAGCGGATCCTCGAGGTCCCCGGCGGGAGCCGCGGCGCGGCGCTGGACCGCGGCCCCTTCCGCGAGGCGCTCACCCGCGCCACGCACGAGTTCATCGCCTCGAGGCAGCAGGAGCTCGCCGACCGCTTCCGGGAGAGCCAGGCCCGTGACGGCGCCTCGGTGGGAGGCGCCGCCGAGGTCGCCCAGGCGATCGGCCGCGGGCAGGTCGAGGAGCTCGTGCTGGTCTCCGGCCACGAGCCGGCGGGGATCGAGGAGCTCCTGCGCGGGGCGCTGGCGACCGACGCGGCGGTCTCCGCGCTCCAGGAGGACACGCTCGGGATCCCCGAGGGCGTCGGGGCGCTGCTGCGCTGGAGGGACGAGGCCACTCCGTCCAACAGCATCGGCTCGATGTCCGGGGACCACGGCCGCGGGTGAGGGCCCTCGGCCGCCGCGAGCGCGCTGAGCCCGGATCTGTCGAGGTCCCGTGACCGCGGAACCCGTGAACGCGGAGGCTCGTGATCACGGAGCCCTGTGAACTCAGAGCCCTCGGACCTCGACCGTTCGGTCCACGCCCTCGACTCCTCCTGGCCTCGCGACAGGATGGGAGGACCGGTCCCACCCGGCAGCACGTACCCACCGACCAGGAGGAGGCGACATGCCCGAGGCATGGAGCGCGAAGCGCGAGCGCCAGTACCAGCACATCAAGGAGAGCCAGCTCGACAAGGGCGTCCCCGAGGACGAGGCCGAGGAGATCGCCGCCCGCACGGTGAACAAGACCCGCGCGCAGGAGGGAGAGTCCGAGGAGGCCAGCCGCACGTCCCTCGAGGACAAGCCGCCCTCGGAGCGCGGCGGCGAGCGCTCGCACAGCGGGGCGCAGGGTCGCACGAAGGAGCAGCTCTACGAGGACGCCCGGCGACAGGGCGTGAAGGGCCGCTCGACGATGGACAAGGACGAGCTGGAGGAGGCGGTCGAGGACCGCTGAGGACCGTGCATCGACGGAGAGGTTGATCGCAGCGCCTTCCCAGCGGCGGAAGGGCCCCGTGTAGAATCGCGGACGGCAACGGGGGAGTATCCGCCACGCTGCGCACGTCATCACGGGGACCGCCTACCGGGCCCCCGGGCGCAGCGGCCCGTCGGGGAGACCGACGGGTGGAGAGACCCGGGTCCGCCTCGCGACCCGGAAGGTCCTCCATGACCGTCTCCCCTCTGATCTGGGCCGTCACCATCGTGGTGGTGCTCGGTCTCCTCGCCTTCGACTACATCTTCCATGTGCGCAAGGCGCACATCCCCACCCTGCGTGAGGCGGCCGTCTGGTCCGCGCTCTACGTGGGCATCGCCCTCGCCTTCGGCGTGCTCGTCCTCGTGTTCGGCGGCGTCGACATGGGCACCGAGTACTTCGCCGGGTACGTCACCGAGAAGGCGCTCTCGGTCGACAACCTCTTCGTCTTCCTGATCATCATCAGCGGCTTCGCCGTGCCCCGCGAGGACCAGCAGAAGGTGCTGCTGTTCGGCATCACCTTCGCGATCATCGCCCGCTCGGGCATGATCGCCCTCGGCGCCGCGGCGATCGACAACTTCTCCTGGGCGTTCTACCTCTTCGGCGCGATCCTGCTGTACACCGCGATCAAGATGATCCTCGACGAGGTCAAGGAGGACTCGGACGAGGACTCCGAGGGCGTCTTCGTGCGCCTGGTGAAGAAGGTGCTGCCCGCGACCGACGAGTACGACGGCGACAAGTTCTTCACCATCGAGAACGGCAAGCGCGTCCTCACCCCGATGCTGCTGGTCATGATCGCCATCGGCGCGACCGACATCCTGTTCGCGCTCGACTCGATCCCGGCGATCTTCGGCCTCACCCAGAACACCTACATCGTCTTCACCGCGACCGTGTTCTCCCTGCTGGGCCTGCGCCAGCTGTACTTCCTCATCGACGGGCTGCTGGACCGCCTCGTCTACCTCTCCTACGGCCTGTCGATCATCCTCGCCTTCATCGGCGTGAAGCTCGTCGTCCACGCCCTGCACGAGAACGAGCTGTCCTTCATCAACGGCGGCGAGGCCGTCCACGTCATCCCGGAGATCACCACCGCCTTCTCGCTCAGCGTGATCATCGGCGTGCTGACGGTGACCGTCATCGCCTCGCTGGTGTCCCCGAAGGGTCGGGCGCAGGCCGCGGTGAACAACGCCCACCACGAGGCCCGCGCCTATCTCGAGATGACCTACCGCGCCTTCGAGCAGGAGCGGGACGCGATGTACGACAAGATGCTCGCGCACGAGAAGATCGTCGACGGCCTGCCCGCGAAGTACGAGGACATCGTCGTCGCGGAGCACAGCGTGCGCGAGCTCCTCGCCGATGCGCACCGGGTCCACGAGGCGCGCCTCGCCTTCAACGAGCGCGGCGAGCGCTCCGACGAGCAGCCCGACGGCCTCCTGGTCACGCACCCGGACGGGACCGTCGCGACCGATCCCGGCGGCACCGTCATCACGCTCGCCGAGGAGGAGGAGCTGCGGGAGACGAGGGAGGCCAAGCGCCTCGCCCGCGAGCAGGCCCGGGCCGAGCACGCCGAGGCCCGCAGGGGCTGAGCGCCCCTCCCCGCCGGCCCCCGCCGGTGCGGCAGCACCACCTGCCCGGCACCGGGGCCCGGCACTCGGGAGCCCTGGTGCCACCGGCCCGGGACCTGGGAACCCGGCACCCAGGTTCCCGGCACCCGCCATCCCGGCACCCCGGCACCAGGGAGCTCGGCACCCGCCACCCCGGCACCAGGGGCCGGGCGACCACCGGCTCTCATGGCATGGTCAGTCACTGGCGCTGGGCGTTCCGCTGCGGCTATATAGCCGCAGCGGAACGCCCAGCGCCAGTTGTCGACCATGGCCGTGCCCGGGCGTGGTGAGCCAGCACACCGAGCACGAGCAGCACCTGCGCCGCGACATAGGTCGCCATCACCCACACTGCATGCGCCGGCAGGGCGAGCGCGTCGAAGGTGTCCAGCGCGATCAGCCCGTCGGAGACCACGAACAGCGCTCCCCCGACCCCGCCGCGCGGGCCGAGCCCGGTGGCGAGCACCGCCATGGTGCAGATCGCCGCCGCGTAGACCACGAGCGCCGGCAGCAGGGCACCGGCCGACGGGGCGCACAGCCACACGATCACTGCAGCGGCCCCGAGGTAGGGAATCACCGCCGCGCGCCGGACCACGGTCGGCACCGCCCCTGCGCGCTCCCCGCCTGCGGACGCCTCCCCGGTGCGGGGCCCTGCCGGTGGTGACCACGAGCTGCTCCGCGCGGGGTCCGGTGCTGGGACGGCGGATCGGCCGAGCAGCGAGCGGCGGCGCAGCGGCCACAGCGCGATCGCGTAGACGGTCTGGGCGAGCAGGAAGCCGGCGAGCATCGCGAGGAACTGGTCCTGTCCGTCGAGGAACCGCGGCAGGGTGTCGCCCATCCACGACAGGACGAGGCCGAGCGCGAAGAGCTCCACGAGCCGTCCCCGAGGGTTCCTCGTGCCCGCGAGAAGCGCGAGGAACAGCAGCGGCATGAGCGCGATCTGGGTCGCGTCGGCCACCGCCCCGGCGCCGCGCAGCTGCGCGCCCAGATGTGCTGCCGTCACCACGGCGAGCGCGGCGAGCGCGGCCCCGGTGACGCGTCCGATGCCTCCTCGCATCCCGCGCATGGGCCGAGCCTACGCGGCACCGGCGGCAGCGACCCCGGATAACAGGCTGACGTCCCGTGAGGGATCGGGCAGACTGCCGGGATGACCGAGACTCCCCCGCCCGCCGATCTCGAGCTGCTGCTCGCCCTCGCCGCCGACCACGGCCTCGACCTGGTCGGCGAGTCGCTGCGCACCGAGGAGGTCGGCCTCGACTTCCGCGTCGCCTTCGCCCGGGCCCGGGACGGGCAGGACTGGGTGCTGCGGGTCCCGCGCCGGGCCGAGGTGGTCCCCCGCGCCGTGATCGAGGGCCGGCTGCTCGCCCTCGTCGCCCCGCAGCTCGAGGTCGCGATCCCGGACTGGCGCGTCAGCACCGAGCGTCTCATCGCCTATCCCCTCCTGCCCGGCACCCCGGGGCTGACCGTCCGCGGCGACGGCACCGTGGACTGGCACGTGGACATGACCTCGAGCGAGTACGCGCGCAGCCTCGGAGCCTTTATCGCGCAGCTCCACGCGGTGGACCCGGTCGTGGCGGCCGGGACCGGGATCCCGTCACGCACCCCCGCACAGGTGCGCGAGAGCTGGCGCACCGACCTCGCACAGGTCGCGGAGGGCTTCGTGATCGCGACCGCGCTGCGGGAGCGATGGGAGGCGTGGCTGGCCGACGACTCCTACTGGCCGGATCGCAGCGTCCTCACCCACGGCGAGATCTACCCCGGCCACACCCTCGTGCGCGGCGAACGGCTCAGCGCGGTGCTCGACTGGACCACCGCCGCCGTCGGCGACCCGGCGCGGGACTTCATGTTCCACCGAGTGAGCGCGCCTCCGGAGGCCTTCGACGCCGCTCTGGCCGCCTACGCGGACGGTGGCGGAGTCCTCCACCCGCGCCTGGGCGAGCACAGCGAGGAGATGTTCTCCGCCTCTCCGCTCGCCTACGGCCTGTATGCCCTCGAGACCGGGGAGCCGGAGCACCGCGAGGCCGCGGCGGCCGCGCTGGATCCGCCGGGGGCGAGCTGAGGCGGGACCGTCGTCCGGGTCCCGTCCGAGAGCTCCCGGAGTCGTCCCCGGACGTCCGCCGGACGCCGGCAGGGAGGGAGCCGGGAGCTCGAGCCACCTCGATGTGAGCGGCGCAATATGCCGCGCCATGACTCACACCTCGACGCCGGCGCCAGGAAGTATGCCGCATCACCACAGGTCAGAGGGCCGCACCGTACTGGGCGCCGGGTCATCCCCACGATGCGGTCGGGTCAAATCCTGGTCAGATCTGGCCCGCGATGCTTGCCCGGAGGGGAGGGGCTCCCCCTACCGTGGCCGACGTCCGAAGAGATCGGTCCGCGCCCGTGCGGCGCCGACCGGTCACCCACGAAGTGAGAGGACGACCCTTGTCCACGTACAGCACCCACGCCCAGCGCACCCCGCGCACCGTCGCCCTGCGCCGCGGGCTGAGCCGTTCGGCCGTCGCCCTCGCGGGCGGCGCGGTCGTCGCCTCCGGCATGATCGCCGCGACCACCACCTCCGCCTCGGCCGCCACCGGCTGGGACGAGGTCGCCGCCTGCGAGTCCGGCGGCAACTGGTCCATCAACACCGGCAACGGCTACTACGGCGGCCTGCAGTTCTCCCAGCAGACCTGGGAGGGCTTCGGCGGCACCGAGTACGCCGCGAGCGCCGACCAGGCCTCGAAGAGCCAGCAGATCGCGGTCGCCGAGCGCGTCCTGGCCGAGCAGGGAGCCGGCGCCTGGCCGAACTGCGGCGGCGCGCTCAGCGGCGGCGCCGACACCTCGGGCGCCCCCGAGGCCGAGGAGCAGGCCCCCGAGCAGGAGCAGGAGGCCCCGGCCGAGGAGCAGGAGCAGGAGCAGCAGGCTCCCGAGACCCGCCAGTCGGAGCAGCAGTCGAACCGCTCCACCGAGCGTCAGAGCACCGAGCCCCAGGGCGACTGGAGCTGCGACGGCGACGGCATCGCCGACAACTGCGACGAGAACGGCTTCACCAAGGAGACCGAGAAGAAGCAGAAGCCCGAGCAGGAGGCCCCGGCGGAGGAGTCCGCCCCGGCCCCGCAGAAGTCCGCGGGCGAGCCCGGCTCGAAGGCCACGGGCGACCTCTCCGTCGCCGGCACCCTCGAGGTCGACGGGAAGATGGGCCCGAAGACCATCACCGCCCTCCAGGACTGGCTGGGCGTCGAGCAGACCGGCCAGATGGACGAGGAGACCACCCTCGCCCTCCAGGCCTGGGCCAAGACCTCGCAGGACGGCGAGATCGGCGTGAACACCGTCGCCGGCCTCCAGCACGAGATCGGCGCCACCCAGAACGGCTCCGACGAGATCGACGAGGACACCGTCGAGGTTCTGCAGGCCTTCCTGAACCTGTACTGAGCCCTTCCGCGGCCGCCCCTGCCGGGGCGTCGACCGCCTGCGGCACCGCGCCGCCACCTACCGGACGGCCGGGTCGCCCCTCGCGGGCGGCCCGGCCGTCCGTCGTCGCTCCCGGAGGGCCGAGCCCCGGCGCACCGCGGGAGCACCGCCCCCGACCGCCATCGGGCGTCCCGAGGGGTGAGCGCACCGCCCACGTGGCAACCGCTGGCAACAACACTGGGCCCCCTCGGGCCTGGCGCGACGTGATCCACATCTCTTCCGGGCGACAATTACGACTCCGCTGGTAGACGCACCGTTACCGGTGAGTGAATGCATCCAACCCTTCACGGCGACTCTGCAACCTCTGGCAACAACAACCCTTGTTCCGAGGTCCTGGCCAGACTCTCAGCACCCCGCCTCACCGGTCCGCCGGAGAGCGCCGCGATCAGAGCAGCCCGCACCCCCGCGCATGCCGCTCTCGCGACTCAAGGATGAGCCCGAAGGAGCTACGACGATGAGCACCACCTCCGTGAACGCCGCACCCACACCAGCGCAGAAGAAGGAGATCAGGCCCTTCAGCTGGCGCGACAAGGTCGGCTACATGTTCGGCGACTGGGGGAACGACTTCACGTTCATCCTCCAGTCCACCTTCTTCATGATCTTCTACACGAACGTCATGGGCATCAGCGCCGCGCACGTGGGCACGCTGCTCTTCGTCGCGCGGATCCTCGATGCCTTCACCGACGTCGGCGCCGGCCGTCTGATCGACGTCCTGAAGCCGGGCCGCTCGGGGCGCTTCAAGCCGTGGCTGCTGCGGATCATGATCCCGGTGACCGTCATGGCGTTCCTGATGTTCTCGCCCTTCGTGGCCGACGGCTCCTACGGCGTCCGGCTCGGCTGGATGGTCGTCACCTACATCCTGTGGGGCTCGGTCTTCTACACCCTGATCAACATCCCCTACGGCTCGATGGCCTCGGTCATCTCCAACGACCCCGGGCACCGCGCCTCGCTGTCGGTGTTCCGCTCCCTCGGCGGCACCCTCGCGAACCTCGCCATCTCCGTCCTGCTGCCGCTGGTCGTGTTCGTCCAGGTCGCGGGCCAGTCCGAGATGTCGGGCACCCGAATGATGTGGGCAGCGCTCGGCTGCGGCATCCTCGGCGTGATCTGCTACATCCTCTGCTTCGTGAACGTCGAGGAGCGCATCGCCACCCCGCCGAAGGCCAAGGAGGATCGCCAGAGCCTGGGCCAGGCGCTCGGCTCGATGGTCACCAACCGCGGCCTCACCGGCCTGATCGCCACCGCGCTGTTCATGCTGATCGCCTTCATGATGCTCGGCGGCATGATGCCCTACATGCTCAACGAGTACTTCAACAACGGCCAGCTCCTGAGCATCGTGAACTTCGTGGGCCTGGCTCCCACCCTGCTGCTGGTCCCCGTCGCCTCGAAGCTCGCCAAGACCTTCGGCAAGAAGGAGGTGGGCGCCGTGGGCCTGACCCTGGGCGTGGTCTCCGGCGTGCTGCTCTTCGTGGTCCGCACCGACAGCCCCTACGTGTTCATGGTCGGCTATGCGCTGCTCATGCTCGGCGTCGCCGCGCTGAACATCCTCATCTGGGCATTCATCACCGACGTGATCGACCTGCAGGAGATCCGCACCGGCGAGCGCAACGACGCCACCGTCTACGGCATGTACTCCTGGTCGCGGAAGCTCGGCCAGGCGATCGCCGGCGGCCTCACCGGCTGGGCGCTCGGCTGGATCGGCTACAAGTCCGGCGGCGTGGCGCAGAGCGAGTCCGTGCTCGACGGCATCTACACGCTCGGCACCCTCGTGCCCGCACTGCTGCTGCTGGTCTCGCTGCTCGCCCTCATCTTCTGGTACCCGCTGACGAAGAAGCGCGTCGACGCGAACGTCGCGATCCTCGAGGAGCGCCACGCGGCGGCGGCCGCCGCGAGCGCTCGGAGCGACGGGCAGTCCTGATCCCCGCGTGTCGACGGCCCCGGTCACGGGGCCGTCGACACGTATAGGCTCGAGGCGGCGGGAGAACGCCTTCCACGTCCCCCTCACCCTTCCCACCTCCTCGTTCCTGCACCACCGCACCACCGCCCCCGGCCCGGGGAGCGCGTCACCACCACAGAACGGAGACACCATGTCGGAGAAGAACGTCCGCCTCGGCATCATCGGACTCGGCGCACAGGGCGGCACGTACGCCCGCCTCGTCAGCGAGGGCAGGGTCGCAGGCATGACCCTCGGCGCCATCGCCGACACCGACCCCGCCAAGAAGGAGGTCGCCGCCGAGAAGCATCCGGACACCCCCTTCTACGACGACTACGTCGCCATGCTCGACTCCGGGGACGTCGACGCCGTGGTCACCACCGTGCCGCACTTCCTCCACCCCGAGATGACGATCACCGCGATCGGCAAGGGGATCCACACCCTCACCGAGAAGCCCGCCGGCGTGTACACGAAGCAGGTCGAGGAGATGAACGCCTTCGCGGCGGAGCATCCCGACACGACCTTCGCGATCATGTTCAACCAGCGCACCAACCCCGTCTACACGGACCTCAAGGCGCTGATCGACTCCGGCGAGCTCGGGAAGCTGCGCCACACCTCCTGGATCATCACCTCGTGGTGGCGTCCGCAGGGCTACTACGACCAGTCGGAGTGGCGCGCGACCTGGGGCGGCGAGGGCGGCGGCGTGCTCGTGAACCAGGCCCCCCATCAGCTGGACCTCTGGCAGTGGCTGGCCGGGACCCCGAAGAAGGTCTTCGCCAAGCTCGCCTTCGGATTCCAGCGCGACATCGCCACCGAGGACGAGGTCAACGCCCTGGTCGACTTCGGCGACGGCGTCACCGGCCACTTCCTGACCTCCACGAACGACATCATCGGCACCGACCGCCTCGAGCTGCTGTTCGACAAGGGCAAGGTCGTGGTCGACAAGTCCTCGAAGGTCACCGTCCACCGCCTGAGCGAGGACGAGCGCAGCCTCAGCGACAAGATGACGATGCAGGACGTGGCCAAGCTGTTCCGCGGCGAGATGGATCCCTCCGCCCTCTACACCGTCGAGGAGAAGGAGTACGAGTCCGTCTGGGGCAAGCAGCACGTCGACGTGCTCACGAACTTCGCGGCGCACGTCAACGACGGCACCCCGCTGATCGCCGACGGCGCCGAGGGCATCAACGGCGTCCGCCTGGCCTCCGGCATGCAGCTGTCGGCCTGGACCGGCCGCGAGATCGACCTCGTCGACTATCCGGCCGAGGAGTACCTCGCCGAGCTCAACAAGCGCATCGAGGAGGAGGGGAAGTTCCCCGCCCGCTCCTGAGCGCTCCCCCTGCGGCCCGGCGCCGACGTCCCGTCGGCCCGGGCCGCGCCCGCATCCTCATCGTCACCGCACCACTCGAAGGAGAACACCCATGCCCGTCCTCGGACTCCAGCTCATGATGCTCAAGGACCAGATCAACGAGAAGGGGATGTACGAGGTCCTGCGCCAGGTGCGCGAGCTCGACATCGACGCCGTCGAGGTGTCCCAGGTGGAGATGACCGACGAGCTCATCGACGACCTCGTGCGCGGCAAGGCCGAGCTCGGCGTCGAGACCGCCGCGATGAGCGCCTCGATCGCCCCCGGCGGCAACGGCTTCGCGCTCGAGACCGAGTTCGACCGCGCCGTCGAGGCCTGCGAGAGGACCGGCACGCGCTTCCTCCGGATCGGCATGATGCCGTTCTCGGCGATGACCTCGAAGAAGGCCTGCGAGGAGTGGGCGGCCTCGGTCGAGCCCCATGCTGCCCGGCTCGCCGAGAAGGGCATCACCCTCTGCTACCACAACCACCACGTGGACCTGATCCAGTTCGACGGTGAGCGGATCTTCGACATCGTGCGCCGGGTCACCCCCTCGCTGCTGTTCGAGGTGGACCTCCACTGGGTGCAGCGCGGCGGCATGGCGCCGCTCGACATGCTCGAGGCCTACACGGGCGCCTGCAAGCTCATCCACGTCAAGGACTTCCGCGTCGCGCCGATGCCGGAGGACGCCGTGACGCGCTTCGAGGCCGGTGAGATGGACATGAAGGAGTTCTACGGCACCTTCCTCTCCCTCGGCCAGTTCGCCGAGGTGGGCCAGGGCAACATGAACTGGCCCGCGCTGCTGCCCGCCGCCGAGGCGGCCGGGGCCGAGTACTTCCTCATCGAGCAGGACGACACCTACGGCCGCGACCCGATCGACTGCATCCGCGAGTCGCGCGAGTACCTGAGGTCGATCGGGTACTGAGCGGCGGTCGGTCACCGGGCGGCACGCCGCTCCGTCCGGCCTCGCACCCCGGGGCCCACCTGCACGACCCGGGCCCACGAGATGCACCAGGGTCCACCTGCACCACACCGAGGTCCACCTGCACCGAGGGGCGTCAGGCGGCACGCTGCGGCGATGAGCGCCGCGCCGT
>Ga0308157_10000911_pt1 | contig 74754 bp, 91 predicted proteins | sample PhyBR1_FD_201035 | JGI IMG/M metagenome (GOLD analysis project Ga0308157, IMG submission 201035) | Phyllosphere microbial communities from UC Gill Tract Community Farm, Albany, California, United States - DLSLB.R1 | ecosystem: Host-associated > Plants > Phyllosphere > Unclassified | place: USA...
GCAGGCATTTGTGCTGGCCCTGCTGGGTTTTGTGCTGCTGGCTGTGTGGAAGATCGCCCCGTGGCTGGTGGTCGTTCTCACCGTGATTTTGGCGGTAGTGCTGGGGGCTTGACGAAGATCTCAGTTACGCGCGGGCGGAAATCGGCAATAATAGATAGGTGACGATCCTGACTGATGCGCCGAATGACACTCCCACCCTCAAGCTGCCACCCCTGCAGCTAGGCAAGCTCACCATCGATACCCCGGTGGTATTGGCTCCGATGGCCGGGGTGACCAACCGCGCCTTCCGCAGGTTGTGCCGCGAATACGGTGGCGGGCTCTTTGTCACCGAAATGGTCACTGCCCGTGCATTGGTGGAGCGCAACCCGGAATCCCTGCGCATCATTTCGCACGATCCGGACGAGGAAATTCGCTCCATCCAGATTTATGGCGTGGACCCCGGTACCGTGCGCGCCGCGGTGCGCATGGTGGTGGATGAAAACCTGGCCGACCACGTCGACTTGAACTTCGGTTGTCCGGTCCCCAAGGTCACCCGTAAGGGCGGTGGCTCGGCGTTGCCGTGGAAGACCGACCTGTTCACCTCGATCATTGAAGCGGCCACCTCTGAGGCCGCCAAGGGGGACATCCCGCTGACCGTGAAGATCCGCACCGGCATCGACAAAGACCATTTGACCTACCTAGAGTCGGCCAAAATCGCCCGCGATCACGGCGCTGCGGCCGTCACCCTGCACGCCCGCACCGCCGGTCAGTATTATGCCGGGCACTCGGACTGGGATGCGATCACCACCCTGCGCGAAGCCATGGATGACCTGCCGGTACTGGGCAATGGCGATATTTTCAGCGCCGAAGATGCGATCAATATGGTCGAACAGACCGGCGCCGCCGGCGTGATGGTGGGCCGCGGTTGCCAGGGACGCCCATGGATTTTTGGCGACCTTCAGGCAGCCTTTGAGGGCCGCGCGGATCGCTTCCGCCCTGGCGTACGCAAGGTGGCCGACACCGTGTACCGCCATGGTCAGCTGCTCACCGAGTTCTTCGAGGACGAGGGCAAGGGCATGCGTGATATCCGCAAGCACATTGCCTGGTACTTTAAGGGCTACCCGGTGGGTGGGGAAATCCGCTCGCAGCTGGCCCAGGTGCCGTCTTTGGCGGTCCTTCGTGAGCTGCTCGATCAGCTAGATCTAGACCTTCCGTACCCGGGTGATGCCGCCGAGGGTACTCGTGGCCGCGCCGGTCACCCGAAGAAGACCCACGTGCCCGACGGTTGGTTGGATAACCGCGAGATGTCCGACGCGCACCGCGAAATGATCAAGGCCGCAGAATTGGATATTTCCGGAGGCTAACCGTTGGCGGTGGATAACCCGCGCACGCCAAAAAAGTCACTAGACTAGGACACATGACTCAGATTCCCGGATACACCGACGCCGATGCGCAACGGTGGGTGCCCGAGCCAGCAAAGAAGTCCTACCGCACTGCCTTTGAGCGAGATCGTGCCCGGGTGTTACATTCGTCGGCACTGCGCCGGTTGAGCGCTAAGACCCAAGTGGTCGCTCCCAACCAGAACGACTTTGTGCGCAACCGGCTCACCCACTCGCTGGAAGTGGCTCAGGTGGGCCGCGAATTAGGCGCCGCGCTGGGCTGTGATCCGGACGTAGTTGATACCGCCTGTTTGGCGCACGATCTGGGCCACCCGCCCTTTGGCCACAATGGTGAGAAGGCGCTGGATAAGCTCGCGGCAGATATCGGCGGCTTTGAAGGTAATGCGCAGACCCTACGCCTGCTGACCCGGTTGGAAACCAAGACCTTTAGGCACAACGGGCATTCGGCCGGGCTGAATCTCTCGCGCGCTTCGCTGGATGCTGCCTGTAAGTACCCGTGGTTGAAGGCCGATGCCCCTGAGGCCAACGGCAAAAAGACCAAGAAGTTTGGCGTGTACCAGGACGATGCCCCGATCTTCAACTGGTTGCGTAATGTGCCTGAGGCGGCCGCCGGTGTGGTGTGCATGGAAGGCCAGGTGATGGATCTGGCCGATGACATCTCCTACTCGGTCCACGATGTGGAGGACGCCATCGTTGGCGGGCAACTGCAGCTGCGTTGGCTTAAGCAGGATGTACCGCGCGATCGTGCCCTGCAGGTCACCCGGGATTGGTATCTTCCGGCGACCGATGAGGCACAGATTGAAGCGGCCCTGCGTCGGTTAGAAGCCAGCGATGAATGGGTCTCGCACTTTGATGGTTCGCGCCGTTCCATGGCCGGCCTGAAGGATATGACCAGCCAATTCATTGGGCGTTTTGCCGCCGCCGCGTTGGAGGCCACCCGCGAACGCTACGGGACTGAGAATTTGACCCGCTACAACGCGAGCCTGATCGTGCCGGAAGAAACCGTGAACGAAATTGCGGTGATGAAGGGGATCTCGGCCAGTTACGTGATGACCTCCGAGGTTCGTCAGCCGCTCTACCAGGATCAACGAGCATTGCTCAGCGAATTGGTGGGGCTCTTGATGGAGACGGGCAAGGATAATTTGGAGCCGATCTTCGCTGCTGACTGGGAAGATGCGGCCGACGAGGCTGGTCAGCTACGCGTAGTGATCGACCAGGTCGCCTCGCTCACCGACGTTTCGGCCACCGAGTGGCATTCATATCTGGTCAAGGGCGAAGCCCCTGAAGCACAACTGTTTTAGAAGGGAATCATGGCAGGGCTGATCAAGCGTGAAGATATCGACGAGGTACGTAATCGTACCGACCTGCGCGAGGTCGTCGAATCCTATGTCACGCTCAAATCCGCGGGCATCGGCTCGTATAAAGGCCTATGCCCATTCCATGACGAGCGCAGCCCTTCCTTCCATATCCGCCCTCAGCTAGGCACCTTCCACTGCTTCGGTTGTGGCGAATCGGGCGACGTGATCGCCTTCATTCAGAAAATGGATCACTCCTCGTTCACCGAGACCGTGGAAGTGCTGGCGGCCCGGATTAATTACGAGCTGCACTACGAGGATGGGGGACCGGGCCCGCGCCGCGAGGACTACGGCAAGCGTCAGCGCTTAGTAGACGCGCATAAGATCGCCGAGGAGTTCTTCCGTGCACAATTGGCCACCGAAGAAGGCACCGCAGGTCGCGAGTTCTTAAGCGGTCGCGGTTTTGATGCTGAGGTCACCGAGCAGTTTTGTGTAGGTTATGCCCCCAAAGGTTGGGATGCGCTGCTCAAACACTTGCGCTCCAAGGGATTTACCGATGAGGAGCTAAAACTCACCGGCATGTTCTCCGAGGGCAACCGCGGGATTTACGACCGCTTCCGTGGACGGGTGATGTGGCCGATCCGCGACCTATCCGGGGCGACCATCGGCTTTGGTGCTCGCAAGCTGTACGAGGACGACCAGGGCCCGAAGTACTTGAATACCCCGGAGACTTCGCTGTATAAAAAGTCGCAGGTGCTCTATGGCCTGGATCTAGCCAAAAAACAGATCTCCAAGGACCGCCAGATTGTTGTGGTCGAGGGTTATACCGATGTGATGGCCTGCCACCTTGCAGGGATCAAAACCGCGGTGGCTACCTGCGGTACCGCCTTTGGCACCGACCACATTAAGATCGCTCGTCGGTTGCTTCAGGATGATGGCACCGGAGGCGAAGTTGTGTTCACCTTTGATGGTGATGCGGCCGGGCAGAAAGCCGCGCTGCGAGCCTTCGAGGAAGACCAGCGCTTTATCGCTCAGACCTATGTCTGCGTGGAACCAACTGGGGCTGATCCCTGTGATCTGCGTCTGCACCGCGGGGATGAGGCAGTGCGCGAGCTCATCGCACTTAAGCGTCCGCTGTTCGAATTTGCGATCCGCGCCGAGCTGAAAAAGTTCAACCTGAATACGGTTGAAGGTCGCGTGCAGGCCTTGCGCCAGACCGCGCCGATCGTTGCGCAGATCCGTGACTCGGCGATCCGTCCGGCCTACGCGCGAGAGCTGGCCGGCTGGCTGGGCATGAACAACGAGGACGTCAACCGCTCGGTGGGTGCATCGATCAAACGTGCCCGGCTGCCCAAGAATGCCGAGCAGCAGATGCCGCTTCCGGCACAGGGCACCGAGCAGCCCGTGGCTGCGCCGGCTTTTGAACGCCCGGATCACCGCGACCCAGTGATGCGCCTGGAGCGCCAGGCCCTGGAAGTAGTTATCCAGCAGCCACAGCGTCTGCAGGACGAGCAGTGGCAGGCCTTCTACGAGGCACGGTTCATGGCACCGGCCCATTCGGCGGTGCATGACGGAATTGTTGCTGCTTCCAGCGCCGGAGCTTCGGCCACCTCGTGGGTAGAAGTGATCCGAGATGAAGTGCCGGAGCAGCTGCGTAGCTTTGTTTCTGAGTTGGCGGTGACCAGTATTCCTGCCTCGGATGAGCACAGCCTGAAGCGTTATTGCGCGGACATCATTAATGGTTTGATTGAGCTTCAAATCACACACCGGAAGGCTGAGCTGATCGGTCGGTTGCAGCGCGCCGAGATGGAACCGGAAGGCGAGGAATACGCCCAGATCAACCGGGAATTAATGGAGCTGGAGATGCGCCGGAGAATCCTGCGCGGCACCTAAGGTGCCGATTTTGCATTAGCGAGATTCTTCGGTAAAGTTATATCTCGTTGCATTCCTCCATAGCTCAATTGGCAGAGCATTCGACTGTTAATCGAAGGGTTACTGGTTCAAGTCCAGTTGGAGGAGCTCATAGAAGAATCCCGGCTCGCGAAAGCGAGTCGGGATTTTTTGTTTTATTCGATGGGGTCCCACAGGCGCCGTGATTCCACGTACCAGAAGTAGGCGAACAGCCCGATCTGGAACCACTCGACGATGAACAAGGCTTCATCAACGCCGGCGATCAGCAGGATCGGCCAAGCGACCAAACCCAGCGCCATCAGCCCGAGAATGATGCGATAGCGGTTCGGAGTGCCGCCGCTGGTATCCGCGCGGCACATATGTGCGTGGCCTAAATGACTGGCAATGGCGATGCCCATGGACAAGATCAGCAAAAACGCTGCGCTGGCATGGACCCACGCAAAAGTCTTTCCTTCGATGGCCCTGAAGAGCAGCAACACGATAAAAATGGCCAGTAGGCCGGTGCTGACCCAGCCCAAAGTCTTGGTCAAGGTGCTGTGGGCCAGAGCCTTATGCGGGGAACGGGAGGTCTTGAGTCCAAGCCAGACAAATGCTGCGCTCACCACCAAAACGGCCACGATGGCCACGCGAACCGAGAGGATCAATTTGCTTTGCTCGCCCGGGGCAAGCGTGGAAAGTGTCTCGCCAAGTTTGGTGGGAACCAGGGCGACGAACATGGCGTAGAACCCCGCCAAATTCAGTGCATAGTCCTCCAGCTCCTCGCCGCTGTACACCACCAGCAAGGCTCCGGTGGTCACCAGCATGGCCACAAACAGATCTCTGGCAGGACCCAAGTAGTAAGAACTCAAAGAGTCTTCGATCCGGTGATTGACCAAGCCGTAAATGACAATGGCCACCACGAGGAGCAAGGGAACCACCAGCAGCATGAGGCGCACATAGCGCAGGGTATCGCGACCTTGAGAACGTTCTGCTGTGCTGTGCATACAAGCATTCTGTAACGAAGGCATCGGAATTCAGAAAGAGACTTGCCCAGCCAGGCGAGATCTTATGGGAATTCGAGGGTTTGTGACTTCGGCAATTTTCCAGTCTGAGACGATGGCATCTGGTCAGTGGCGTAACCATTGAAGAATCAGATGTGACCACTGCTGCTCTTGGGAGACTGTTTTTAGACCAGAGCCTGACAAATACTGTCGGTAAGAACCTTTCGGCCTATCGAGAGCTTTGGCTACAAAACGAAGCTGGCGATCAACTGCGAGAGGGCTCGGACATCGACTTTGCCCTTGAACTCCAGGCGAACCTTGCCTAACGAGCTGAACCAGAGATCCAATTCTGCGTCGAGGTCAAAGGTTCCGGCTGTTTCCACGGAGAATGACTGGACCTTGGAATAGGGCAACGAAGTGTAGTCGCGCTTCTTGCCGGTCATTCCTTGGACGTTGACGGCAATGAGCCGCTTGTTGGTGAAGACCACATAGTCGCGGACGCCTTTGAATGCAGCAAGCAATTCTTCGCCGGTAACGAGCATGGGCATGATTTCTGGTGCTACTTGTGCAAGATCCCAGGGGCCCAGTTTGAAGACGGAGGAGTTATTAAAATCGATCATGTTCTGATCGTAATGAGCAAGAGGGACAAGATAGATCAAAGCCAGGCACGAAAAACTTGGAAGCCGAGCCGAACCGTCCGGTACATGGGGTATGTTGAGATAATTCGAGCTTCAACTAAATTTTGGAGAATAATGCCGACACAGCTCCGTTCAATAGTCGACCACGCCACTGCCGTGCGAGATATCCAGGATTACTTCCGAGTAATGGACAACGGGCGGCCGTTGTATTCTGGTTCGCGTTTCGAAACTCTTGGTTCAGAGGGCGACATGGATCCAAATCGAATAACAGCGACTGATCTGGTGGCTGTTTCAATGCTGTCCGTTGATGTGCCAGCACAGGCATCCGTGGGAATTCTTGAGACCCATGCAGAGAAGATTAGTGGATTGCTGTCAGAGATTCCGGCAGGCTTGAAGTTCGAAGATCTAACCGCGGAGGAATTCGATCGTCATTTGACCGAAGGTTCTCCGGCAGATAAATTGTGGGCTCTTCTGCGACAGCATGAAGACCCTTGGGCGATCGGCCAAACCAAGGCGAGCAAGATCATGGCTCGCAAGCGGCCGGAGCTGATTCCGGTCTACGATTCAGTGGTTAAAGCGGTAACTGGCATCAAGGGCAGTGGTGAACAATGGTCCGTATGGTATTCCGCCTTCCATGACGGTACGTCCGAGGCAACGGAATTCGTAGACAAGCTGCGTGCGATCAGGGCAGAGTCGGGCCAACAGCATTTGTCGCTATTGCGAGTCTTGGACATTGCATTGTGGAAGCAAGGAAAACGCGACAACAGACTTTCCTAGATTGAGTTTAATTCGTTCCATCAGAAACACCTCAGGCGTACTGCTGCGACTTTCTAGATTGAAGCCAATGCAGTACGCCTGTTCGTTCGCGAGGACGCTATAGCTCGATGGCTGCCACGGCTCGAACCGCGCGAGCTGCCTCGGCGCCCTTCTTGAGGAAGTGCTCGAAGTAGAAGGTCTGGTGCTCATCGTTGGAGTGGAAATGATGCGGTGTCAGGCTGACCGAGAAGGTCGGCACATCGGTATCCAGCTGAACGCGCATGAGTCCGTCGACCACTGCTTGGGCGACGAAGTCGTGGCGGTAAATGCCGCCGTCGACGACTAGCGCGGCGGCGACGATCGCATCGTATTTTCCGGTTTTTGCCAGTCGCTGTGCCTGTAGTGGCATCTCATAGGCGCCAGGAACGCCGATGGTGTCGATGGTGTATTCGGTCCCTGAAGCGTCCATGTCTGCGGTGAATCCGGCCAAAGCCTGATCGACGATATCTGCGTGCCAGCTTGCCTTGATGAAGGCGACTTTCAATGAAGTGCTCATATGTTTCTCTCTATCCTTAGTCTGAAAGTTCAGTTCTTATGACCCAAGCCTAGTGACCAGCGACCAGCTGGCTTAACAGCCCGGCGAAACGGCGTAACTATTACCGTATTTAGCGCCAGCCGAGTTGCGGGGCCACGTATTTCAGAATCGACTCGATGACGTGTGCGTTGTATTCGACACCCAACTGGTTGGGAACGGTCAACAGGAGCGTATCGGCGGCGGCGATGGCTTCATCTTCGGCCAGCTTCTTGGCCAGTTCATCAGGCTCACCGGCATAGGATTTGCCGAAGACCGCCCGGGTTTTTTCATCGATGTTGCCGACCTGGTCTGAGCTGTAGCGGTCGCGGCCGAAGTACTGCCAGTCGCGCTCATCGGTCAGGGCGAAGATGCTTCGGCTCACCGAGACGCGCGGTTCGCGCTCATGGCCGGCTTCCTTCCACGCATCGCGGTAGAGCTGGATCTGCTCGGCCTGCTGGACGTGGAAGGGCTTGCCAGATTCGTCATCCTTCAATGTGGAGCTTTGAAGATTCATGCCTAGCTTGGCGGCCCACACGGCAGTGGCATTAGATCCGGATCCCCACCAGATGCGTTCACGCAGGGTCGGCGAATGCGGCTCGATACGCAGCAGGCCCGGGGGATTGGGGAACATCGGGTTTGGGCTAGGTTCGGCGAAGCCCTCGCCGGAAAGCACGTCGAGCAGGCGCTCAGTATGCCGGCGTCCCATATCGGCATCCGACTCGCCCTCGCGCGGTTCGAAACCGAAATGACGCCAACCATCGATAACCTGCTCGGGCGAACCACGGCTGATGCCCAGCTGCAGACGACGATTGGAAATCAGGTCCGCGGAGCCAGCGTCTTCGGCCATGTACAGCGGATTCTCGTAGCGCATGTCAATGACGCCGGTGCCAATTTCGATGCGGCTGGTTTTGGCGCCGATGGCTGCCAACAACGGGAAAGGTGAAGCATATTGTTGCGCGAAGTGGTGCACGCGGAAGTAGGCACCGTCGGCCCCCAGCTCTTCGGCTGCCACCGCGAGGTCGATGGCCTGCAGTAAGGCATCTGAAGCGCTACGTGTGCCGGACTGTGGGTGGTCGGTCCAGTGACCGAAGGACAAGAATCCGATGTTCTTCATACTTGAGCCAACAAGTAGTTTCGGATGGTTATTCCAGCCCTAGCCGTGGGCGAGCTGCTTGGAACGTGGAGCGGGAGCTTCTGATCCGCTTGGCTGGTTTAGTGTTGACCAGAGCTGATCGAGTGAAAGGTTCAGCACGGCTGCCACCGCAGCAATGGTGGAAAACGCTGGAGTAGCCACGCGCCCAGTTTCGATTTTCCGCAGAGTTTCGGGGGAGAGCCCGGCCTCTAGGGCGACGTCGAGGATGGTTCGTTCACCACGCGCGCGGCGCAGGATGGATCCAAGGATCTTCCCTTGTTCAAGTTCTTTGGCGGTGAGTGGCAGTCTAACCATAATGAAATTATTATACCGGTACTATATGACCGGTATAGTTATTGGCATGATTGAGATTCTCACACCTGCAGAAGTCGACAAGGCCCGCGAAACCGGAGCCTTGGTCGGGACGATCTTGGCGACGCTCAAGGAACGAGTTCGGGTTGGTACTAACCTGTTGGAAGTCGACGAGTGGACCAAGGCAATGATCATGGAAGCAGGCGCCGAGTCCTGCTATGTGGACTATGCACCGGCCTTCGGCAATGGACCGTTTGCGCACTACATCTGCACCGGCGTCAATGACGCGGTGCTCCATGGCCTGCCGCGTGACTATGCCTTGGTCGAAGGTGACTTGCTGAGCCTGGACTTGGCGATCAAGCTCAATGGTATTGCAGCCGATGCAGCGATCAGCTTTGTTGTGGGGTCCGAAGGAACCGACGAAGATCGCAAGCTCATTGAGACCACCCAGCGTGCCCTGGCCGCAGGTATTGCCGCGGCTGGACCGGATGCCAAGATCGGCGACCTTTCCTACGCTATGGGTTCGGTGATCAAGGCTGCCGGATACAAGGTCAATATGGAATTTGGTGGGCATGGCATCGGCTCAACCATGCACCAAGATCCTCACGTATCCAATGATGGTCGCCCCGGACGCGGCTATAAGCTACGCCCAGGGCTATTACTGGCGCTGGAGCCATGGATTATGACCAACACGGATCGACTGATTGTAGATAAGGACGGGTGGACGCTGCGTAGCTCCACCGGCTGCCGAACCGCGCATACCGAACACACCATCGCCATCACCGAAACCGGGGCAGAAATTCTGACCCTGCCTCGCGACCTGTCGGCCTAAGCAGAGGCAAGGCGGCTGCCGGTTACCGATCTAGGACGCTGGCGACCCGGTGCAACACGCTGTGGCTGCCGGCGGGATCCGCCACCAGATTCGCGGGCAGTGCCCCGGCGAAGTGCCAGCCGCAGCTAACGGCCATCTGCCGCAAGTTCTCCAGATTCCGGGCGTGCAGGGCCGAGGGCTGCGCCGGATAGCTGCCCAGCAATAGCGTCCCGTGATCAAAGCCGCGCGCAAGACAGGCCTCCAAGGTCAGCATGCTGTGGTTCAAGGTGCCTAGATCTGGTCGAGCCACCACCACGAGCTCCGCACCGAGCGCTGCGGCGAGATCCGCAATGTTTTGCCCCTGCGCGGTCAGCTCCACAAGTAGCCCGCCGGCACCTTCGACGAGCACCACATCGTGGCTGTCCGCCATTTCGAGGATCCGCTGCACATGGCTGTCCAGACTCGGCAGGGCTAGCGCAGGATCCAATCCGGCGCACCGGGCCGCGTCCGCCGGTGCCATGGGTTCGGCTAAGCGCACACCTTCGGAAACCGTCAGCTTCTCGGGATGCCCCAGCCAGCGGGCCACGTCCAGCGCGTCGCCGGGTACCTGGCCCTGCACCCCGGTTTGGGCAGGCTTGTAGATGGCCACGCTTTGCCCGTGCTGCAATGCTCTGGCCGCCAGCACGGCTGTGGATACGGTCTTGCCAACTTCGGTATCGGTTCCTGTGATGACTTGGATCATGGGTGCCTCAATTCATCCGGGTAGCGGCAGAACACCGCATCCGGGGCCTGGAAAGATATTGAGTAGCCGAATCGCACGGGCTTCGGATCGGCCGCAAGTGCCGGCAGAAGTTGCGCAGTTTCGGCGAGGATCAATTCAGCTTCCATCCGGGCTAACCCGGCGCCGAGACAACGGTGGATACCGTGTCCGAAGGCCAGCGAAGCATCGGTAGCAGTGCCCAGTTTTCCTCCGGACAGGCGCAAGACCAGTTCGTCCCCGGCTTGGAACTCCTGATCTCCGAGCCGGATAGCGTTAGTGACAATCCGCCGCCAGGTCGGCACCGAGGAAGCCCGGGAAAGCACCTCGTCTACCAGCTGTCGCGCCGAATCCATGCCCGTGTCCCGGTGGGCCAAGGCGCTCCAGCGATGATCGCGAAGGCCTGCGTGCAATGCGGTGGAAATGAGCATCGAGGTGGTTTCCTGCCCGGCGATGCCCAGGAAATAGGCCAGGGAGCGCAATTGCCGCTCGCCAATCCCGGCCCGGTGCAGCTGAGCGAAAAGATTTTCGTCATCGCGTTGCACCGCCTCATGCACAGCACCGTCCAGCCAGGCATAGTATTGGGCTGCGCTGCGGGCCAATTCCAGCTGTCGAGGCTCATCGGGCCAGCCCCAGAACAGCTCCAGCGAATCCTGGCTCCAGGCCTTCAAGCTGCTGCGCGGCGGCACCGGGAAGCCGGTCATCCGCGCCATGATTTCCACCGGGATCACCGCAGCCAGCTCGGTGCCCAGATCCAGAACCTCGCCTCGGCGCAGCCGGGTATCCAAGCCTGCGCAGATTTCGCGCACCCGGGTCCGGATCTGCTCGCGCTGGGCGCGAACCTTGGCCGGGCTGAAGAATCCGGCGGTAGTCCGCCGCACCGCCAGATGCTCCGGTCCCGAGGCGCTGGCCAGCACCTCGGGCAACGCGAATTTCACCCGACTTAAAATGCGTAGCGCCGCAGGGGCAAGGGGCACCGCGGTGGCCAGTGCATTGGCGGGGGAGAAGTGCTCGGGTCGGGCCAGGATGGCGCGCACCGTCGCAGGGTCCTCGATACTCCGGTAGCGCCGGTTGATGGCGGCCGGGTAGGCGGCCGGCAAGTCACCTGCCAGCGGGGCCTGGTCCAGGGCGCTCGCCGTAGCGGCATAGGGACAGTTCATCAATCCTCCTCGGCGATGGTTCGAGCCACCGTATGGATGGCAATTTCGAGTTCCGGTCCCTGGTGCTGGGCATGGGCGGTGAGCCTCAACCGGGAAATCGAGTCGGGCACGCTGGGCGGGCGGAAGCAGGCCACAGCAATGCCCGCGGCCGCCAGCTTGGCCGTTGCCCTGAATGCCGCGGCGGAACTGGACATCCGTACCGAGTGGACCGCTCCAGCCCCGGCGTCTACGCGGTCAGCCAGATGCGAATAACTGCGCAACTGCTCGAAAATCAACCGCGCATTGGACTGTAGGGCAGCTAGCCGCTCCGGGGTGGCCAAGCGCAGTGCGGCCAGTGCCGCGACCGCGGCCACAGGGGACAGCCCCGTGTCGAAGATGAAGGTGCGCGACGCGTTGACCAAGTGCTCACGCAGCGCCTGGGCACCAGGTCCGCCCAAGAGTACGGCACCGCCCTGGGAACCCAGCGCCTTGGACAAGGTGGCGGTGGACAGTACATGCGAAGCACCAGCCAGCCCGGCCGCGTGAACCGCCGAACCCTGTGGCGCGGCGGCCAGCGAATGGGCTTCGTCCACTAGCAGTAGGGCACCGTACTGCGCGCACAATGCTGCCAGCTCGGGCAACGCCGCGGCGTCCCCGAAGACCGAATAGACGGATTCGACCACCACCAGCACCCGCGGCTTGCCCTGCGGATCCTCACGGTTGGTTTGTAGCAGGCGGGTGACATCTGCGAGGTCGTTGTGCGCAGCGGTAGCCACCGCGGATGCCGAAAGCTTGGCGCCATCGATTAGGCTGGCGTGCGCATGCGCATCGAGGATGAACAGACTGCCCGGACCACCCAGGGCGCTGAGCGCCCCCAGATTGGCGGTGTAGCCGCTGGAGAAAACCAGCGCCGCTTGCCGGTGGGCGTAGTCGCATAGCCCGGCTTCTAGCTCCCGGTGCACAGCGGAAGTTCCACCGGCCACCCGGCTGGCACCGGCGCCCGCGCCGTGCTCCAGCGCGGCATCGGCCGCGGCTTGGCGTACCTGCCGGTGCGCGGACAAGCCCAGGTAGTCGTTGGACGCCAGATCGAAGACCCGGCACTTGAGACTATCGTTGCGCTGCAGGCCGCGCCGTTCGCGCACTCGTGCTCGGGTGCCCAGCCAGGCCTCCCAGTGTTCAGCGGGCTCAGCCATGGATTTGTTCCAGCGCGCCGATCAGACTCCGGCCTAGGGCGGCGATGTCGCTGCGGGTGCTGGTGTACGGAGGCATCACATAGGCCAGGTTTCGGAAGGGCCGCACCCACAGTCCGCGGTCCACCGCGGCCTGGGTCAGTGCCGTTACGTTCACGGGCCCGTCGAGCTCGATGGCCCCAACCCCGCCGAGTACCCGCACATCCGTTATGCGGTCAAGCTGCGTGGCGGGAGCCAGTGCGGAGCGCAACCCGGATTCCAAGGCGGCAACCTGGGTGCGCCACGGTTCCTGGCCCGGGGAATCTGTTCCCGGAGCGCCGGTGAGCAGATCGAGTGAGGCGCAAGCCACTGCGCAGGCCAGTGGGTTGCCCATGAAGGTGGGACCATGCAGCAGTGCGGCCCCGGTGCCACCGCGGCCGGAGGCCAGGGCCGAGGTGATTCTGGTGGTGCAGAGCATCGCGGCCAGCGTGAGGTAGCCTCCGGTCAGGGCTTTTCCCACGCACATGATGTCCGGTTCGATCCCGGCATACTGCACCGCGAACAGTTCCCCGGTGCGCCCGAAACCGGTGGCGATCTCGTCGGCGATCAGCACCAGGTCGTACTCATTAGCCAGCCCGCGCAGGATCCGCAGCGCCGCCGGGGCGTAGATGTGCATGCCTCCAGCTCCCTGCAGCACCGGCTCGCACACGATCCCGGCCAGTTGGGAAGCGTGCGCTGCAATAAGGCGGCGGGTTTCTTGCTCCCACTGCTGCATCGCAGATTCGCTCTGCTCCCAGCCACCTTGCTCGGTGCGGCGTGCCGCCGGCGGCTTGGGCAGGAATACCTGCGTGGTGGCCAGCGGAGCGAATGCTGCATGCATGCCATCCACTGGGTCGCAGATGCCCATGGTCGCGAAGGTATCCCCGTGGTAGCCGCCGCGCAACGCGGCGAAGCGGTGCCGTCCTGAGCGGCCTTTGGAATCCTGATATTGCAAGGCGAGCTTTAGTGCCACCTCAACGCTGATCGACCCGGAGTCGGCCAGAAACACATGGCGCAGCCCTTCGGGTGCTATAGCGACCAAGCGTTCGGCCAGTTCGATTGCCGGGCGGTGGGTCAACCCGCCGAACATCACGTGGCTGAATCGCTCAAGCTGCCCGCGCGCGGCGGCATCCAGCACCGGATTGCGGTAGCCGTGCACCGCGGACCACCATGAGGACATGCCATCGAAGACCTCACGGCGTTCGCCCCGGGCATCTTCCAAGACCAGCCGGGTGCCGCGTGCTTCGGTGACCGCATAGCTGGCTCCGGCATCCAGCGGAGCATAGGGGTGCCAGAGCAGCCCGGCATCCCGGGCGAGCAAGTCCGGTTCGGTGGCGATCATGCGTTCGGGATCTGCTGCGTCCCGGCACCGCGGCGGCGCAACACCGGCTCAGAGTCGGCAGGGCCGCAGCCCGAAGACCCGCTGCCGCAGGCAGGGGCTGCATTCGCAGAGCAGCAGGATCCGCTGCACCCGCTGACCTCGGCATTGCCCGCATCTTCCGGTTGGCGCGAAGCATGGGCCGCGGCCTCACCCAGCGCTTGGGCGAGGCCGGCGGGGTTCCGACCCTCTTGACCCAGCACCACAAAACCGGCATCGGCGATCATGGCCAGATCGGTTTTCGCGTCTTGTCCTTCGCTGGTCAGGTAGTCGCCGAGGAACAGCGAATTGGCAACTTCCAGGGCACTGGCCTGCAGGGAACGCAGATGCATTTCGCGTCCGCCGGCCATCCGGAGTTCCTTGTCTGGGCAGGCTAATCGCACTACGGCTAAGATCCGCAGACAGGCCAGCGGGGTTAAGTTCCACGTGCCTTCCAGAGGGGTGCCGTCAAAAGGCATCAGGAAGTTCACCGGGATGGAATCGGCATCCAAAGCGCGCAAGGCGAAAATTGCCTCAACCAGCTGCTCAGCGGTTTCGCCCAGTCCCACGATGAGCCCCGAGCAGGGGGAGAGGCCCGCAGATTTGGACTGCTCCACCGTGGCGACGCGCTGATCGAAGCTGTGGGTGCTGCAGATTTCCGGGTAAAGAGACTCGGCTGTATTCAGATTGTGGTTATAGGCATCGACGCCGGCGGTTTTGAGCCGCTGGGCCTGGCCCTCTTTCAGGATGCCCAGGCATGCGCATACCTCAACCTGAGGGTGCTCCTCCTTTAATGCCCCAATCATCGTTGCGACGCGGTCAACATCCCGGTCCGTTGGGCCTTTGCCCGAGGCAACCATGCACACTCGTGAGGCACCGCCGGCGATACCCAAGCCGGCTTGGTGTACCGCCTCTTCGGGCTTGAGCCAGGTGTACTTCAGAATTTCGGCCTTGGAACCCAGCCGCTGCGAGCAATAGGTGCAATCTTCGGGGCACAATCCCGATTTCAGGTTCACCAGGTAATTGACTTTGACCGTATTGCCGAAGTGCTTGCGCCGCAGCATTCCGGCGGCGCTGACAAGCCTAGAGGTAGCGGAATCAGCAGTGGCCAGCAGCTCCAGCGCTTCTTCGGCGTTGAGCTCATGGCCCTGCTCGATTCTCGTGGCCAGTTCGGTGAAATCGATCGTGGTGGTGTGCCGCGGGGAGATGCTCATAGGTTCCTTCGCCTTGTACCTTGGCCGCCTAAACTGAAGCGGTTTCGACTTGAACGGTGTTCAATACGACACTAATGTACACGAAAAAGTCCCTGCATTGAACATTGTTCAATGCAGGGACTTTTTCGGAGCTGACTGAAAATTATCTCGCCACACGATTACTGTGCGACGTGGTGCAATTTCTTGTTGAGTGCTAGTTGACGCTTCGAACTACCACCGTCAATGGGTTCTGCAAATCGCCGGCGTAGAGCAGACCACCGGACTGGTCGGTGAGATCGAGCATCTGTTGATTATTACGTAGCTGCAACCGGTTCAGGCAGGAGAGCGGGAAGGAAGTTTCGAAAAGTCCCAAGGCATCAAAGTCCAGCGCGAATTCCGGGTGCTCATCACGATAATCCAGAAGTCGATCGGCAACAACTTTCCAGAATTCGTCCTGCGCCAAGAGGCCTTCTCGGTCCAAGAGCGGGGCTAAGAAACGGAAGAAAGAATCAAAGACATCGGTAAAGACCGACAGTACCGGATCCCCACCGGTGCGCACGCGACGGATTTCATCGGGCAACTCAACCCGGTCGGAAAGTACCGCGATCTCCTCGCCCAAATCCTTCAGGAGCACTTTCTTCACGACGCCGTTCTCAAGAATCATGATCACGTTCTCACCATGTGGCATGAATACTAGGTCATAAGCGGTCAGGCAGTGAACCAACGGAACCAAGTAAGCATCAAGATACTGCGAAAGCCAATTACTTGGTTCTATGCCGCTGCGCCGAATTAATGCAGCGGCGAAAGAATGACCCTGGGTATCAACATGCAACAGGCTGGCCATCGTGGCCAATTTCTGGTCCTCTTCAAGCAGGCTGATCGGCGATTCACGCCATAGGGCAGCCAGCATTTTGCGTTGTGGTGCGCTCTTGGACGTAGCGGCTTCAAATTGCGGGTTGCGGTAACCGACGGCAGCGATTTCGCGCAGTAGCGCCACCGGTTGGGTGGAAAGTACTGGGTCCTTCTCAAAGAGCTCACCAAGCCACTGGTTGATGGCAGGGGTGACCTTCATATATTCGGCACTTAACCCGCGCATGAATCCCATATTGAGGATCGACATCGCAGTCTTCACGTAGTGGCGGGTCGGGTCCGAGAGATTAAAGAAGGTGCGGATCGACTGCTGTGCTTGATACTCGTCGGAACTAGTACCAAGCCAGACGAGCTTCTTGCGGGCAATGTCGTTGGCGAAGGTGATGGCTAGCCGATTTTCCCATTGCCAAGGGTGAACAGGAATGAAGATGAAGTCCGCGGTGGATACTCCGGTTCCGGTCAATTCAGCGCTCAAGAGGTTGTTAAGGCGTTGGCGTTCGGCATGATCCAACTGATCCTCGAGCAACGAGTCGTAATCTAGGGTGTCGATGGAGTCGAACTGCGCTCGGGATGTGTGTGCAGCAACCCAACCGAGATTTAGCGCCGCGCCGGTTTCCGGGGCATAACGCAGGTAGTCGCTGCGATCCACACCCATTCGACCATTGTTGGCCACAAAGCACGGGTGGCCTTCTGTCATGGAGGATTCGATCAGCTGGAAGGACTGCGCCGCGGTGCCGGGGAACTGGGCCAGTGCACCGGAATCGTGGGTGGTGTGCACCTGCTTATAACAGTGACTGGACAGCGTGGAGCCGAGCTCTTCTAAGTAGGTGGGCAACTGTGCTTCGGCGAGTGTGAGCTCCTGGCTGAAGAGCGTGACAAAGTCGATCACGTCGACGTCCGAAGGCTGCCACGAACCCTGGACAAATTTTTCGTGCACGATGCTTTCGGGATCCACCAGCCAGTGATTGAGCTGGTACCTTGAGGCGGTAAAACGGTAGCGATGGCTATCTTTTTGCAGTGAATAGCTCTCTTCGCCATGTTCCACCGGGTCTAACAAACGTTCGTGCGAGAACTCGCCGAGGGCTTTGGCCAAGACGTGGCGGTTGGCGATTTCCCATCGTTCAGGGCTGAGGAAGGAGGAGCCCAAAGCACGCCCGGTTGCGGCTTCAAACTCGTTGCGGGTACAGATTGAGAGCAATGCGGCCTTCGTTGATCCGTCGGCTTCGGTCAGTTGGATCGGACGAATTGCGCGGAATCCTACCCGAGCGTTGAGCGCGTGGATGGCCTTGTTACGCGCGTCGGGTTCAACGATGATGCGTTCGATACCTGGCTGAGCGAAGGCGTGCTGGATCGCGTCAGTCATGGCTTCCAGGGTAAAGCCCGATTGCGGCTGATCGCTGGCAGGAGCCAAGAAGTGTAAACCGCGATCGCCACGCACATAGTTGTAGGCCGCAGCCAGCGGGGAAGTAACCGGATCGTAGAGCTCGACGAGGAACCGCGGGGTGCCGGTGCTATCAAGACCGAGCAGTACCTCATAATCAACGGTGGCCAGAAGGCTGCTGTATTCGTCAGCGATTTGTGTCTTCGTCGCGGTGGGCATGCCCCAGAAGGCGGCGTGCTCGGTAGCGATCCATGAGTGCAGCAGGTCCGTGTCCTGTGGCAGAGCGACAGAGCGGAAAGTAAACGTGGTCATAAAGTCAGTGTCCTTAGACGTGCGAGTTGGCGGGGGAGGCGGTGGGCAAATTGGCAAGTTCAGCGGCGCCAAATTCTTGGAAGGCGATGCGCTCTTCCACCGGGTACACCTCGCGTCCGGCGATGCGATTGATAATGACCGAATTGCGGTAGGCACCCATGCCCAGATCCGGCGCGGTGAAACCGTGCGTGTGAAGCTCGGCGTTCTGCACGAAGATGTCCTGCTCTAGGCCGATGGAGTATTGACGGTCCACGTTGAATCGGCCATCGGTGAGGTAGTCGATGCGCTGGCTGATTCCGTTGAGGAAATCGGGAACCCCGGCCCGGTAGCCGGTAGCTAAGACCAGGTTGTCGACCACAAAACTCAGCTGCTCATCGGTGCGTTCATGGTGCAATTGCACGTTGATGCCCTGATCGGCGGCGGTGAAACTCGTTGCTGCGCACCCGGTGCGTAAGTGCACATTGGTGGGGCCGTTGATGCTGAGCTCGTAGAGCTCTTCGTGGATCTGGTTAATCAGATCTGCGTTAATGCCCTTGTAGAGTCCCTTTTGTTCGGCATTGAGCTGATCGCGTTTGGCCATCGGCAGGGAATGGAAATGATCAATATATTCGGGCGAGGTCATTTCCAAGGTGAGCTTGGTGTATTCCAACGGGAAGAACCGCTCGGAGCGGGTGGCCCAGATCAGGTGGTCTTCGTCCTTCTTGCTATGCAGCAGATCGAGAAAAACCTCCGCGGCACTTTGTCCGCTACCGATTACGCAGTGCACTTGATCACGAGAATCGACGGTGGAAGAGCTCAACAGCGATTCACGTTCAAAGAGGTACCGGCCCGAATGAATGATTTGGCCATTTTGGGCCGCGTTTTCGGCGATAACCGGTGGCATATAGGGCTGGGTGCCGGTGCCCAGTACCAGCTTGTCGGCGCTGAAGTGGCTTACTCCTTCTTCGGTCAACACCGAAAGGTGATAGCATCCGTCGCGGTATTCAGAATCTAGAACGCGGTGAGAAAACCGGACGCTGGGAAGGTTTTCTGCGGCCCACGCGAGATAGTTGGAGTACTCTTGGCGCAGCGCATAGAAGTCTTCGCGGATATAGAACGGGTAGATTCGTTGCGTCGCCTTGAGATAATTCAGGAACGAGTACTGATTTGTCGGATCTGCCAACGTAACAAGGTCAGCCATGAAGGGAACCTGAAGGTGGGTACCAGGCAACATCATGCCCGGATGCCAGATGAATTCTTCGCTGGCCTCAAGCACAGCAACACGGAGGTCTTCGACACCGTCGGTCAGTGCCGCGAAACCCAAATTGAAGGGTCCAGCACCGATGGCGATGACGTCGAAATGTTGACTTGGCTGGTTCATTATTTCTCTCCGGTGGTGAGTTCGGCCAGGATCTGGGTGCCGATGCGGCAAATGGCATCGAGGATTTCGCTGACGTCAGACAGGGTCGTGTTCGGATTAAGCAGGGTGAGTTTGAGTAGTCTCTTACCCTTGATGGTGGTGGCCGCGATCATGGCTTCACCACTGGAATACAGTCGCTGACGGATTTGATTGGCCACGGCGTTATGCTCACTCAGCGTCAGTGGGTGCTCCGGGTCTTCAAATGCGAAGACCAAAGTGCTTAGTTGTACGTCGGTCACCAGATGTAGCTGGGAGCGCATGGCAACTTCTTGTTGCGCGTCCTCGGCCAGCGCGATGACCTGATCAAACATCGCCCCGAGGCGCGCGGCCCCCAAGGAGCGCAGGGTGACCCATAATTTCAGCGCGTCAAAGCGGCGGGTGGTTTGCAAGGACTTGGAAACCTGATTTGGGGTAGCTGCTGCTTCGGCAGCTGGGTTCAGATATTCGGCATAGTGAGCGATCGATTCAAAACTCGATGCGGATTTGACTAGTAGCGCGCTTGAGCCGATGGGCTGGAAGAAGGACTTGTGATAATCCACGGTGACCGAGTCTGCTTGCTCAATTCCATCCAACCTGTGACGGTGACGTTCCGAGAGCAGGAGACCGCAGCCGTAGGCGGCATCCACATGGAACCAGGCATCAAATTCGTTGGCGATCTGGCGTAGTTCGGGCAGAGGATCAATGGCGCCAAAATCGGTCGTGCCACTGGTGGCTGAGATCGCCATCGGCACCAACCCGCCTTGCACATCTTCCACGATGCGGGTTCTCAGCGCATGGGCATCCATGCGGTGCTGAGCGTCGGTAGGGATGGCCACTGCAGCGTCGTAGCCCAGGCCGAGAAGCATTGCCGCGTTGCGGATAGAGAAGTGGGCGTCTTCGGAGCAGTAGATCCTGAGGTTTGCTAGCCGCTCGGGCAAAGATCCTTGAAGTTTAGCCGTGGCGGTGTTGCGCGCGATGAGCATCGCCTGCAGATTGGACTGGGTGCCACCGGAAGTGAATATTCCGTCGGCCTGAACAGGATCATAACCGATGAGCTCAGCGGTAAAGTTGACCAGTTTCCGTTCGATGAGCGTTGCCCCGGCGCTCTGGTCGAAGGTATCCATCGAAGTGTTGATGGAGGTGACGAAGTTTTCTGCCACAACCGCCGGGATAACCACAGGGCAGTTCAGATGGGCGGCATATTTTGTGTCGTGAAAATACACGGCGTCGTTCAAATAGAGGTCATCAAGCTCAGCCAATGAATCCGCGGTGCTGCCCAATGGGAGAGTCAGATCAACCTGATTGATCTTGCTAGCCAGCTGCTCTGGACTTGGACCAGTCGTCGGGGCATTGACTGTCGCAAATTTGGTGGCAACGGAAGCTACAGCGTTGCGGGAGTCGTTTTCATAGATTGCCGCGGTGTCCGAGCACAGCAGTGCTTCGTCATAGAGTGGCAACGGAACATCAGGGAATTGCAGGGTAGGTAGTGAAGTACCCAAGAGCATGCTCCTCAGATAGGATCGAAAGTATTTGGTCAGGCTCACCTAACAAGATTCTATTAACAACACAAAGTAATTAGTTAATGCAAGCCGAGTAACTCGGCGCTACGCGAAGATGCGATTTTTCGACATCTTGCGCAACTGAAGTATCTACTGTGATAAATTGACCCCTGACCTGATATTTGAAGCTTCATCTATTTCAGTTCGAACGCTTCATGCGGAGGAAAATCCTCACGTTAGCCAATTTCCTAGTTTCGCTAATCGGTTGATTGTGCAGTTGTGTCGAATTGCATAAGCTCAGGCGAAAGAAACTAGGAGGCGCTTGTGGCAGCGAATGAGCTTGCAACTATCAGCCGTAGCCAACGGCATTTGGTTGCTTCAAATGCCACCGATGCTGCCGGGCGAAGCCTGAGCGACATCACCATTGAATTACTCTTTGTTGGCACATTGGGCGCTAGTGCAATGCAAATGGGGTTGCTGAACACCCTGGGGTCTCTGGCGTTCGTTTTATGCGCTATTCCGGCCGGCCATTGGGTGGATAGGTACTCTGCCCTGCGGATGCTACGCATTGGCCTATCGGGGAAAATTACACTTCTGTTATGCCTGATGGTGCTCGCGTTTAGCGGTCAGATGAGTATTGGAATCGGGCTTCTGCTTTGTACGCTGCTCGGGGCTTGCAACGTATTTTCTGAAACCGCACAAACCTCAGCGGTACCGCGAATCATCGGAGCCGATCCCAAAACTCGAACTGCCAGCATTAGCAAGCTCATCGCTCGGCTTAGCGCTGCAGATCAATCGATGACGGTGATCATCCCGGCGCTCGCCGGAACCGGGTTCACGCTTTTGGGCGCACCGGCATTGCTTGGCGTATCGCTGGCTCTTGCCATCTTTGCGCTACTGCTCGCAGTACGCATTCGCCCTCATCTTGCTGGGATCAGGGAAAGCTCGAATGTAGCCGAGGCCCGAGCAGGTACCAAAGGCAAGAAGGAAGTGTTCGCCGGTGTAAGTCATCTGCTTCAACACCGTGAACTACGAATGACGACGTTGGTCGTGGGCCTTTCCAACCTCGGTTTGGCGATGGGATCTTCGGTGGAAGCTATCTTCATCATCAAAGACCTAGGCTTCGGCGAATTTGGATTTGGACTTTATGCTTCTTTAGCAGGCGTCGGCGGTCTGATCGGAGCTCTTCTGGCCAGTAGGGTTGTGGGACGATATTCCGCCCAAAAATTGTTGTTCAGTATGACCTTGGCCCAGATGGTCCTGGTGGCCGTGCTCATTGTGGCCGCCTTCACCAATGAATTTTGGAGTATCGCTCTCGTGGCGTTACATGCACTGGGGTGGGGCAGTGCGACCCTGCTATTTAATGTCTCCGCTTCAAGCTGGCTGGTGGAAATCGTTCCAGAAAAACTTCTGGGTAGAGTCCTGAGCGCACGACGCCTTTTTACCTTTGGCGCGATCCCGCTGGGTAGTCTGCTCGGTGGTGTACTGGGAAGTGGCTTCGGAACGGTAGTGGCGCTCACTGGTTGGGGTGTTGCTGCCCTAGCCGCGTTGCTTTGCTGCAGTTGGAGCATGGGTCTTCGGCCAAGACGCTAGGCTGGAAAACATTGGATCCGAAAATTTAAGGCAACCGCGCACGTGAAACTAGTTATCGACGCCCGATATACCCGCATCACCCACCATGACGGAATTAGTCGCTATACCGCAGGACTGATTGCCTCAGCGAGCAAGCTCGCTGACGTCACCATGCTGATCAACGACACGCGCCAGTTGGCGATGCTCCCTGAGGTTCCATATTTGAAGGTGAGCGCACCAACGAGCGTGTTAGAACCATTGGTGGCACTGCAGATCAATAAGCTCAAGCCCGATGTTGTCTTTTCGCCAATGCAAACCATGGGTACGATTGGGCGAAAATTTCCGGTAATCCTCACCCTGCACGACCTGATTTACTATGCGCATCCGCACGCGCCTAAGTTCTTGCCTGCGCCAATTCGTGCTGGCTGGTTCCTTTTCCATCAGGTCTATTGGCCGCAGCGGTTCTTGCTTAATCGTGCCGATGCGGTGGCTACTGTCTCGAACACCACCGCAGATCTCATGCGCCAACACCGACTGACCAAAAAACACATCGGTCTGGTATCAAACGCTCCTTCCGGAAATTTTGCTCGCCGAAACCCGGCAGAACAGCCCAAGAAAACCCTGCTCTACATGGGCTCCTTTATGGAGTACAAGAACGTTGAAACCCTGCTTCGTGGCATGGAGTACCTACCTGAATTTGAACTTCACCTCCTGAGCGGTATAAACGATCAGCGTCGAGAAGAGTTCGTGGAACAGATTCCTGAGGGTGCCAGCGTGGTGTTTCACAACGGGGTCAGTGACGATGAATACGAGCAATTGCTCAGTGAATGCACCGCGCTGGTCACTCTCTCCAGAGAAGAAGGCTATGGGCTACCTCTTGTTGAGGCCATGAGCATGGGCACTCCGGTGGTTGTCACCGATATGCCAATCTTTAAAGAAGTTGCTCAAGACGCTGCCCTTTATGCCCATCCTGATGATGCGCAAGAATTCGCTGCTCAGGTTCGAAAATTGGGTGAGCGATCAGTGTGGGATGACTATTCGCGCCGCGCCGTTCAACGCGCAGAGTTTTACTCTTGGGAACGCTCTGCGCAACAACTGTTGGACTTGGCGGAATATGTGTCAGATCACAAATAAAGATTCCTCGGCGTTGGTGTCGACGAGGGCCTGAATAGCAGAGGAAATCGTGGAAAATTTGGGGGTAAATCTGCTTCCTGAGCGTTGGAGCTCACCGATTTGAAAACCTGACTTGGCCAGTGCTAAAGTATTACTCGTTGCATTCCTCCATAGCTCAATTGGCAGAGCATTCGACTGTTAATCGAAGGGTTACTGGTTCAAGTCCAGTTGGAGGAGCTCATTGAGGCCTCGATCCGTTTGAAACGGATCGAGGCCTTATCTTTTTGCTATCGCTTGGCCGAGATCCGGCGCATCTTCGGAACCCAACATGAGACGCGCTGCTGATAAGTCGTAAATTCTTCGCCGAAATTTTCTCGCAGATTAGCTTCTTCGGCCGGACGTATTAGCCAATTCCACAGGAGCGATCCAACTAGCGCGTACGCAACAACGAGCCATGAGCCCAAGATCAGCCCCACGGCAACGCCCTGAGTGATTCCTGCAACGGCCATGGGATTACGCACGAACGCGTAGGGCCCGGAGATCACCAATTTTCGAGGCATTGCTGATGGCAACGGCGTGCCTTTGCCCCGAGCTGACATGGTCAGGGCGGACCAAATCCCGAGAGCACTGGCCAAGAGTAAAAGGACTAGTCCGAGGACGAGCAAGGTCATCGAGCCCTCGAGAGAAATTTCCAATCTCCGTTCGACCACCACAATGATTCCCGGAATGACCGCCAAAAAGAGCGTCCAAAAGACCAGGAGCTGCTTCACTGTGCGCCTTAGGTTACCATGAACATCGGTGGGCGGAGCGCTACGAAAAGCAAAAGGACCGTGCAGCAAATATTCGGTGGGAATTCTCCCAAGCACTAACTGGAACGCAGAAAATGTCGAACAAAATGCGGAAGCAATCATGAGTAGCGCACCCATGCCGGCAGTTCGAGTATTCAGAGAGTAGGCGAACAGCGAAACGGTGACGAGCAGAATCCACGGCAGAACAATCCAAACGAATCTGCGCCAACCGAATGCCAATAGCAATGAACCAACTACAAAAAGAGGCACATCCATCCAGACCAGTACCCCAGGATTTAGCCCCCCGAGAGTCGAAACGCGGATGCCTTCGACGGTGAAGACCATGATCCACCAGGCTGCGCCGGCAAGCGCCTGAAGCAAGAAGAAGAGTCGTGACCAATCAAATGGCTGAGCTAGTGAGAATCGAGCGGGGTTTGCCGAGGGTTCCGTATTTGCTGCATCAGCCATGTAGTTCAGCCTACGCGACCCATGGTAGAACGTTAGGCGTCCATCAAAGGGCATCCGTTTGCGACTTCGGATTCTGCAGTTGCATTGCAAACGACCGTGAATAGGCTGACGTAGTACCGAATAGTGCCGAGCGTAGCTACCACCAGAGCACCATCCGTTGTAGCCGATCGCCGGATAATTGGCTTTCTACCAATCGTGAAAGTCCTGAAAAATTCTTCAGACACAATGCAATTCGGGCAAGTTCTTAGTGCGGGGAAGCCATCAGCGTTTGAAAACTATTTTTAAGTGGTTTCTTCGCATCGGCTGGATCTCCTATAACCTCAGGTGATTAGACGATAGACTTTCGAATCGTTAACAGTTACACCCAGAGCATGAGATTGAGCTATGGGTTTTACGCCTGAAGACTGAGTCGTTCAAGGTAACCGGAATGTTAGCGTAAGTTATATCCGGTTGCTGCGCGATCGAGAATATGGAGAAACCATGACTGAAGCTGAATCGACGCAAGCTGACGAAAGCCTTAAGTCGAGCGTGAAAAGTGCTAAGTCGCAGGTTGATGGCCTCAAGGAGCTTGTTCCCCAACAGCTTTCTGATGAAGTCAAACTTGCAACTACGGTACTCAAGGGCAAAGGAATCAGCCTAGGCACGGCCGCAGCACTCGCGGGTGCAGCAGTGGTCGTGGTTCTGCTTTTTGTTATTGCCGTCGTAGTTACCTTGGTTAACGTTCTGGCCATCTGGTTGCCCGGATGGGCTGCCGCTTTGATTATTGCCGGGTTCTTCCTACTAGTCGCCGGAATTTTGGGATTGGTTGGATACGCGAAGGTCAAGAAGGCTCTTCCGTTGAAGCCGGAAGCAGCAATCCGCGGTCTCCGCCATGACTTCGGCGTTCTCAAGGACGGTAGCGAGTTCGACGTGACCACCCTGGACGAGCCAATGAAGAAGAAGTCTGAGGATGACGAAGACAAAGACAAGAAGAAGGAACCAAAGCCACCGGCACCAAGTGCCGACGAGCTCATCCTTCGTACCCGTCGCCGTCGCCGTCAGATTCAGGCTCTGCGAGACAACTTGGGTGAGAGCGTTCAAGCGCCACTGGCCAAGATCGACAAGGTACGTACCTTTACGCAGAACGCAGGAGACAAGGTTTCCGGTGCAGCTGCCAAGGCTCGTGGATTCGTCCGACCTGCGTCTTCGTCTTCCGAAGATCAATCGGAGGCTGACAGAGCCAGTGGTAAACGACTAGAGCAAGCACGCCCTTACGTAGTGATCGCCGGTTCCACGGTGGCACTCGGGGCTGTAATCCGCGCTTTATTCAAGCGCTCCTAAGTTTTCTACTGACGGGGCGGTGCAACAGCGCCTGGGCGAGTGGGACCGTCCCGTCATATAAGAACAATTTAGGCTAGAAAGGCACTGACATGGTTTGGATCGCTATTGCAGCGGCACTATGCAGTGCCTTTTGTCTTGCCTTCGGCGCCCATTTCCAGTCCAAAGCGGTACGCGAATCTGTGGACGGGCTGGAACTGACGCTGAAGAATGCAGGAAAAGTCGCCAGTAACAAGGTCTGGATGGCCGGTTTGTTGCTGATGATCCTAGGCATGTCGCTCAACGTCTTTGCTTTAGCCAGCGCGCCACTGACCGTGGTGCAGCCTATCGGCGCTATTGCGCTTGTCGTCACTGCCGTAGTGAATGCCAAAGAAACCAAGATCTCGATGAATCGTCCTACGGTGATGGCGATACTGAGCTGCATGATCGGCTCTGTGGGTTTTGTGCTGTTGGCGGTCACCGCAACAAATAGCAACCATGCCGTCACCGAAGAACAGTCTCACTTGATCGAATTGATCCTCGCCGGGGTGGTAGTAATCGTGGGGTTGGCCACGGTGCTGTTCCACCGCAAGCTGGTTGCGATCTTCTTTATTATCGGCGCCGGAGTGCTCTTTGGGTTTGTTGCAGTGTTGGTCCGAACCATTGCGGTCGCGGTGCTGGGCATCGGAAACAGCAACTTCTTGCAGCTTCCATGGATTGCTGGAATCGCCGTGGTGGTCGCTGGCCTACTGGGTTCATATTTTGTGCAAAAGGCCTACTCAAAAGGACCTCCGGAACTTGTTATTGCCGGATTGACGGTTATTGATCCGATCATCGGAATAGCCATCGGAGCAAGTATTTTGGGTGAGTTGCGTCCGGATGTGCCGCTAATTGTTTCGGTGCTGATGGTCGTTGCTGCCGGCTTTGCGATTGTCGGAGTGGTTGCTCTTTCTCGCTACCACCCGGATGTGATCGAGCGTCGGAACCAATCCGAGGCTGAGGAAGAACTGCAAGAGCCCAAATAGACTAAACCTACAGACTTTTCATCCAACCAAAATTTGTGAACGACTAAGGATGCCCGTGGCCGAGGAAAAACCACTGACCATTGTCATTGCAGCTGACACTTATCCGCCAGACGTCAACGGCGCAGCGATGTTTTGCTATCGGTTAGCTACCGAAATGCACGCCCGTGGACATCGGGTTCATGTACTGGCAGTACGTGGTGACAAGGGGAAGACTTTCACCGAAATTCGCGATGAGGCGATTGTTCATCGCCTTGAATCGCATTCGGTTCCAACCCACGAGTACTTCCGTATCGTATTCCCCTGGGAAGCCAATCGGCAGATCGACAAGCTACTGAACGATATTAAACCTGACGTCATTCACGCACAGAGCCACTATATGATCGGCCAGCGTGCTATCGGATGGGCCAAGAAAAATAGGGTGCGCTCGGTGGCGACGAATCACTTTATGCCCGAGAATCTAGATCCGTTTCTTCCCTTCCCACGATGGTTCAAGCGCATCGTTGCGCATAACTCGTGGAAGGACATGGGCAAGATTTTTGGCCGTGCGGATGCAGTGACAACTCCAACTCCGCTGGCTGCCAAAGCGATGCGCGAACGAGCTAAGCTGATGAACGTCATGCCGTTGTCTAACGGTATTGAAGTGGGCAATTATGAGTTGGCCTCGGGGGAGCAGATCGTCAAAAACGATTTCCCCACGATTCTCTTTGCCGGTCGCCTGGCCGTTGAGAAGAACATCAACGAGCTCATCGAGGCACTACCGCTGATGACCCACGTGCCCGACGCCATTATTGAAATCGTCGGTGGTGGGGAGCAGCGAGTCCACTTGGAGAAAATCGCGGACGAGCTACAGATTCGAGACCGTGTCCGTTTCCTAGGCCATGTGAGCGACGAGGAACTTCGCCAGGCTTATTTACGGTGTGACGTTTTCTGCCAGCCAGGTACCGCAGAGCTGCAGTCGTTGGTCACCCTTGAAGCGCTTTCGGCCTCCAAGCCTGTGGTGCTGGCCAACGCGATGGCCCTGCCGCACCTGGTGGACGAGGGCGTGAACGGGTACATGTTCAAGCCAGGTGACCGAAAGGATCTAGCTGACAAGCTGGATCGGATTCTGGCCCTGGACGAAACCGAGCGAACCAAGCTCGGTGAAGCGGGGCATCGTAAGGTGATGAATCACGCGCAGAAGAAAACTATGAACTCTTTTGAAGCCTTGTACCGAGGTGAAAAGGTCACGACTCACTAAGTCTTGTGACCGGCACGGGAGCGCCAAATCGGTGTTTTGGCTAGTGATGCCCTAGAATATTTCGAGTGTGGTTTCGCCGATTGGTGTTGAGCACATGTGGGGAGTTAGCTCAGTTGGTTAGAGCAGGGGACTCATAATCCCTTGGTCATGGGTTCAAGTCCCATACTCCCTACAAAAGAAAACGCCCGGTGACTTGTGAAAACAAGACACCGGGCGTTCACTCATTTAAGACGCTTACCGCAAACTGACCATAGTTTGACCATAGTTTTACTCAGAAACTAATTTTTCTGCGCTCGCCGGTTGGCCAACCGATCAGCCAACGACACCACGTTAGACACCGGATCTACCGGGCCCGAAGTCCAGTGCTCAGTGAGTTTATCCGCAACATCTTGATGCATCTCGTCCAGCACATGCTGATAACGCTGCAACATACTGATCTGTGACCAACCAAGAATCTCCATCACCACACGCTGATCCACACCAAGCAAGAGCAAAGTAGTCGCAGCCGTGTGCCGGCCATCGTGAGGGCGACCAACAGGCACCTTAGCCTCAGCCAGCAAAGACCGCCAGGCGTTCCAATCCGCCTTCGGATACATCGGCAAACCCCCCGGCCGACAGAACACAAGATCACGCTCAACGCCAGACTGATCAACCCACGCCTCCCACGGCTCATACTTACGAACCGTCCGCTGGGCCTCAGCGTGCCTCAGGAGCGCGTCACGCAACGGAGTCGGCATAGTTACACTCCGAACACCTGCCGAGCTCTTAGGCGGCCCCGTAAAGTACCCACCACCATGGCGCTCAGGACAATGAACACCCTTCGACCGACCACACGAAGAAACCCCAGTCTCACCCACAGCGCACCCATGCGCCCAAGGCAACGTAAAAAGCTCACGCTCAATCCGCAACTTATTCGACGTGAAATCAACATCCGACCACGTAAGCCCCAACGCCTCGCCCTGTCGAGGCCCCAACATCAAATTCAACAACCAACGAGCAGCATCATCACGACCCTGCGCAACCCGAATCATCCGACGAACCTCCTCAGTCGAATAAACCTGAGGCTCAAAACCACCACTACTCGGCGCATCTAAAAGAAGCAACGGATTCCTCGCAATCACCCCACGCTTCACAGCAACATTCAGCGCTCGCCGTAAGACGCGGTGAAGTCCTGCCACGCTGGATTCTGAGACGGCTGTCCGGGAGTGCCCGTTGGCCTTCGGCTGCGGCGTGCGCATGGTGGCGTAGATGGATTCGATATCGCCGGGCGTGAGTGCTGTCAGGCGTTTGCTGGCAACTCGGTGGCCACGAACGTGATTGTCGATCTTGTTCTTGTAGCCTCGCTGAGATTGTGGGCTCTTCGCGGTGGCAGGCGCGATGTTGATCAGCCAGTAGTCGAGCCATTCAATGAGCTTGGGGGAGCGGCCGGCGGTTATGTTCCCTGCAGCGACTTCCTTGGCGAGTTGGCGCACCTTGGCGCGGCACTCGGCCTTAGTCTTGCCGTACACGGACTTGAGGATGACTGAGCCGTCTGGGCGCTGCCCGATCGAGTAGTTAGCTTGCCAGCGTCCGTCTTTGCGCTGGAGTGGCTCGGAGCCTTCCAGATTGCCACGCCTGGTCTTGTCTGAGCTGGTCATGGTGTTCCCCTCCTGGGAAAAGCATGCGCGCCTATTGGACCGGGCGGCGCGGGGGTTGTGAGGTGTGGAAAGGTTAGGCGACGTGGTCGCTGGGTGGCCAAAGTGTCTGTAGCTGTTCGCCGTCTAGGACGGCTAGCCGGTCAATGATGACTTGTTCGGTGACGTCGAGTTCCTCGGCCATTTCTGCGGGGCTGGTGGACCAGCACGCCAAACGTCGTAGGTCTTCGAAGGTCACCAAGAACAGGGCTACTTCGAGGCAGACCTGCCGTTCAACTGCCGGCGACTGACATCCATCATGGCCGTACTGGATATGAAACGCTTCGTGCGCGAGGTAGCATCTTCGCTCGGCCGTGGTGAGATTCGGGTCTATCCAAATACGGCTACCATCGGTGGCCGCGACGATGTCCGGGTACGGACGATTCCAAATAACAATGGCGTGCGCGAGTGTGCGCAGCATGCCCCATACATTCTGCATAAGTAGAACATATGTTCGATTGAATGTTTAACAAAATGTGACGATGCGCGCGACTAAATTGTCGGACGGGCGTGTTAGGCCTCCAAATACTCCGCTGCTCGATTTGGCAATACCTGAAGATCGGGAACGACTAGGTCATCAGAGAACACGATGTACTCGCGCCCGATGTGCTGTTTCTGAGCCGTGTGCGCGATGCCAAATGCGGCACACCGCCTGCCCTTGTAGAGATCATCTGAAATAGTCTTATGGTCGTCATACGTGAGAACCCACTGGAGCTTTGTTTTCTCTAGCCGTTGGGACAGACTCAAATGCTGTTCATCACCGAACTGCTGCATGTAGAGCTCTTCACCTTGCTGTATGTAAGGCGGGTCTACATACGTGAAAGTGGGGGTACTGCGGGATTCAAGTAATGTCATGAAATCCAACGCATCCAGGTTATGAAGCTCAATCTGGTCACGCCTCCGGGCAACATGTTCGATCCGCTTGGCAAGGTACTCGGGTTTGAATCGCGCATCTATTTTCCAATTACCGTGCTGCTCCAGTCCGCCGATTGGCCTGGCACTAAGAATTCCTGAATGGTTACACCGGTTGAGGAAAAACGTGGCGAATCCGAGTTCATATGCGTCTGCTTCTGCAGGGTTCATATATATTTCACGGTGAACATGCCACTCTTCCACGGTAGGGAGGGTGCGGCGGATATCGTCGACAAACTGGTCTGTTCGGCGATAGACGTTTTGCCAGAATTCGAAGATGCCGGGATTCTTGTCATTGAGAATGATCCGGCCGACCACCTCGTCTTCAAGTAAGCGAAGCGCGGCGCCAGCGCCACCTGCAAACGGCTCAGCATATACGGTGGCAGGGGACGGCTGCGCCTGGATCGTACGTGAGAAGAAGTCTGCCATCTTGGCTTTACCGCCAGGGTACCGCAGGGGAGACAAATAAAGCATAGTTCCTATTATCTGTTATTTAGGTCGAGCTGGCCAGCTCAGTCCGCTGGCGCATCCGAGCCGCGTTTCAACAAGTCCTGCAAGAGGGGGTGCATTAGTTCCCAACTGGCTTTAACCAAAGCGGCGTCGATTGTCAGCACGTCATTATGATTGCTGCCATTGAATAACTCGGCTGAAGCCGGCCATTTTCCGCTTTGGTTTCGTAAGCGGGAGAGCGTCGTCTTGTGATGGCGGATCCCGGGATGTGCAGAGCAATGATCATCCATCCAGGCTATGCAATCACCGAATTGAGCAAAGGCCTCAGGGTCTGGTTGTCCACGCCGCTTGCCCATGACGCGATCACCTTGAAGTCGCGCATATGATTTGATCGTCTTCTCGATCAAGGTTCTCATCCCATCGAGGGTGAGATATGGGAAGTTTTCATAGTCAATATCGCGGATCTCGTCAAACAATTTTCGAACGGGCAATGGGTAATCTTCGTGCGCTCTCATGCCTTCTGTGTCGAGCTTTTTGGCCGAAGGCTTCCTGGATCGACTACCGTTCGATCCTGGCTTTGGCTTGTCTGCTTTCCCCTGAGGACCGTCACTCTTACCGTCTTGGGCAGGAGGTGCAATAACGATCGGCTCATCCAAAGCGTCGTCAACCGGAGGTAGAACGTCACTTTGATCAGCCAGCCATGTTTTTCGTTCCTTCGCTGTAGCCCAAGCGCGCGACCAGCTTGCTGAACCGTTTGGCCTTTCGGTCGTCAGGAGCGTAAAGAGCCTCTGGAAGAAAGGCGCCAACGTTGCAGCTGAGTATTCAAGCGATACGTAAGTTGAATTCCAGACGATGCCGAGCCTCTGGCGAACGGCAGTATCTTGCAGGATGCGCTCAAGGTTGGTCAATTGATCGCCGTGCCGAACAACGTCGATCATAGCCTGGAGATCCACATCATCGCTGTATAAGGTTTGCAACATGTGAATGATGCCTTGGACGTAAGTGACTTTCCCCTGGCTTCTGGTTGCAAAATTCCTTACTCCATTTGCTCCCCAGCGGACTGCGCCTTCGCCGCTACCCTGACCACTGTGCTTAAGTTGAATCCACACGTATGCTTCTTCGCGGGAGTCCGCAATGACACAACTTATTGACGGAATTCGAACAAATCCCTTGGCCGCTCGGGCGAAGGCCACTTGCTTATCCGCTGGCGCAAGTTTGGAGTTTTGAAGTAAACGCAATGCAGCCAGCCGGCGGTTTCCTTCGAGAACGGTGTAGCGAGTGCCGTCTTGGATTACTATCAATGATTCGGCAGGATTCAGGGAGCCATGACGGGCAATGTGACGAGCAAGGCCCAATACGGTATCCCCATGTTTGTCCATGATCAGCCGCAGTGCATCTGACTGATCATTTGCTGGCACGTCAAGGCGATAGTTCTCCAAATCAAAGTCGAGCTTTGACACTGCAATATTTTTAGGCTTGCTGATCGCCACTAGAGCTCCTTCTTGTCATTCGCGAAACTTTTATCAATTTCCTGGTCTCCTGGACCTTGCCGATTCACTTACAGTTGCCGGTTTCTTCGTCGAGCTGTTCGCGCCTGGTCTTCACCTTCGGGTGCGCTGCCAGTTTTTCGCGAGGTGGTACTGGGACGCTCCTGGCTTCGTCACCGTGCAACTCTGTGACGTCTGCGAAGTCCGAGGCTGCTTCCTGTGCTATTGAGGCTTCGCGTAATGCATCAAGAACCTTCTGTTTCGCGCCATCTGGATCGTCAGCAGTCCAACTCGCTCGATCCGCTCGCTGCTCGGCCTTGGATTTTGCCAACATTTCTTGTCGCTGTTCGTAGCCGATTTCAAGAATTGCGTTCGAGACATCGTTCATCTTTTCTAGGTCGACGAGAACCCGAACCATTTCGACGACCGCTTTCCGTGATTTAGGCGAAAGATTGTCTGCGCCTGGTGGAAGTTCGTCGGCTAGTGGTGGGCCGGGGACTGGTTGTCCCGCTGCTGCAAACGCCACAGATTCATCTACGCCGGCCAGATAAGCAATTGCCTTGAGAGTCACTTCGCTAGGCTGTGACTTGTAGATGCCGTTGCGGATCTGGTTGATCGTCGTATAGACGATCTTGAAACCGGCTTCTTGCGCCTTGAAAGCCAGCTGCCGAACGGATGTTTGGTGCCGTTCGATCGCCATTTCAATTAGGCCCTTGAGGGTTTCTGTCTTGTTCACAACCACGACTTTCCTAGATCAACTTTCACTTGCTCAAGAGTGGCAAAAACTTTCTTGAAAAGTAGAAAACACTACTTCTGCATAGTTTACGGGGAGTTTTCACTTTTCGCCTTGACAAGTCAGTGCGAAGCGGTGTGTACTTAGGTTGTCAAAACGAAAAGTGGAAGGAATACTGGTTATGCGTGGAACACGTCGTCATCTCAATCTCATTCGAAAGGAGAGTTGGATGCGTGTTATAGACCCAGCTTCGCTAAGGCGGAAGAGGATCAATCAGAGGTTTAGTCAGCGCGATCTGGCTGGACTTGTCCGTCGCTCGCAGGCGACCATTCATCAGTTGGAAACCGGAAAGATGAAAACCCTCACGGAGGATTTGGCGCTGCTGATTTCGGCGCGCCTATTCACCCCCTGGGAGGAATTGTTCACCCTTGAAGAGCATGAAATTATCCCCACCGTGACAAGTGGTGTTGACACCATGAACAACGCGACTCGATCGAGTGCGGCATGAGCGCGGACAGGACCCATTGGTTCGTCAAGGCCATGGACGGCGATCTCAACCTTGTTGAAGCGCTCAACACCCCAGCGGTCGTCCTCCAAGAAATTCACGTTCTGGCCCAGATGGAGTTCCCGGTCAGCGGGGACCTCATTGCTCGTTTTAGGGCGAAGGAGGCCATGGCATGAGCGAGTTCAACTGCCCGGAACCGGGCTGCGAATACCACATCGGCATCGCTGGTGACTGCGTCACAGATCAGGACTTCGAGACGCAGGACTACTACTTCCAAGAAATCGAGGAGCACGAGCGGATGCATGAAGAACAGAAGATCGCAAGCGGGAGTCTCCTGCGGGTGCAGGAATTGTTGTCGGGTGCGAAAGTCGTGGTTGTAGAAACCGGGAATCGCACTCGAACCGTAATCGTGAACCCGCAGGAGGTCTACCTATACGCCGTAGCGTGTGATCGAGATGTGCCCGTGGTTTTCGAAGTCTGCCCGGTAGTACCCGAGCACGGCTTCGTTCAGCGTGATTACCGGATCGAAACCGTATTTGAACAGGACCTCCGACTTGTTGTGGAGCCAGAGGCTGTACATCCTTCGGCCGGCGTCTTTGAACGGTTCAACGTGAACGTAGAAGGACCTGTCTTCGGCGAACTTCTCGAGGATGAACGTTTCCAAGGAAAACAACTCTTCATCGTCGAGTTCCAGAACAACAGTCTCCCCGCCAACGGCGTGAATGAATTCCCCCATGATTCTTCCCTCTCGGTAGGTGGTGCGGTTGGTGGAACTTCTGAGTCTACCGAGAGGGTTCAAAATCCGGGTGTGCCGGAAATGAAAAAGCACCCAGCAGCGGCAACTGCTGGGTGCGACGAAATCAAAACTAACAGGTAAGAAAGGTGTGATTTCAATGTCCAGTGTAGTCAAGTTTCCTCAACCTCGCAGTGGGGAACTAGAAGTTCAGCCAGGAATCCAAACGGTGTCCAGACCAGTTCGGTTGCTGTACTCGGTCGCTGAGACGGCCGAGCTGTTGGGACTGGGGCTGTCCTCAATCTACGACTTGATCAACGAGGGTGATCTGCCGAAGGTCATGGTCGGTACCCGCGGTAAGACGACGCGCGTCGCTGCTGATGACATTCAGGCGTACATCGATAACCGTCGGGTGGAGGTGAAGACCTCGTGGGTGATCTGATTCTGACAATTTTGGTTTGCGCGGTGGCTGTCACCGCAATCGGCACTCTTGGATCCGGGATTTATTTCTTTGTCTCTGGCGCCAAGGCTAACGAGGCCGAGGCAAGGTTGTTCAACTCTGAGGCCCAGCTGAATCGGGCTCGTGTCGAGTCTGCGCAGACGGCCAATCGAGTTGCTAATGAGATGGGCCGGAAGCTCGCGTCAGTCGATGGACTGGGAGAGTTCGCTATCGGATTCGAGAAAGCACGAGAGATTTGTGGGTGCGACAACTGCCAGGCGAGAAGAGGCGAGGGTAATGACTAGGTTTTGGTTCCGTAAGAATCATGTGGCAGCTTCGCCGGCGCGTGTTGCTGAGGTGACGAACGTTGTTGTTCGCGAGCAGACCTTCGACAGTGCTGAAGAAGCAACCGTGAATCTGCTCCAAGCGTTAGGGCAGTGGCGTGACTTCGACTCTACGGGAAACGTCAACGGCGCTATCGAGCACACTCTAGTAAACATTGACCGTCTGGATGACGCGTTGGACGATCTGCGAGATCAGGTCGATAAGTTCAAAGATCAGGAGATGGCTGAGAAGATCGCCGGTTCGGGGCACCCGTCCACTGGATCTTCTTCTGCTCTGTTCACCAATATTCGAGACGAACTTCGCTCAGTGTTGGGCTCGCTCCCGAATAAGTCAGACCAAGAATCTCAGGTTCCTCTGAAAGCCTCCATCGGAGCTCCAAGCGACGCACCTGCGGGTGATCAGAAATGAGCCGCATCGAGGGCCGTGCGTTGATCATCCCTCGGGGACAGCACAACCATTCGGAGAAGCTGACGGTGTTCTGGGATTCCGATTCCAAGACTGACCGTGCACGCCAGGTGAAGAAGGTTGCGACAGCTTGGGGCCGCAACAAGTACCGGGGTAACAGTGTCTACGTGGAAACTTCGGACATTGCCCAGCGGGGCGACGAAGGCGCTGGCGCGTTGTTCGTGAACGGTATCGAATACGCGAAAGTCACGAGCTTTGTCCACATCCCGAAACCCGTTGGAGTGGCTTCATTATTCGATGGGGAAACACGATGACCGTGGAACAGGTTTACGCACAGGGTGAGCGTCGCATGTGGCGCTTCTGGACCCCGCTAGTTCTGGTGCTGGTGACCGCTGTAATCGTGGCGAACTACCAGCCTAATGGGCTTGCTGTCTTGTTGCTGATCGTCACCGGTGTTGTGGCCACGTTGGCGGTGGTTGATTGGGTGAACGTCGAAATCAAGGCGAACCGGATCATGTGCACCGAAGCCGAGCCGCATCTAGCCGGCCACTGAATCTTTCTTTCTTACTCTTTTGGAGGGGACTCGTGTCTCAAAAACTAGGTCAGCTGAAGATGCTGCCGATTACCGCGATCCACCCGGATCCGAAAAACCCGCGCACCGACATGGGCGATCTGGACCAGCTAGCCCATGAACTGAAGTCCATAGGCCAGTTGGATGCCATCACTGTTTACCAGCACCCAGTACGTGAGGGTGACTATCAGATTCAGGGCGGCCACCGTCGCTACGCTGCAGCGTTGCGCGCTGGTCTGACTGAGCTCAAGTGCGAGGTCATCGAACCGCCAGCCAACAGCGCAATGGATCTGTACACGGAGGCACTGTCTACGGGTACGAATCACCTGAAGTTGGATCACCTCGGCCAGTCCCAGGCACTACAGGGGCTGTTGACTGAGGGTAAGTCTGAGGCGTGGATCGCGAAGAACTTCAAGATCGACAAGGTTGAGGTGAAACCGCGTGCACGCTTGGCTGAACAGCCGAAGCTGGCGAAACTGCACGAACGTGGAACTATCGACCTGATCAGTGCCGCTTCAATCCTTGATGTGGAGGCTGAGACCGGAGACGGTTCGCTGTTCGAAAGCTTGGTCGATGATCTGGAAGGCCGTCGCTGGAAACAAGACGAGACCGATGTCATCCGACTGATTGAGCAGAAGAAGGCCAACGCTAGACGTGATGTGGTGCGTGCCGAGCTGACCGGCCTGGGCGCGGTCGAAATTGACTCCGAGAACCGGTACAGCGGTAAGTGGACCAAGACTGACGCTGTCCTATCCATGCAGGAGCACATGGCGGCCGGGAATCAGTTCGACGTGAGCGCCCCGGAAGAATTGACTTGGTGGGCTAAGACGAAAGCGCCGGCCAAGCAGGTATCACCTGAGCGTAAGGCTGAGCTGGAGTTGCTCCGCAAGCTCAACGGAACGTTGCCAACGTCCAAACGCGCACGCCAACAGTTCGTGGTTTCGAAGATTCAGGACAAGAAAGCACTCACCGACACTGAGGACCGTGAACTATTCACCCAGATCGTCCTCTCCGCTGAAACTCTCACCAACGAGAGAAAACAGTTGGTCGCTCACGCGATCAACCTGCCCTTCCCAGAACCAGAAGGCGACGAAACCGCTTACAGTCCAGAGGTCGCCAAACGCCGAACCATCTGGTTAGAGCAAGCACACGACTTGGTATTCAAGATGACCCTTGGCCAGCAGGTCCGCTTGTACGCATGGATGCAGGCTGCGAACGCCGAAGACATGTCGAACAAGGTCAACCTGTACCAGCGAGACTCGTGGGAAAAATCAGCCCGATGGAAGCCCATGGCCACCTGGTACAACCAACTGATCAGATTCTTCGGGTACGTGCCAGACCGGGACGAAGTAGAGGCCATGCGCTGGGCAGCCGACCAAGACGATCGGTTCAGCCAAGGCATGGACGTCGAACTACCTGTAGGCGCCGAGGTGGTCTGCGCAGGCTGTGGCCAACACCAAGTCATCGCAGCAGACGGAAACACACCCTGCCCAACCTGCGAAGACCTTGAGGCGTAGCCATGGCCACCAGAAGCATGGCAAGCATTACCCGCCAAGCACCCACCGGCATGAGCGTCACCGAAGACTGGCGCGAACAAGCCGTCTGCAAAAGCTGGGACTTCAAAAAGAAGGGCGACCCCTGGCACCCAGACAGCGAATCACACATCGCAGCCATGGAAGGCAAAAACCTCTGCGGAGGATGCTCCGTCCGCTACGAATGCCTCTTCGACGCACTCAACACCGAAGCTAGACACGGCATCCGCGGTGGGGCAACACCAGACGAACGCCGAAACCTCAAACGCCGACAAAAAACCTTGTCAACAAATTAACAAACCAACTGCCTTGTAAGGAGTAACGATGTCAGATCTATTCACCTACGCAGCACAGCAAGAAGAATCCCGCACACCGTTCGACAACGTGATGCGCACCGACGAGCACGGCAACGAGTTCTGGTCAGCACGTGACCTACTCCCACTCATGGGATATACGCAGTGGAAGAACTTCGAGACTCCTCTAAACAGAGCAATGTCAGCCGCACGAAATCAAGGCCATGACGTCGCAGCCAACTTTTCGGGATACCAAAAAGTTACCGTGCCGGGCAAAATGCCACAGATCGACTACAGCCTCTCGCGCTTCGGTTGCTACCTCGTAGCGATGAACGGCGATCCAAATAAACCAGAAGTTGCCGCCGCGCAGTCCTACTTCGCAATCCAAACCCGCGTCGCTGAGGTGCAGGCAGCACCGGTCAAGCCGTCTGGTGCCGAACTGCTGGCCATGGCAGTGATCGAAGCGCAGGCGATGATCGCGGCGAAAGACCAGCACATCGCGCAGCTCGAACCGAAAGCAGACTACGCGGACATGGTCAACCAGTCTGCTGGCCTTCGAACCTTGCAAGACCTCACGAATGATTTGAAGCAGTACGCTGCCGCTAATCATCCGGGCGTGAAGGTGTACCAAGAAGACGTGTACGACCTCGCTGGCGAACTCGGCCTGATAAAACGCCATGACAGCGTGAGCAAGAACCAGCCAACAGGGCGCGCAATCGAAGCTGGGTGGGTGAAACGAGCCGAAACCACTTACGAAAAGAAGAGTGGCGAGAAGGTCACGAAGTACTTCGCCAGGCTAACGCCCCGCGGCACCGCACGGGTCTGGGAGACAGCGGTTAGAAGACTCCGCGATGGACAACCAATTTTCGATCGAAAGGCCGCAGCGTAATGCGCCTCTACAAGATGCAGATCACAAGTGTCCCGGAGGAAGCAATCCTTCGCGTGGACATCGACCACGAAGCGAAGACCCGCACCATCGTCTTTGATTCCAAGTGGCAACCGGAAGGGTGGAGGGAGCACGTAGACGACGCAATTGAATTCAACGACGCGTTCTGGGCGAAGAGAGCAAAGGATGACGGCTACCGATTCTTCTGGCCTAAACAAGACAAGGTCTACCTTTCCAGAACCACAGCCGTAGGTCGCAAGAACCTAGTCGAGTTCTGGGGCGGCAAAGCAATCGTTTTGGAAGCCGAAGTGGGCGAGTTCATCGAAGCAGAAACGGCTAAGCGCAATCGCCAACTAGACCGGGATATAGCCAAGGCAGGACGGCTTCGAGAGAAGGCCGAGAAACTCCAGCAGGAAGCCAACAAGCTAGAACGCTCCACCGGCCGGGCTGGCTGGGACTTCAGATGAGCGACTTCGATCAGGTCTCGGCTGATTGTCGGATGTTGAAGCACTGGTGGTGCAGCGGTAATGCCTGGAACAACTTCACGGATCAGGCTGGCGATTGCGAGTGCAACTGCCACGGAGAGCAGGCGGAAACAGTATGAGCCAGTTAGTCACGGTCTACACGAAGCCTTCCGGGTGCCAACAGTGCAAATTGACCAAAGACGCGCTCACCATGGCGGGTATCCCGTACCAGGAGATCGTCGTGAACCCGTCGGATGTGCAGTCTCTCGACGAACTCAAGCTGATCGCCACCGTAAAGGGCATCGCAGGAACTATGCCATACGTGTTGGTCATCGACACCGAAACCAACGAAGAACATGACTGGTTTGGGTTCCAACCCGAAGAAATAAAGAAGCTAAACAAGGAGCAGGCAGCATGAGCAAAATCCTTGAAGCCAGGAAGCTGAATGGAACCGATATCGGTAAGCAGGTCAGTTTTCCGGAAACCGTGGGGGAGCTACGGGCAGTTCTTCACGGATTGATCACGGGCGACGACGAACAACAGACGAGACGTTACGTGTCGGTCGTCGTTGACAAGGAGTCGCACATCCTCTCACCGCACGATCACGTCACTTTGAAGTCTTTGGAGCAGCAGGAGGAAGCGCAGTGAGTAAGCAGTCACAGAACATCACCGAAGAACTGGTGGAGCAGCTCGCGATCATCGCTTACGAGGGTGTTCGCCTAAAGAACTGTTCGGAGTCGATGCCGAGCTGGACCGGTGCGGGAGCCATGACCCGCTTCCAAATGAAGCAAGAGGTACTTGGTGTCCTGACGATGGTGGTTCCGGTCCTGCTCGAACAGGGCTGGATGCCACCGGCGGAGGCTGCCGTGCTGAAGGAAACCATTGACCGGGTGTCGAAGCTCTTCCAAGGCGTTTACATCTCTCATGGTCACGGGATCACTGAGAACGTGAACGCCACCATCAAGGCTGTTATCGAGGTGAACAAAGCATGAGTAACCAGAATATTGACCGAGCAATTGAGCTTGCCGGAAAGGTAGCTCATGCGGAGGCTACAGGACAGCCGATGCTGGCGGAACTGTACGAAAAGAACATGCTATTGGCCATGGCAGAAGCTCGTAAGGAGATTCTGTCTGAGCGGGTTGGCCCAGCGGTACGAGACATTATCGGTGCCGTGACCGAGATGATCAAGGAATTCACAGATGCCATGTGCAAAGCGTTTGGTCTTAACAAGATGAACAGGCTCGCTGGTGGAATCGATCGCATGAAGTCGGACTACGCGTTGGTCGGGCCGGGCAAATGATTCGCCTCTATAGAGCAGCGTGCGAGTACCTCGATGCAATGACGGAAGCAATCCACAACGACACTCCGTCTCCTGATGGTTCAACCTCCCTCGTGGAGCACGCCAACCAGTACGAACCACGTGAGAACCAACAGCACTACCGCGAGCCGGACTGGGAAGACCGTCACCGTATCGGATTTAGGAGCACGAAATGAGTACACAGTCCAGAAATCAAGCTGAGTCTCAAGCGCGACGTGAGGCGAGAGTCATTGCCCGGCACTTGGCGCACAGCAGCAAAGACGCTTCACCAGTGGCACTTGCAGAGTTGCATGGGTCGCTGGGAAGAGCCATCGCCAGTATCGCAGCCACGACCCAGAAGGAGACCACCAAATGAGCACCCCACTGACCATCGATGATTTGAAGCGGTTCCGCAGCATCGTCGAGACCGGCACACCACTGGACAAGCGCACCGTCCTGAACATCATCAGCCACGCCGGCCAACTGCAGGAACACCTGGACATGGCCCATGACGCTAATGGCGCTCTCGTGAAGCACCTCGCAGAGTTGGGGGCTGACGCGGTGAACAACGTCGAAATTCTCCCGGCGAAGATCCGTCTGATCAGCTGGGAAGGGCAACACGAACTGGACGTAGATCTCGAATCCGATGAAACGCTTATTGTCCTCACGGTCAAGACCGATAGGGGCTGGTCACTTGGAGACAAGGCAGAACTCAAACTAACCCGCCCGGAGGTCAGTGATGCCTGAGCATGAACACTTCTGGTGGCTGGGGTATCCAAAGGGGCGCGAAGCCTTGGATATCAAGTGGGTTTGCCAATGCGGAGACACCAAAGACCTAGACGCATTTGAGGGGGCATGGGATGCCTAGCACGTTGGAGATTCTAGAAGCGCACAAGTTGGTTTGGAAGTCCGATGACAGGACATGGCAGCAATGTGAATGCGGAAACCTTGTCCTCGACCGGTTCGACGGACAGTCCGAAACCGACCACCGCGCTCACGTTGCCCAGGTACTTGACCAGCACATCGTTGACCGAGTGAAAGAAGCAAAAGTCGAGGCCATCAAAGAGGTAGCTAAAGCCACGAACTACCGACCCGCCATCAAATCGCTAATCAGACCATTTATCGGCAAGGAGCAGTCATGAAGGACGAAAAAACCGAACGCATCCTCGACCTATCCACCCTAGAGAACAAGACAAACGCCCGCGAGGCACTCCCGGCGCTCATCGTCGGAGGGGTGCTCGGCAACGAACAAGCCTCCCGAGCTGCCATCGAAATCATTGCAGATGTCTATGTCGACGCGCTCAAACCATCATTCGAAGCACTCCAACGTTTGGCCAAGATCAACGCCGACCGCCCGGAGGTGCAGAGAAATGAGTGAAGAGCCAGATCTTTTGAAGATGCTTGCTGTTGCGGAGAACGCTGAGGTGGTGGGCGTTGGTGCCGTCTACGTTGGCGTGTTCACCCCGGCTAGGGCTCGCATGCTGGTTGAGCGTGTAGTTACGGCGGAGTATCAGGTGGCCAGGGTGCGGGAGTTGTCTTGGTACCTAGAGAAGCTTTCACCAGGCGATAAGCACTACGCGAAACTGATCGACCGCGCCTTGGACGGTGAGCCGGTATGAGTGACATGCGTGAAGCGTTAGAAGCGATCCGAGAACTGCACAAGCCGTGCAAAACGTTCTCGGGCAAGGAAGTGTGCGACGTGTGCAACACGGACACTGGTAAACCCCGCTCGTACCCCTGCAACACCCGCCAACTGGCCGACCGAGCGTTAGGGGCTGGCAATGAGTAACCCTCCGGACATCGTCAGGAAGCTCGACGGCCTGCGCGACATGGACGAGATCATGATCGGGAAGCTCAACAACCTCGATCACCTCGGGCTGCACCTCCAAGCAGAACGCATGCCAAAGCCCCGGCTGTACGGCCGCATCATCGAAATCTTGCACGGCCAGCACGTCACCACGGTGAAAGTCAGGTGGAACGGAATGACCGACGAAATCAAGACGGACCCAGAACACGTCGTCAGAGTCGAGGTCACGATATGAAACCCATAGCCATGATCATCCGAGCACTGATCGACGAGACACAAAAGATCTACGTCTGCCGAAACCCACACCCCCGCCACTGGATCACCACCCAACACGGCGAAGTCATCGCAGACACGGAACACCCAAAAGAAGCGCTCGCCGTAGACAGGGCGTTAGCCCAGAAGCAACCTAAGCCAAGAGATAAGAGTAGGAACGCCAATGTCGTGGTTGAAGCAGTCGGATGTATCGGCGAATCACCCGTTGGTCCTGCGCGTCTTGGAGATGGACGAGGCTGACGAACGTCTGCTCAACGAGATGTATGGGTGGGTGAACAGGTGCGCCACACAATCGGCAGCCTTCGACCGTGACTACATCGTTGAGATCGGTACAGCTAAGCAGATGGCCGGCCTAAGCCGGTACAAGGAACTGCTCAAGGCTGCACTGTCATGCGGAATCTTTGAGGAAAAAGAGATTGACGAGAACGGCAGTATGCGCCGGGTACTCAAGCTCGTGGAAGAAGAAGACCTTTTCCACATGATCCTCAAGTCGGACAAGGAGCGGGAGAAGAACCGCCGTACGGATACGTACGACCTTGCCAAGAAGGGCGCCATCATCAAACGCGATGGTGCCGAGTGCCGGTGGTGTGGCCGTTTGGTCACCTTCGGCAACGACCGTAAATCAATCAAGGCTGGCACCATTGACCACCTCGATCCGAAAGACCTGGACAACAGCGACCCAACGCCAATTGAGCGGCTCGTGGTGGCTTGCACGTCCTGCAACTCAAGCAGAAAGGATGGAGGCTTCTGGGATAAAGAACTCAGACCTGCACCAAGAACCCCGTACTTCACCGCTGACGCAGTCGCTTGGCTGCGCGATAAGGCAGGGATTCTGGCCAAGGTCTCAACTGAACGTGTAGAGCTCCACGCTCCCAAACCTGTTCCGGCATCTAACTCTGTGACTGGTCCGGCATCCAAGGATGTAACGGCAAGCGACGACGCAACGGCTATCACCGGCTCGTCCACCAACAAAGACACAGATGCGACGGCAACAAGCGAGGTTGAGCGCTCCGAGGCAACGGCTACCCCGGCCCGGAAAGAACGCCTATCCACTTCGGACATGGCAACGCAGATCCACGAAGTTGAGTATTCAGAAATGATCGAAGCACTTGAGAGCGAAGCCGTTGAGACTCCCCACCAGGGTGAGACTCCGGCCGAGGATGACGCAACGGCTATCACCGGCACATCCGACGCGCAGTCTCCGATCAACTCAGAATCAAAAAATAATCAGTTGATCATCAAAAAATCTGAGGGTGTCGGATCTAGATCTGTCGGGACGGGTCGGGACGGGTCTGGCCGGGATGGGGCTGGTGGGGTTGGGTGGCGTGATCATTCACCTGCTGATTCTTCTAGACCTTCTAAGCCTTCGAACAATAACCAATCCCGTGCAAGACGAAGAAGACCTCGTAGGAGAAAGAACTAATGATGTATGACCAGAAGAAGTTTCAGAGCCCTGTCCTGTTGTGGAGTGAGTCGGAGTTCCAGGCCCATGTGGTGAAGCTAGCGCGGCAGCTTGGGTTCTCGTTGATCTATCACACGCATGATGCCCGTAAGTCGCCGGCCGGTTTCCCGGATCTGGTGATGATCAATTCGAAGACTCGGCGTGTGCTTCATGTTGAGTTGAAAGCGATGGCTGGTCGGTTGAGCGCTGATCAGGAGCAATGGATCGATGGGTACCGGTCAGCGGGGTTGTTCGCTGAGGTGTGGCGTCCATCTGATTGGGTGTCGGGTCGAATTCTCCAGGTGTTGCGGGGAGGTGCGGTCAGTGCCAGAGCATAAGGATTCTGCGGATTGTGGTTGTTGGGGTTGTGTTCAGTTGAGGTTGGCCGAGAGCAGGGGAGTTGCTGTGGAGAGTCGTTCGATGTATCGGCTGGTGCAGGTGTGGCGTTTGCGTGATCAGTTGCTGGAGGGCGCTCATGACATTGAGCGGTTGCCCGGTGAAGGTCCTCGCGTGGTGAAGACTGAGGCGTTGCTGGTTTTGTTGGAGCAGGCTATCCGGCCATCAGGCGAGAGTGGCTCGGGTGGCGCGAGTTCGGGGCCAGGCTTGCCGTTGGATGCTGCTGCGTTGGATCTGCAGATGAAGATCAACCAGGAAGCCAATGATCAGTACTGGCTCCAGTACCCGGGTATGGCGGCTCCGGGGTTGGAGGACAAGATCAATCTGTGGGTTGGTGGGCTGAGTGAGAAGCCTGAGTGTGAGGAGGCGGTGACTGAGTGTCATCGTGTGTTGTCCTCGTGGGTGCAGGAGATTGAGGGGCTGTTGAACCCGCCGATCATTGTTGCATTGCGTAGGCCTTGCCCGGCGTGCCATGCCAATGAGATTCATGAGGAGCTCAATGGGGAGAAGGTTGTGAACCGTGCGGTGGTGGCTCGTATCGATCGTGGTGAGAAGGCAGCGGTTATGGTGACTTGCCGAGGGTGTGGCGCTCAGTGGAAGGGGCAAGACATCCATCTACTGGAGCAGCTCACAAGACCGGAAGGGTAGCTACTCATAGAGGCTATGGTGTGGTGGATATCGTGTAGTAGGTATGGGTAACGAGGTGGGTGTGACAGGCCCGGAGTCTTGGTATATCCTAGAGGTGCTTGCTACACGTGTATCCAAATGCGTGTGACAGGGAAGCTCAGTCGATGTGGCTGGGCTTCTCTTCGTTAAGGGTGATGCTGATGGCCACGAGTAGAACTGGCACGACACAGTGGAAGCGTGTGGTTGTTCGCGTCCGTTGGCGCTGCCGAGTCACTGAAGCTCAGACGGTGTGTCCTTGGTGTCGAGTCATGTTGAACTGGGAAGTGTCCAAGCTTCCTAACTCGGCTGAAGTCGACCATATAGTGCCTGCTGCATTGGGTGGAGAAGACATCGAAAGCAATGCTTGGGTGATCTGTCGCCGGTGCAATCAGTCGAAAGGCGCTCGTGCGAAACCTAGATCGGTCGAGCATCGGGGTCAGCTGCGCAATTCCGGGCGATTCTGACGGCCTGCCCGCTCCGCCCGCGAGGGTGGGGAGTATCCCCTCCCCGGCCCCCGGCCGCGCGCCCCTCCTCGTATAGCGAGATATCCCCCCGGGTTCTGACCTGATGTTTTGAAATCTAACTATACTCTGACTTGGGCTTTTGCGAAGTGTTTCGGTTTCGCCTGGTCTCGACGGGTGCGACTAGGCGTTTTAGCTTCAAAAACCCCGTAATCATGCGGTTTTTACCGTTACATTTGGTAGAATTGGTACATGAGGACATGCGAGCACTGCGACAAAGAACTGGCCAAGTGGCGCAGTTCTCGCGCTCGTTTCTGCTCAGTTCGTTGCCGCGTATCTAGGCACCGGGCAAACAACCGTCTTCCGAAAGATTTGACCACCCGCAATTGCTGGGTGCGTCGTGATGAGAAGAAGCGTCCACTGACCGTCACCGGTCGACTAGCTTCCGTTAGCTCCCGCGATGGATGGACAACATACCAGGACGCGAAAGCGTCACCTGCTGGCGTTGGAATGGGCTTCGTCCTCGACGGCTCCGGCGTCGGAGTGATCGATCTAGACCACGCGTTCACCTCTGCCGGCGTTTTACACCCTTGGGCGGCCGAAGTACTAGCCCAAAACCCGGACACGTTCACCGAGATCTCACAATCCGGCAACGGCATTCACATCTGGGGCTACATGGCCCCACGCCGTGGCCAGCGACTCCGAGACGGACGAAACATCGAAGTCTACTCAACCGGACGGTACATGGCGCTAGGAACCCCGCGCCGCGGAACCAAGGCTGAGCTCAAACCACTCGTCATACCGGTCTAGCGTCGCCTCCTGCGGCGCTCGCCGTGCGCAGTTAGGAGATTTAGGTGACTGAGAATATTCTTCATCAGAAAGAAGCTCTAGCTGTGGCTGTGGGGCTTGCTGATGGTTATGGACGGAACGTCGCGATCGTACTGCCAATGTATCGTGGCCGAATGCCTGGTCTCATTCGAGACGTACTGGAAACGACTGGTGCTGACCGTGTCCGATTGGTGCACCGAACCAATGGCATGGAACAAGTCATCTTCCACGGCGGGGGGAAAATCCGGTTCTTCGCGCCAGCGCATCGAATCCGAGGTTACTCCTGTGACACGATCGTCGCTTCAGCTGACCTGGACAGCAAGCAGATGCAAGACATTATCCCTGCAGCTGCGACCAGCCCTAACCGGAAAGTAATTCGGTTTCACGAGGACTCGAACCTGACATGATCCGGGAACCTGCTGGGCTTGGTGCGCGTGGTTCACAGCTGTTTCGTGAGCTCGTCAAGGATGAGAAGAACCCACTCGTTATCCAAGCGGTGATTGAAGCGGCCCGTGCTGCTGACCGGTTGGATGATCTTGACCGGGCGATTCAAGGTGAAGGAGTTCTGGATCTGATGCGCGCAGCGTTGGAGGACCAGAACATCATGGGCGACGAAATGAAGGTCACTGTGAAGCTGAGCTTCGCCGGCGTTCTCATGGAGGGTCGTCAGCAGCAGGACAACTTCCGCAAACTCATTGCCGAGGTAGCCAGGCTCAAGGCAACTATCGCGTCAAAAGCTGACCAGTCGCCGCAGAAGCCCGAAGAACCGAAGAGTGAGTCGACGGTGGAGAGCGAATTGGATCGCCGTCGCAAAGCACGGGAGGCACGCAGAAGCGGTTAGGTGGTGATGCGAGGTGTTACTGGGAAGCCAGGTACCACTGCACAACACCACACCCGAAGATGATGCCTTCAACGACGATCACGGCGAGGACGCTGTCTGGTACGCCGAACGGTTCGGGCTGACTGCTGATGCGTGGCAGGACTCCACCGTGCGTTCCTGGCTACGTCAGACCGCGGACGCCAAATGGGTGTGCTCAGTCGGTGCGGTCACCGTTGCCCGTCAGAACGGCAAGAACGGCGCACTGGAAATCGTGGAGCTGTACCTCATGGCCGAACTCGGTATGAGGATCTTACACACGGCTCACGAAGTAAAAACCGCGCAGAAAGCCTTCGCCCGACTCAAGCATTTCTTCGGCGAAAAAGAAGATGACCCCAACGCGAACTTCCCGGACCTGAACAAAATGGTCAGGAAAGTTCGCAACGTCAACGGCCAAGAAGCGATCCTGCTGAAAAACGGCGGATCAATCGAATTCGTAGCCCGGTCAAAGGGTTCCGGACGTGGCTTCACAGTGGACGTACTCGTCCTCGACGAAGCTCAGGACATCAATGAAGAGCAACTGCAGGCGCTTCTTCCAACGATTTCCGCTGGCCCAGTCCAAAACCCGCTGACCATCTACATGGGCACCCCACCCTCCGTAGAGGAATTAGCGAAGGGCAACGGTCGACCGTTCCTCCGCGTGCGTACCAACGCACTCAAGGGGCTGCAGAAGGTCGCATGGCTTGAGTTTGGGTCCACCGGGTTCATTGAAGACATGACACCCGAAGAACTTGTGGCCTATGTCGAAGATCCAGCTAACCACGCTGCAGCTAACCCGGCCTACGGGGTACGCATCATGCCTTCCACCATCGAAGGCGAGCTATCCCAGTTCAGCCCAGAATCGTTCGCACGAGAACGTCTGAACAAATGGCCAAAGAGCCTAGAGCACGTCTCAGCGATCTCACAAGAACGCTGGGAAGCGCTCGGAACAGAACCACCACCCAGAGCCGTCACCGACAAATGGCAAACCGGAGCCTTCGGCGTGGACATGAACCGAGAACGCAACAAAGTAGCAATCTCAGTCACCTCCTACATTCCAGACAACGAAGAAACACTCGCCCTGGAACTCATCGCCGCAGCCGACTACGACGATGGCGGAACCGCCAAGCTCGTCAAATACCTCTGGGACCGAGCCAAACGCATACACCCCGTCATCATCGACGGGCGCTCGCCGGCGGTTTCGTTGGTGCCTCATCTGAGGAAAAAGAAGATGAAGGTGCGGGTGCTTTCTGGTGGTGAGTTTGTCGAGGCGTCGATGGGCTTCTATGACGCGGTGATGCGGGATAAGACGGTCATGCATTTTGCTGAACCACGCATGGATTCTTCATTGGAAGGTTTGGGGAAGTTGCCCGTTGATAAGACCGGTGCTCAGTGGAAGTTTGTCCCGATGGATATGACTAAGCCCTACCACCCGTTCATGAGCGGTCTTTGCGCTCATTATGGGTCAGTCAAATTTGTTCGTCGCCGTATTGGCGAAGAAGTAGACCAGGGAGCCGAAAGCGGCTTCGGATAAGGAAGGAGGCGCTCGTGGTTCGTTCGCTAAGTGATGATGAGCTCAAGGTACATAATGAGCTTCGGGCGCTAGTTCAGGCCAAGTATCGCCGTAACAAGCTGAAGCTTGATTACTACGATATGAAAGCCAATTTGGACTTCATTGGCTTCTCAATTCCGGATGACATGAAAGACCTCGAATCGGTGATTGGGTGGGCCGCTAAGGCGGTCAACGTACCCACGGATCGTATTCGACGTACCGGATTCACCGGGCCTAAGAACAATGGCACGCTGGACCGGCTCAAGGAGCTGGATGAAGCGACACGGTTCCGCCGTTCGGAGTCATTGGCTCAGCATGCGGCCGCGCAGACTTCCTGCAGTTTCATGTTCTTCACTCCTGGTGATACGAGCGTGGGGGAGCCTGAACAGATTATTAGCGTCAAGGACGCTACTGAAGCATCGGCCAAGATTGACCAGCGCACAGGGAAAGTGACCTCCGCGCTGGAAATCGTCGACCGTAACCGGCACTTGCTGTATCTGCCAGGTATCACATTGGATATCAGCCGAGCGGGCAACCGTTGGATTGTATCTGAGGAATACCCAACAGGAACCAAGCGGGTGCGGTGTACGCCGAAGATCTGGCGTCCAGAGCTACGCAGAGCGTTCGGTTCCGCACGAATTAACCGTGCCGTGATGGGACACATTGACCGGGCTGTGCGCACCATACTTCGTCAGGAAGTCAACGCTGAGTTCTACAGTTCACCACGAGGTATCTTGCTAGATGCGCACAAGAACGCGTTCTACGACAAGAACGGCAACCGGATTGACCCGCTGCGCGCCATCGGAGCGATCTGGGGAGTCCCAGCGTACCGTGACCAAGAAACTGGCGACATGCGCAAGCCTGAGTTTCAGCAACTGACTCAGGCGAGTTTCCAGCCCCACTCAGAACTGCTGAAATCGGTCGCGATGAACTTCCACGCCGACACGGATATTCCATTGGGTCAGCTCGGTGTGGTGCAAGACAACCCCTCCAGCGCGGACGCAATCCGAGCCGCAGAAGATGGGCTGATCGCAGTCTGTGTGAAGCAAACCGAAGAATTCTCCTACAGCTCCAAAGACGCTGCCTTGAATTTGATGTCACTGACCGCCTCAGACACTGAGATGGCAGCGATTGAAAAGGACATGGCCTTGATTCGGCCAAAGTACGCGAACCCGGCAACACCAACGCCAGGAGCGCAAGCCGACGCCGGATCAAAGTTCGTTACAGCATTCCCAGACCTCAACGGATCAGACCTCGCTCTGGAACGCTTCGGACTGGACTCAGAAGAAATTGAACAAGCGCGACAGTACTTGAACTCAAAAACTTCACAAGGTGCCCTGCAGAAGGCCTTGGAATCCAGTGCGGCACGACCAACGCAAAGCGAAACGACCAGCAAAGTCCTGCACCCGTTGGAAGAGCAAAAGCTACGAGCTGAAATGCTCAGCTCACTGCTCAGCGCCGGGGTCACACCCGAATCCGCTGCACAAAGCGCAGGTCTCACCGGATTGAACTTCACCTAATGGCCAGCCGAGAAGAAATGCGCCAGCTCAAAGAAGCCAACGCAGAGATCGCAAAGCTAGTCAAAGAAGAACTCCAAGGAATCTTCTACGCCCTAGACCTGAGCCAACCCGAACAAACCCGCGACGCGATGATTGAACTGCTACCGCTCCTACTCGACAAGTACGGGCCAATAGCAGCACAAGTATCAGCAGACTGGTACCGAATGATGATGCCAAACTCCACACCAGAGATCATCAATCCCAAAACAACCGTCGAACAAATCACCTCGACAGTTCGATGGGCAGCCGGAGACCTGTTTACCGAAAACCCCTTCGGAACACTAGACAAGCTCACCTCGGCACTCGGACGATGGACCCGCCAACCAGGACGAGACACCATCCAAATCAACGCCAACCGGGACAAAATCGGGTGGGGCCGAATACCAACAGGCGAAAAAACCTGCGCATTCTGCCTCATGCTCGCCAGCCGCTCCGGAGCCTGGCTCTACAACAGCCAAGCAACCGCACTCAAAGACGGACAAGGCGACGACTACCACAACCTCTGCGACTGCGAAGCAATACTCATCCGCGGAGCCAACGACCTCCCCGATGACGGCTTCGACCACCAAGGAGCCTACGTCGCCTACACCCTCGCACTAGACAGCGTAGGCGGCCGAGCAACCAACCAAGAGATCACCGGCGCCCTACGCCGGATGTTCCCCGATCTAATCACAGACGGGGTCCACGAACACTACTGAGCTGAGCAGGCGCGATGCCCACCCAGCTATACGTCACGCGATGTGACACCAACAAACAAAAGGAGCACCACCATGCCAAAGCACACACCCACACCCCGACACGAACCGCTGCCCTACTACATGACCGCGATGGGCATGCAAGGCGCACGATTCCTCGAAGGCAACGACGGCACCGGAGACACCGGCGGCACCAACGACGATGGCAACTCTGGCGATCAGAAAACCACCAACGACGGCACCACCGACGAAAAACTCGAAGCCCCCGGCAAAAAAGCACTCGAAGCCGAACGCCAACGCGCAGACAACCTCGACAAGCTACTCAAAGCCGAACAAGCCAAAACCAAAGCCCACGAAGACGCGAAACTCACCGACGCCGAACGCGAAGCCAAAAACGCCAAGGAACGGGACGCCGAACTCAACCAACTCCGCAAAGAAAACCTCCGACTCCAAGCGCTCGCCGAGAATCCGGTCCCTGCGAAATATCAGGTGCTGGTCAAGGGCGATACGAAGGAAGAGCTGGATGCCAGTGCGGCGCTGATTGCTGAGCTGGTGGGGGCTGGGGCTAAGTCCACTGTTGAGGACGAGGGTAAGCCCGGCAGTAAGCCCGGTGGTGTTCCTGTTCCTAGTTCTGGCACCGGTAAGGGAGCTGCTAATTCGAGCAGCTACGAAGCTGGCCAGGATCTGTACAAATCACGTAACAAGAAAGATTAGGAGATACCCGTGGATATCAGCATCAAGCGAACCCCTATTGGCAATGAAGACCAGTCATGGTTGGGTTCGGCTCACGGCACTAATGCCGCGCAGACCATCACCTTGGACGCTTCGACCTTCACCAAGGCCACCCACTACCCAGATGGCTACCTCAAGTCGGGGCTTCCACTGGCCAAGTCCGGTGCGAAGTACGTTCTTTGGACCACCGGCGCAGATTTGGCGGGCTTCTTGTTCACCTCTGTGCGTGTTCCTGAAAACACCGCTACTCCTGTTGGTGGCGCGATTTTTGAGCACGGTCGTGTGAAGACTGCCAAGCTGCCCGTATCCGTTGACGCTGCTGGTCTGGCTACTGCCGCCGGCCGAATCATCTTCGCCTAGAAAGGATCACCTCAAATGGCTCTATCACTTGACGACAAGTATGTCGCCCCGCAGGAGCTGACCGGCTACGTCCGTTCGGCGCTGGATGACCTGCCACAGAACGCCTTCAACCTCAGTGCCTACCTGCCGGATAATCCGGTAGATGACATTGACTTCCGTGCGCAGGCCGGAGGCAATGGGCTGTCTCAGGTAGCCCAGTTCCGTAGCTTCGATGCGGAGTCGCCGATCGGTAAGCGTGAGGGATCGGACATGGTTTCCGGTTCGCTTCCTCCAATCTCCGAGAAGATCCGCTTGGGCGAATACGACCGACTGAAGATGCGCAACATGGTCGAGGGGATCAAGGACGCGATCCTCAATGACGGCGTCACCCAGGCGAAGAAGATCTTGGCTCGCGCCGAAGTCGCTCGCGGTGAACTGCTCATGACTGGCAAGGTGACCATCGCCGAGAACGGTCTGGGCATCGAAGCAGACTTCGGGCGCAAGGCTCAGCACAGCCCAACCGCAACGATCCTTTGGAACGCCGCTAACTCGGTGCCAATCGACAACCTGCTGGCGTGGGTTGAGGTCTACCGGGCTACTAACGGCGTACGCCCTGGTGTGATGCTGGTAGCCCAGCAGGTTGTTGCCGTACTGATGCGCAACGAGCAGATCCGCTCGCTTGCCCTGCCTGCCGGCGCAACTACCCAGATCGTAACCTTGGATGCAATTCAGGCGTTGCTCCAGAGCTTCGGCCTACCTGCTTTGGAGGTCTATGAAGCTCAGGTGCAGGACGGTACCGGAAACGCTGTAGATATCTTGGATCCAACCAAGGTTCTGTTCTTGCCTCCTGTGGGTAGCAAGATTGGCGAAACCACTTGGGGTGTCACTGCCGAGGCGTTGGACCCTTCGTACAACCTGACTGAAGAGATTCGGCCAGGCATCGTCGTTGGCTCCTACTCGGATAACGACCCTGTGGCCCAGTGGACAAAGGCTAGCGCAATCATGCTGCCAATCGCTCCGAACACCAACCTAACCTTGGCCGGCAAGGTTCTCTAGAACCCCGTCGCTTGGTACCGGTGGCCAGTTCCTTTCATGGCGCTGGCCACCGACTACATAAGAAGGAGAATCATGCCGAAATTTACTGCGCACGTGCCGTTGCACGACGAATCGGGCAAGCTACATCAGTTCGCTCCCGAAGATGTCGCGCCAGCATGGGTCAAGTCCTTGGTGGGGAATCACGTTCTGGATAAGCCTTTCGGCGGGAAGGGAAGTGGCCGACCTTCGGCCGCGGCCACGACCGCTGGCACCAAGGGAGAGCCTGACAATGAGCCTTCTGGAGATGCCGAAAATCCTGCAGATCAGGATGAAGCGGATTCGGGCGGCGAAGCTGGCGACGAGCTTTCTTTCACCGGCGACAACCCGGTGAAGGACGCGAAGTAAGGCTCAGTCATGGCTGAACCGTTTGCGACGCTTACCGATCTGCAGAAACATTGGCCGGCGCTTCCCGGTGAGGACGAGCCGGAAGCCGAGCAGAAACTCGTTGAAGCATCGCTGGTCATCCGGGCCTTATATCCGGATATTGATCAACGGATCGCGAGCGGGGCGCTAGACAAAGACATTGCGACATATGTTGTTTGTCGGATGGTCAAGCGTGCCATGGATACTCCGGAGGAAGTTCCGGAGAACGCCACTCAGCTTAGCTTCGCTGCCGGCGGGTTCTCGCAGTCGATGTCTCTCAAGAACTCAGATGGGTCTTTGTATCTAGGCAAGTCAGATAAGGAACTGCTGGCTCCTAAACCCCGTGATGATGGGGGAGAGTTCTTCAACATCATGCCAGGGCGGTGAGGGTATGGGGATAGTAGCCAGATTCCCTAAGTCTTGGAGGACCGATGTCACAGTACTTCGAGTTGCTGGGCGTGATCCTAAGGGTAATCCGCTTCCGGCAAGTGAGATTCAAGTGCCGGACTGCCTGATCGGTCCACGTTCCACGAATGAACCTGTCACGGGGGTCAGCCTCTCGTCGTCGGACATGTCGATTTATCGTGACCCGGATCCAACATTCCAGTTTCAAGCGGCGGATCGAATAGTTGTTCCGACGGGTGCGTTGAATGCTGGGGTGTGGTCAGTGGATGGGAGGCCCATGGAATTTCCCTTGGGGACTGAGACCCCGGTGAAAGCTGGTGCGTGATGGCGCGTGATTCGTACAAACCGGTTCCGTCTGGTCTGCGAGAAATTCTGAGTTCGCCCGAAATGTCTGCGTTCTCTGTGAGCGTCGCCAAGAAGTTGGCTGGTAATGCGCAAGCGATCGGTCACGGCAAGTACGTTGGGGCGCCAGCCAGTGTGATTGCTGGTTGGCGCAACGAGCGGCGAGCCGGAGCAGTGGCCAGTGAAACTAAACCACATGGCAAAGACTGGGAAGAGCGAATCTTATTGCGGTCCATGGAGGCGATGGCGAAGCGGGTGCGTCGATGAATGATGACCTCGTTTTCCCGAACGTTCTTGACGCTGTGTGGGATCTGTTGAACGGGTCGTTGCATTACGACAAGTTCACGGATTCAGAAGTCACGGTTCGCGCTGTGACGACCTTGCCAGTGGATGCTTACGGGCTGATAGAGGAACCGTTCCCGTTGGCCCATATTCGCCCTGCTGCTCCAGGCACGCAGGGTTTTGTGGATCGTGTGGATCGTGTGGCCGTTGACGTGTATGCACCGCTTGAAACGGCGATCAACGTTCTTGAATCTGTGAGCACGTATCTTGCTGGGGCGGGAATTGAAACCCCGTCTGGTTATTTGGACGCCATTGAACCGGATGATTTGCCGGTGAGCGTGCCCTACGCTTCTGAAGCTGTCCGGCAGGCGACCATGACTTTCCTTGTAACGAGCAGGCCAATCAACTAGCCTCCCAAAATTGTTCACATCCATATGTGGACACAACCAAATATTCCAGACCCCGTATTCGAAGTGAGTACGGGGTTCCTTATTTAAGGAGGGCATTTTGCCTACGTTTGACACTATCCGTCAGGAAGCTGACGAACGAGCACTGATTCGCAAGATTCAGAAAGCCGTTGCTTTTATCGCGAAGAAAGAAACCGATCTTCCAGCAACCCTGTTCACTGGCGCCGGACAGCTCATCGATTTGAAGGCCGCGGGTTGGAAGCCAGTTGGCCTGGTTACTCCGGACGGATACGAGTTCGGGCGCGATGTTTCGGCCGAGGACGTCACCGCATTGGGTTATGCCTCTGCGCAGCGTACTGACACCACCGAGGTTGCACGCAGTGTCTCGATGACCCCGTTGGAACACGGCCGCAAGCACATGCTGGAGCTGACCCTTGGTACTGATCTGACCAGCGTCACTCAGGACCCGGTCACCGGCGAAATTATCATCGATGAGCCTGAGCTGCCAACGGATGAGGAATACCGAATGCTGATTGTCGGCTCTGACGGTCCTGCATCCGCGAACTGGATCCTTGGTCGTGGCTACGGTGCTGTGAAGCTGTCGTCGACAGATTCCACTACCTGGGGTTCGTCCGATCCTGTTCAGCAGCCACTCACCTTCAACGTCCTCACCGATGCTGAAGTTGGCACCCCAATCAAGCACTTCATGGGTGGCACTGGCGCTTTGGCGAACAAGGAAGCACTCGGTTTCACCGCTGGCACCCCGTAACAACGGGCTCTAATCCGCGGGGCGCGCTGTTTTCCGGGTGGTGGCGGCGCGCCTCGTTCTTCCCTCTTTTCACTACCCATTCCTTTTAGGAGGCCATCGTGCCAAAGCTCTATAAAGATGATCTTGTCATCGAGACGAATCTTCCTTCGGAGATCGTGACCTTGAAGTCTCAGGGATTCAGCACCACCAAGCCTGAACCTGAATCCACCAAGGCTCCTGCTGTCGAGGCTGCCAAGCCTGCGCAGAAGTCCACCAAGTAGCACTCTTTTCATCCAAAATTCTCTAACCACCACCCGGAGGTAATCACCATGGCTAATGACAAGCCTGTTGTCCAGTTCTCACTCGCCCAGCTTCGTAAGGACGCTAAGACTGTTGACGTTTTCAAGGTTGCTCTGAGCGATTCCAAGACCATCGAATTCCCTGACTTGATGGCGCAGGAGTCTGAAGAGTCCGAGCGTAAGCTCGCTCGCATCGATGCACGCGGCAACCACACTTGGAAGGCCTTGGAGGACTGGCTTTCTCAGGACGACGTTGCCGCGCTTCGTGCTGAGAAGTTGACGCGAGCCGAACTGACCAAGCTGCTCAATGTGGCGTCGCAGTACTACCAGGACCAGTACGGTGACTTGGGAAACGATATCGCCTCAGGGAGCTAATCAAACGGTACCGACCTCAGATCCGCGCTGATCTCATGGCTGAGTACAGCGTGGATCTGGACGAGTGGTACTCGGCAGGACGTTGGGTGGCATTGATCGAGTTTATCGACATGCTGCCCGGCGCCTGCAGGCTGAATGAGGCGATTCTAAAAGACCCGGAGCAGGCCGAGATCATGGCCCAGCAACCGAAGCCGGAGACAGACGAAGAGTGGGCGCCACGTTTAGCCGAATTCAAACTGGAGCACCACATGCTTCGCGATATCATCTCTGAGCTCAAACGTATCGGGCAAATATCCGCCACACAGCTCACGGGCAAAGCGCAGCCGGTTGAGAAGCCATTCCCACTGCCACGCACTGCGATTGACGCAGCGATCACTGCTCATGAGCGTCAATGGGCTGAAGACTTCATCGGCCAGTTCGGTTTCGATGCGAGCGATATCTAGATCACCACAATTTCATCACGTCAAGAAGGTCACTCTTTGTTCAAAGAGTGACCTTCTTGCATGTCCAGATGGGGGACTTCATGCCAATTATCGGCATTGCACAGGTGCTCGTTGAGCCGGTAACTACGGGCTTGCAGCGCCAAGTCTCTAATGTGGTTGGTCGATCTATGCCCAGTGTGGGGCGTGATGCCGGTCAGCGTCTCGGCAAGGGCATGGCTGACGGGTTCAATGAACAGTCAGCCAGCCTTGAAGCTGAAGTCAATCAGCTTGCCGGTGTGGTGTCTAAGGCTGAGTCTGATTTGGAAAAGGCGCGTGGGAAACGTGCAACAGCACGCGCCGCAGAGCAAAAGGCATTGGGAGACCTGCGCGTCGCAGAACTCAAACTTCAGGAACTGCGCGACACCACAGGCGTTCAAGAGTCAAAGCTTGCCGCCGCTGAAGAGCGAGTATCTGTCACACGTAACCGTGCAACTGCAGCAACTCAAGAGCACCAGTCTGCCCTTCGACGGTTGTCTGATTCGATGGCTTCGGTCAGCAGTGCACACCATGATTCTTCCCGTGCTTCGGAGGAGCTGGCTACTCATCTTCGCCAGACCACGAAGGAATCCGATAACGCTGAGCGTGGTTTCGGTCGATTGGGTGCACGTCTCCGGACCGCGTTCCAGGGCAACCCTCTGCAGGGCATGGTGGAGTCGATCCGCCGTGACCGAGGACGTATCGTCCCTGACCTTCATCAGCTGGCTGACGACGTATCGAGCGCTGGTACTCGTGGTGGTCGAGCATTTACCCAGGCTTTCACCGGTGTTGTTGGTGGGCTGTCATTGATCCCTCCAGCGGCGGGCGCTGCTGGTGCTGCCTTGGTGGGCGCATCCGGCAACGTACTGACTCTTGGGGCATCATTGGGCTCTCTAGCAGGTGTTGCGGCCTTGGTTCCTGCCGGGCTGATCGCTATCGGTGCCGGTGCGGGTGTCATGATTTCAGCATTCTCCGGGATTGGAGACGCACTCAAAGCGGCCACCGACCAACAGCAAGCCTTCACTGCGAACCCACGTATCGCAGCAATGGCCGTACAAGACGCAGCGCAGCAGATCACGGTTGCTGAAGAGAACGCAGCACGCGCCCAAGAATCGGCCGCGCGCCGCGTCCAAGACGCCAAACGTTCTTTGCGGGACACCATTGGATCTGTTGCCGAATCTGAGAAGTCGGCGGCCGAAGCCGTTGAAGCAGCTACACGTCGGGTCCGTGACGCGAAAATTTCGCTTCAGGACACCATCGAACGAGTTGCTGAATCTGAGCGCAATGCGGCAGAAGCCATCGAATCCGCAACCCAACGGATAGTGGACGCAAAGCAGTCCCTGAAAGACGCTGTGGAAAGCGCCGCCGAATCTGAGAAGTCGGCAGCCGAAGCCGTTGAAGCAGCTACGCGCCGGGTCCGCGACGCGAAAATTTCCCTTCAGGACACCGTCGAACGAGTGGCAGAGTCTCAAAAATCTGCGGCCCAAGCAATCTCCGACGCTCAGCGCCGAGAAGTTGAAGCTACCCAAGACGTCATCAAGGCACAAAAAGAGCTGGCCGACGTACGGGAAAAAGCGAACGCGAAAGCAATCGAAGCAGGCAAAAAACTGTCCGCAGCCGAACAGCAGGCCGCGGAGACAGCCAAAGCATTGCAAGTCGCCAGGGAACTCTACGACCAGACGCTAGCCGATCCAAAAGCGAGCGTCTCACAGCTGAACAAAGTGGATGTTCAACTTGAACGAGCGAAAGCCAACGACGAAAAAGCACGCAAAGCAGTCATTGAGCTAGCCAAGGAGAACAAGACTGCCCAAGACGCAGCGAAAAAGAGTGGCGACGCTGTCCTCTCTGCACAGGAACGGCTAGACAAGGCACGCCAAAACGCGGCCGACGCAGCACGAGCAACCCAAGAGGCTCAAGAGCGAGCAGCAAAAGCACAACGCGACGGAGTGCGCTCCATCGCTGATGCGCAGGAACGAATCACTGACGCCCTCAAAGCACAGAAGAAGGCTCAAGACAACGTACCTAAAGCTGCTGAACAGGCCGCCCGACGCGTCAAAGACGCACAGCGTGGTGTCGTTGACGCAATCAAGGGCGAGAAAGACGCTCGTGCTGACGCTGTCAAGGCCGCGGCTGACGGGATACGTTCCATCGCTGATGCGCAGGAACAAATCAGTGACGCCATCAAAGGTGCGAAAGACGCTCGCGCAGACGCAGTCAAAACCGGCACCGACGGTGCACGATCTATCGCTGACGCGCAACGAGCGGTAGCAGACGCAACGAAAGAAGCGAAGCAAACCCAAGTTGATTCCGCACGCGCAGTAGAGCAGGCTCACAGAAACCTTGAGCGCGTCCAAATGCAACAAGCAGATCAAGCCGCCCAGGCCGGCGACGCCATGTCCAAAGCCATGAGCAATCTGACACCATCAGCCGCAGAAGCCGTCAGAGCAATGCTGCAAGTCAAAGATCAGCTGAGCGGAATCCGACGAATCGCCCAAGAAAACTTCTTCAAAGGATTCGCAGGATCACTCCTGAACCTATCCAAAACCGTCATGCCACAACTGGCGGTAGGAGTCGGAGCAATCGCCACCGCACTCGGCAGCGGAGCACAAACCCTCATGAACTCACTCAGCGACGCACTAGGAGGAGGCGTACTCACCGGCCTACTCCAAGGCGTAGCAACAACCATCACCATCCTCAACAAAGCAATCGACCCACTAGTCCAATCATTCGTCACCCTAGGCGTCGTAGGCATGGACTACATGCCACGACTAGCCGAAGCCATAGCGAACATGGCTACAAGCTTCAATAATTTCATTCAGGATGCTGCTGCTAGCGGTCAGTTGGATATCTGGATTGAAGCTGGCATTCAGGGCTTCAAAGATCTTGGTTCAATCGTTGGCAGCGTGGTTGGGATCTTCTCGTCACTGACTAAGGCGGCTGAGGCTGGCGGGGCTGTATCGACGTTGGGTGGACTCGCTGAGGGTCTGCGCAACATTGATTCAGCAATGCAGGGCGAAACATTCCAAACCACCATGAGCACGATCTTCGCAGGCGCCGAAGCAGGCTCACAAGGCCTACTCAAAGCACTCACCGCAATCGGCGAAGCGTTCGTAACCGGAGCACCAGCCCTCGCAGACTTCCTACGACTAGGCGGAGAAATCGCCGGAACATTCATCGGCGGAATCTTCACAGCCCTATCAAACCCAGAATTCGGCGCAGGACTAAAAACCTTCATGGAAGCAATCCAACGAGGAGTCGAAAACCTAGTACCACTACTCCCAGGCCTAACCACCGGCTTCGGATCATTCCTCACATCCATGGCACCAATCGTCGAAAAACTAGGCCCAACCCTAATCCAAGTCTTCACCGGATTCGGACACGCAGCAGGAACACTACTCAACATATTCAGCCCACTACTCAACGCGCTCGCCGGTAGTCCGCTTATTTTGGGGCTGCTGATTGGTTCGTTTGCGGCTACTGCTGGGGCTGCTGCGGTGTTGACTGCGGCGGGTAACGTTCAGAAGATTGCTATGGCTGGTTGGGCGGTCGTCACTGGAACGATGTCGGTGGCGCAGGGAGTGCTTGCCGCGGCCTTCGGTAGGGGTACCGCTGCTATTGCTACTAACAAAGCTGCCATGGTCGGGTACAAGATCGCGGCCGGATTAGGCACGGCAGCTACGTGGCTTGCGACGGCTGCTCAGAGGGCTTTCAACTTAGCGATGAGAGCGAATCCTATCGGTCTGGTCATCACAGCGATCGGTCTGTTAGTTGGTGCGGTCGTGTGGCTGTACAAGAACAATGAGACGGCGCGCAATATCATCAACGCCGTATGGGCCTCGATCAAGAATGCGATTAAGGTTTCCGTGGATTGGATTGTTGGTGCGTGGCGGAACGTCAGCACCTGGCTAACGACGACCCTGCCTAACGGATTCAACGCACTGCGCGATAAGAACAAGGCCGTGTGGGATGCCATAAATCTGAAGATCGATACGATCTGGCTGGGTATCAAGGGAATCTTTACAGCGATCAAGAACTGGTTCACGATCACTCTTCCAGACGCTTTTCAAGGCTTGCGTAATAAGAACACGGAAGTCTGGAATGGCATCAAGAAGAAGATCAGTGACATTTGGACGGGTGTAAAAGGCACCTTCAACACGATCAAGACGTATCTGAAGGACACTCTCGGTGCTGCGTTTGGTGGTCTGAAAACTAAGGTGACTGATGTTTTCAATGGCATCAAGTCGAAGATTTCCGATAAGTGGACTGAGATAAAGAGTACGTTCTCCACGATCAAGACGTATCTGAAGGACACTCTCGGTGCTGCGTTTGGTGGTCTGAAAACTAAGGTGACTGATGTTTTCAATGGCATCAAGTCGAAAATCTCGGATAAGTGGACTGAAATCAAGGACACACTCGGCGCTGCTAAGAAGTATTTGACTGACACCTTCGGTCCTGCGTTCACCTGGCTCCGCGACAGTGTGATCAAGCCAGTTTGGAATGGCATCAAGAACAAGATCAAAGCCATTTGGGAAGACGGCATTAAACCGGTCTTTACCACAATGCAGAAGGCGCTCAAGGGCGACTTCACAGGTGCTTTCCGGACAGCTAAGGATGCAATCGAGAAGATCTGGAACGGTTTGAAGTCCGTCGCGAAGAAGCCGATTGAATTCATTATCAAAACGGTCATCAACGACGGTCTCATCGGTGCTTTCAACAAGGTTGCTGGGTTCGTTGATCCGAGTGGAAAGGTTATCAAGAAACTTAAGCCGGTTGCTTTGCCGAAGGGCTTTGCTCATGGCGGATGGACTGGTCCAGGTTCCAAGTATCAGGAAGCGGGCATTGTCCATGCTGACGAGTATGTGGTCAAAAAGGAGTCGCAGCGTTCAATTGAGCGTAAGGCTCCGGGGTTCTTGGACAGCCTGAACAATCTCGGCGCTAAGGCACTGGGATACGCAACGGGTGGCCTAGTCCGTCCGCTGCGTGGAGGGCGCGTTTCGTCTGGGTTCGGTGCTAGTCGCGGTCGTTATCCTCACGCTGGTCAGGACTTCGCTACGCCGGTTGGCACGCCGATCTTTGCAGCGATGGATGGCTTTGTATCTAAGGCTGGTTGGAACGCTATTAGTGGCCGTACCGGTATCGGTGAGTTCTTGACTCACGACGGCGGACGCAACACTTACTACGGCCACTTGTCTAAGTTGCTGGTCAAGGTTGGAGATGCAGTTAAGGCCGGTCAGCAGATCGCGCTCTCGGGTAACACCGGTCGATCGACTGGTCCTCACTTGCACTTTGAGACGTGGACTGGTGGCAAGCCTGTCAATCCTGCGCCGTACCTCAATGGGGCGACGCTCCCTAGCGGTAGCAATAGCGAGGGTGGGGGATTCGACCCGCTGTCCGGGTTGACCGATCTAGCCTCTAATATGGCTTCCAAGTTCGCTGACGCATTCCCTGGTGGCGGCAAGATGGTCGACATCGCTCAGGGAATTGGCGGAAAGCTCGTCGGCAGCGTAAAAGATTGGGCTTTCAGCAAGGTCTCCGCGATTGGCGACTTTGCGAAGGACAGTTGGAACAACGTCAAGAGCTTCTTCACCGGTGGCAAGTCCGATGTAAAGAACGCGGTGCAGGGCGTAGCGAATGGATTCGGCTGGGGCTCCGGCGGTCAGTGGAAGGCTTTGTCGAAGCTGATCAGCAAAGAATCTTCTTGGAATCCTAAAGCTCAGAACCCTAGCTCGACGGCTTACGGACTATTCCAATTCCTGAATAGCACGTGGGCTGGTGTGGGTGCTCGGAAAACTTCCGACCCTGCCGAGCAAGCACGAGCCGGCTTGAAGTACATTCAGCAGCGCTACGGCGACCCTCAGGGTGCTCTGGCATTCCACGACAGGAACAACTGGTACGCCGAGGGCGGACAGGTTAAGCCAACGCTGTATGACAACGGTGGTGTACTTCCTGTCGGGTTGAGTTCAATCCTGAACTACACGCGAAAACCCGAAGCGATCCTGACCGGTAGTCAATGGGCTGACATGCATGCTTTGGCTTCGCGTGGTGGTCAACAGTTCCCAGATTCGCTGACTCTGGTAGTTGACGGCCGCGAATTCACGGCGTATGTGTCGGACGTTGCTGATGGTCGGATGAGGCAGGCTAAGCGGGATGCACGCCGCGGTAATCGTCAGATGACCGGGCACTAACAAAACAATAATTGAGGAGGTTCCCAATGGCCATAACTTGGGGAGCATATGTCAACAACGACACCGGCAACGGTATGCGCCTGGGGTACGAGTTTTCGCAATCCCCTTCAAGTGTGGGGTCGGGGACCTCCTCGGTTACTGTGTCACTCAAGATTTGGGTGGAGACCAAGGCGCCGGTCTCGGACTCCAGCAATAGTCTAACTTTGTCGGGTAGCTGGAATACGGAAACGTCACCGAGTATCAATCATGGCACCGGTGGAGGAACTACCCTGGTTCGTGACTTGTCACGCACCGTTTCGACTTCTTACACCAGCACGGGGTCGACTAGCTTCACTGTGTCGCTGAATGGCATCAACGCTATTCCTGGCACAGCTACCGTGTCAGGATCTTGGACGACTGCGAAGCGTCCGTTCAAGGCACCGACCGCCCCGTCCGGCGTATCACTATTGTTGTCAGGTAGCGGCGGTTTGGTGCGGTGGACGCGCCGTCCATCCACTTCGGCACCTTACGACAATATAGAGCTGGACTTCCAACGCGACGACGGATCGTGGCAGGATTCAGCTACCCTGTCGGGCAGTGCGTCGTCGTACACAACTAACTCATTCATGGCGAACGCTTCCTACCAGTACCGGGTCCGAGCGATCAATAGCTCTGGCACGTCCGCATGGGCGTACTCGAACACTGTCAAGACGAAGCCGAACGCGCCAGCCGCTCCGTCGAATGCGGTTATTACTCGTTCTTCAGACACTCGGCAGGTGTTGACGTGGACTCGTGGCGCCGACACTTCAACAGCTCCACGCTCTCAGCACGTTATTGCACGCCGTGACGTTTTGGGCGCTAACAACTGGATCAACATTGCTACTGTCTCCGGTAGTACGTCGAGCTTCACTGACTCGTCGACGGTAGCGAACAAGCAGTATCAGTACCGCGTGCAGGCGAAGAATGCTGGCGGAACATCCTCATGGGCTACATCTGAGTACATGTCCACTACGCCTAAACCGCCGACGAGTGTTAAAGCTAAGAAGCTGGGCGAAGACATTCAGGTTACTTGGGCGAACACTACGGGGACACGTATTACCGGCATAGAGGTGTGGCTCACCGCTGACGGGGCAGACCAGACTCCGGTCTACCTGCTTTTGTCTGGCTCTCCGACGTCGTGGACTCATGTCTCGCCTGACTCGTCGAAGACATGGGCGTATCGGCTGAAAACTCAGTCTGGCGCTGATACTAATGATGCTGCGCCCAATTTGTATTCGGCGTTCTCGGCGCGGACTAACACTGTGCAGCTACAGGCACCACCGTCTGCCCCGTCACTGTTGAAGCCGTCGTCGTCAGCGATTGATGCGACCGACGAAAACATTTTCACCTGGCAACACAACGCTGTTGATACGACCGACCAGACCGGGTACGAATTACGGTACCGTGTCGATGGTGGCGCCTGGGTGACGATCACTGACATGGCATCGGGATTCTCTCGACGCACGTTCGCAGCAGACACTTTCACCAACGGATCTAGCCTAGAGTGGCAGGTCCGTACGTGGGGCGCGCATGCGGACCCGTCGCCGTGGTCTTCGATCGCGGTCGTCACAGTGTCGTCACGACCTTCGGTAACAATCGTTTCACCGGATGGTTCGGCAGGGATCCCGGTTATTGATTCGTCATCAATCACGGTGGACTGGGATTACTTCGACCCTGAGAACACTACACAGACCAGCGTTCGGCTGAGCTTACAAACGCTCGACGGTGAAACAGTCTGGGCTACCACAAGGAACATGGCGTCTACGGCGTACACGATCCCTTATAGGATCGCTGACGGCGCATCGTATGTTCTGGTGGTGTCCGTTCGTGACGGCTCCGGACTCTGGTCTTACGAGACTACCCAGCAGTTCTCGGTGACCTATTCAATTCCACCTGTGCCATTACTCGCAGCAATATGGGATTTAGATTTGGGTGGTGTCGTGATCAACATTGATCACCCTGCACCTGGTCTGGGTGAAAGCGAAGTAGTGTCTGCGGATCTGCAACACAGCGCGAACGGCGCTGACTGGTCCACCATTGCAACTGGGCTAGACCCTAGTACAGCGACGGTGGATTTTATTCCTACCCTTGACACTGTGAATTATTACCGGGTGATTTCCTATAGCGCCTTGCCGTCGTCGGTCGAGTCTCAAAGCGTTCCGGTCCTAGTGGAATCCAAAGGTTGGGTGTTCGTAAATGGTGGCTCGGACTGGTCAACGATCTGCCGCATTCGCGACAACGTCCAAACCGGTCACTCACCTAAGCGGGCGAAAGTGTTGAATCACTTTGCAGGTAGGAAATACCCGGTCATGACTTCCGGTGAAGCACGCGACTACTCGGTGACCATATCGGGGCGTACCTCCGGCGGAGGATCTACTGATGATGAATGGCAGGCGCTCTACGACGATGGGGAGCCGGTCTGCTACCGCGAACCTGGCCCCGCTTATCGCGGCTCGGGTGACCGGTTCATCGCTGCGTTCCAAGATTATTCGCGGTCTCGAGAACGAAACATAGAGCAGGTAAGTATGTCATTCGAGCGTGTCGAGGAGGTCTAAACCATGCCAGCCCAGATTTATCTACTAGACACAGGGAGTCGTCGTACTAGACGCGCTGATCCACTATCAGGGCATCGTGAAGAATCGTGGCGGGTGAACCTCCTGAGCAACGACGACGTGTTGCTTACTGAGCTGATCGGGGTGACGGGTGGAGACTTCAATTTCAACGCAAACGCTACTATCCGTGGCTCGGGGAGCATCAACTACACCGGAGAACCCATCGACTGGAACCAACACCGAATCCAACCGGTCTACCGAGCGCAAGCGGGCGACCTTGTGGAGGAATGGCCGTTAGGCGTATTCATCGTTTCCACGCCATCGACCCAGTTTTCGGACGGTGGCAGGGAAGTCTCGCTGGAGATGTATGACAAAACCAAGATCCTAGAGGATGACTTGATCCCGGCTTCATACCGGGTAGCCAAAGGGACCAACATCATCACAGCTGTGCGAACAGTCCTGGCGTTGGCGGGACAGAAACGCACAGCATTTGAGGAAACCTCACTCACGGTCAGGACGGCGATGGTGTGGCCTCCAGGAACTTCCCGCCTTCGAATCATCAACGACCTCCTAGATTCGGCAAACTACTTCGCGATTTGGGTCGATGGAGACGGCGTGTTTCGAACTAGTCCGTATGAGGCCCCAGAGGACCGAGGCGAGTCGTGGGCTTTCGTTGATGACGAGAAGTCCATCTACTCACCGGATTTCACTCACGACTTCGACGCGTTCGACGTACCGAATCGTGTGATCGTCACTGGCCAGTCTGACGGCGACACTGAGGCACCAGTTGCGATGGTTGAGGACAACTCGAAGGGGCCATTCTCAATCCCGACTCGCGGCCGTGTGATCAGCCGTTTCGAGGAGGGACAAGAAGCGGTCAATGAAGCCACATTGCTAGCGATTGCTAAACGGATACTGTCTGACGGTAAGCAGGTTGGATCGACGTTCCAAATCAAGCACGCGCCGATACCGATTGACCTGAACGCGGTTGTTGCATTCCGGAGAGACCAGGAATCCATTGATGTAACCACCACGCTAGAGCAGGTCAGCTATTCGATGGATACCGGGACACTGTGCTCCACAACGCTGAGGGAGTTCATCGAATGATCGACAACCCATTCGTCAATGACGAAACATCCAAGCCTGCACCTGTGGCCCGATGGGTCGACGCAACAGTCACCAGTCTTTCGCCACTCATGGTCAAGCTAGACGGATATCAGGAAGAACCACAAGAACCCACAAAGCCCCCGTTAGTCGGGGGTCTTTCTATCAATGAGCGAGTCCTTTGCCTAATGCAGGGCAGGCAGCTCGTAATTCTCGGAAGATACGGAGGCTAGGACAATGGCCATAGCAAAGTTCGATGCTTCTCTTGCATATGACCAAATAGTCAAACGCGGCGTGCCAGGGTGTGCTGTACAAGTATCGGACCCAGATACGGGCTTCGCTTACGACGCGCTATTAGACTTAGACGGGAACTTGATCCCCGTCCTCGTTTCAAATTCACAGGGGTATGTTCAATCGTTCCAAATCGCAGATGGGCCACCTCTAGTAAAGGTCACAGTCGGGCCGGTAACATACTACCTCGCCGATCTAAACACCCTCGAAACCGCGGCTGGAGCAGGCAAGGCCATCGCGGATTTCGGAGACGAATTGGGGACGGCGCGATTCGAAAGCCGGATTCCGGTAGAATTCACCGTCCGTGCGGATGACTCACCGCTACCATTCCTCCATGTTACCGAATCACAGGGGATAGTCTCTAAGATTTCCCACCATCCAAACTCAGTGCCCACAGATGCAGTGCAAACGTTTCGGGAACTGCCAGAGCAGTCCGGGCTTGTCTACGCAGTAATGGGAGAAGATGGATCGGTATTTTTTGGCGTACGCAGCGACGGCACGATTTACCCTGACAACACCACGCCCGGTGGGGGGGCAAACAAACATCGCCTTGGGCCTAGTGCTGCTGGGGGATTCTTTGACTGAGCGATGGGGAGTATCGCTTGGCGCAGTCTTAGAACGGCCGGTTTTCAACACGGGAGTAGGCGGACAAACCTCCTCACAGGTCGCGGCTCGACAAGGCGGGGCACCTGCGCTAGTCACCATTGGTGGCGGCGTAATCCCAAGTTCAGGCGCAGTAACGGTCTCCGTCAGCGTGAATCTTTTCCAACGCAACGGCGATGGAGAAATGCAGCAGGACGGCACGCTCGCGGGTATTCCAGGAACTCTTCGCGCTCTAAAAACGGCTGCTAACGGATCGACGTGGCAAGAGCAATATGAATACACATTCACGCGCAAGACACCGGGGAATGCTGCCCCGTGCCCCGCAAACTCGCCCTTCCAAACTGGTGACGAAAACCGAAATAGAATCCCGATAATCGGCATTGGGCGAAATAACTTCAAATCAACAGCACCTGAAGTAATCGTAGAACAGGTCAAAAGTATGCTCGACTGGTCTGAACAGGGCAAGAAGGGGATTGTCCTTGCCGTACCACCGTGGACCGACGATACACCTTCGGATGTAGTCGCACTGGCCAACTTGAATGCAGAGTTGCAGAACGCCCTATCTGCTCGATTCGTAGACGTTCCTGCCTTCCTGCGGTCAGAAGACACGCTACAGTCCGTAGGAATCACGGCGACCACCCAAGACCTGTCTGATATCGCAGCCGGGCTTACCCCCACTTCATTTCGCACCGACGAGGGGCACTATAACAACGCCGCATATCAAGCCATCAACGGTTTGATTTCGGGAATCATCCTACAGAGAGGGTACTGACATGGCAGGGCTTGGAATCGTCATCAAATCCACGGATGGACCAGGGAAGTACTTCAGTGACATTCGGGCTATTCAAGGGACCATCCTGCTTTCTGAAGCAGAACTATGGGGGCCAACTGCTACCAACGACGGTGGCATACTCCCAAACCTTGCTTGGCAGGAAACAGCAAAGTTCATCCCAGGGACTGAAAACGAACTCGCCGCATCGTTCCATCGTGGCCCGTTCACAGCATCAGAACTGGAGATTACACGCACGTCCAAGAACGGAATCCATGGGGCGGTAACCGCGGGATCTATCGGAACAAATTCCCACGGAGCCTCGCCGATCATTTCCGAGAAGGCACGAGACTGGATCTACCAGCACTATACGGATCACGCCTTCTACATTTCGGCTTGGATGCGCCCTACACGTGGCAATGCGCTCCCAGCCGGGGCAATCACTCCGTTAGTAGGGGTATTCAATACCGGTTCACCCACCGGAAACTACAAGATGATCCTTGATCCTAAAGATGTGCGACCACCTTCCGCCGGGCTTTTGGGGTACGACCAAATTTCGATCGACAACACCTCAGGCATCGTAGCGATCGCAGCAACTGGAACTAGAGGCACGATCCCACCCACATCAAACCCTGGAACGGTCGTAGCGCTTTCCCCTTGGGGGCGAGTAAATCGTGGCGGGATAAGCGACGGAACTTATATTTACTCTCAGTCAACTGGTCATCAGTCACATGCGCTCTATGCCCTTTGGGTTGTCGACTTAACCGAGGCGGGAATGACGTGGGGTCAGGTGCACACCCTGGACCAGCAAGCGTTCAATATCGCTTTTTCAGCTGGCGGACGGTACTACGGAGATGTGATGCCATCGCTCATTCCGTAGGTAATATCTTGGACGCATTATTCAAGTTCGCTAATGATCGAATTAGCCAGTTTTCGGTAGCCTTGATTATTTGGATGCACGGAATCAGCGCTCATAAGATCAGGGCTACCAGCTAATGGCTGATCAGTATCGATGAACGTTGCTTCGGCGGAAGCTGCGGCTTGTTTTACCTGTTCGGAAATCTTCGATAATTCTAGTGGGGGCGCGGTAGCATCCCACCACGGGTTCACAGCAATGATCTGCGCATCAGGCAAGGCTTTACGAAGGCCGGAATAGAACGAGTTGACGGACTGGCCTACTGTATTTGACGGCAACATTGCATCGTTTCGACCGCCGCTCACGATGACAATTTGAGGAGATGCATCAGCGATTTCCTGAATGCGATCAGAATAATCGCTGTTGGCGGTTTCTGAGCCGGAATTAGCGTATCCGGTGCCACCAATTCCGAAGTTCTTTTCAGTCCATCCCATCTCGTTGGCTACGAGGGTTGACCATCGCGCAGAAGCGTCCGTTGCGCCACGCCCTTGGGTATAAGAATCGCCGACAAAGGCCACGACGGTTCGCTTTTGTGCAGGGGTTTCAGATGCTACTTCAGCCTCTGGTTTCACAGTCCTGTCGCTGGCGACTGGTGCTTTCACTGGAAGGTTAGCTAAAGCAAACAATGTTGCGAATGCAACTGCGAAACCAGCGAGTATCAGAACATTCTTGAACACATTCCGAATTGAATGCTTGTTGCGCGACCTAGAATCCCGTGCCAATGTAACCCTTCCCCAAAAAAGTAATCGACGAAACTAAGCGTAGACCGAAACCCAAAGAACGACACCAATGTGAAAGCACGTTAACCGAGGGAAAATGATCTCCACCAAAACAAACTCAATAGTTTCATCCGAAAGGCCACCGCCTGCCCGCATGGTTTGGAAAGCAATCATAGTCACTGCGGTCGTCGCATCCTGATAAACCAAGCGCTCACAGGGAGGCGCATTCTTGATGCCCTCCTGTGAGCGTCGCCCATTCAAGAAAGAGACAATCTTATGTCTAAACAGCATTGGACGGTGGGCTTGTGGAATCGTATCCAGGAGCCTCGCCTTGTGTCCGTTGTTCAAACACTCATTTACGTGCTCTGCTTCATCGGCGGACTGGTAACAATCTTGGACCCACCGCGCAGTATTGAGGGCGCGTTCGGTAATGGCATCACGCTGGCTTGGGGGCTGTTCGCGCTAATTGGTGGGGCGATGGGTGCTTACTCTGCACCGACCGGTAAGTGGCTGATTGAGAAGCCGGCGATCATTGCGTGCGCCACAGCGATTACCTTGTACGCGGGGATTGTTGTCAGCCTGCACTTCACCAGCCCTGGCAACCGTATCCCACAGATCGTTTTCATCCTCATTGGATTACTGCACTTCATCAATAGGTACTGGCGAATCAGGCCGTTTTCGTATGAGCCCGGCAAATAGGAGGCCAACATGGATGGGCCTCAAATCTGGGCGACGCTTGCCATCATGGTTGGCAGTGGCGGGTTTCTAACTGTTGGGATTCAGGAGTTCGCTAAGTGGCGGTCTGGGCGTGCTGAGTCGGAACGCACTGAGAACCTGTCTCTCGCGCAACGGGTGCAGACGGCTGAGGCGTGGCGAGAGTGGGAAGCCACGTACCGCAGGATAACCGCTGAGCATTGTTCGCACGTTCGCCGGGTCGCTATCGAACACGGCGCAACGTTAGAACAAATCGGCGCGTGGCCTTCACCGCCAGAAAAACCACAAAACATCAAGGACTAGTCACCGGCTAGTCCTTTTCTTATGCCCGAAAGGTGGAAACATCATGGCTGAGTATTCTCTCGCCCCTTCGCTCGTGGACCTCCGCAGTGAAACCAATACACGTTGGCCCGACCGCGACAAAGCGTCTGACGGCTGGATCGGCGACCCGTCACACCAGGCACGCGTGTCTGACCATAACCCGGACTACAGTGCCGGTGGCATCGTTCGAGCTATTGACGTGGACAAGGACGGGATCAGCGTTGAGGAATTCCTGAATGCTGTCATCTACGACAGCCGTACTAGCTACTGCATTTACAACTACCGCATCTGGGGTGGCACTCGCTGGCGCAAGTACGAGGGCGCGAACGCTCACACGAAGCATGTTCACGTGTCGATCAAACACACCGCCGCCGCAGCTAAATCGAGTTCCTGGGGGCTTGCCAAGGGCGCGGTGAAGCCTGTCGGCAAGCCTGAGAGCGCCAAGGTGAAGAAGGTCAAGGACCAGTCGCCAACCAACACGCCCAACGGCTCAACCACTTTCCCAACTGACTACGCCGAGTTGAAGATCAACGGCAACTTCAAGTCGTGGGAACAGGGTGCTATCCAGATTCTCATGCATCAGCTCGGCTACAAGTCGAATAAACAGTGGGACGGCAAGATCGGCAAACTTGGCTACACCGACCTGCAGAACTGGTTGCGCGACGTACGCGACCCGAAGGGCAACCCGTACTACACAAAGACGCCGGTCGCGAAGTGGGGCGTACCTAAGGGCACTCCGCTGGGCGTGGACGGAAAGGCCGGCAAATGGTTCTGGTACGAGTTCCAGCGCTACCTGAAGGACCGCAAGTTCTACAAGGGAATTCTCGACGGAGAACCGAAGAAAATGACCTACGAAGCCATCCAGCGCTGGCTCAACGACAACAACACCTACTAGGAGAAAACAGTGTCTGAAACTTTCTTGGCCCTGTGGGCTTCCGTCATTCGTACTGTGGTGCCGATTGTGGTCGGTGCCGTTCTTGGTTGGTTCACCGCTGTGAACATTCCGGTGGATCCGGAGTTCGAGGGCACGCTCACCACGCTACTAACGGCAGTGCTAACCGCGGCCTACTATGTGGCAGTGCGCCTGTTCGAAACCTATATCAGCCCGAAACTTGGATGGCTGCTGGGTTATGCGAAGTCTCCGGATTCCTACAGCGAAGATCAGCCTGGTAAGCACGTAGCCGAATAGACCCCCCAGCGTACGGGCTGGGTTACGACCCGTGCAAACGTCGGGCTCCGGACGTTCTAGACAACCCCGGAGCCTGACACAAACGTAAACCGCCTTACCCTCAAACGAGGGTAGGGCGGTTTTTTCTTCATTACAGCTATGCATTGTGTCAAACCTTGAATTCCTCAAAATATGATTATTTTATGGATCGGGTGGGGTCGCGTTAGAAACGAAAATCCAGTGGCCGCCCCGATCCGTTTCTGCAGGCATTGGTTGGGTAGGCGAGTACCCTTCAGTACGGTTTTTCCAGCGAAATTTTAGTGGATGGATTTTTTGGAACTAAGAGATTGTGCCTCGTGAGTCCCAGATAAATATTTCGGCCACCAAGGTAGATTCCAATTATTTTTGGATCTGTATTGCGGCCATGAGAATGGTAGATCTTGCCAAACTTTGCTGAGATGGCATCCATGAGGTTGGCTGAATTTTTATGTCCATCGAAGCCGAGCAAGATCTCTGTCATTCGGAAGACCAAACTGTCTAGAAAATTCTTGTGCGCTGTGGGAGGTATAGAATCGTCTTGAACGCTTTTATTATCAACAGTCTCTGCGTCTTGAACGCTCTTATTATCGACATTCTTTGCCTCTTCATGGCGAGCAACCTCATGGCGTAATCTAGACGCCTCGATGATCCATCGGATTGCGTAGCGGTAGCGAATCGCATCGAGTTCAGGTCCCGCAGCTAGTTCGAATGCATGTGACTTATGGGAGAACCGCTTAATATCAACTTCGTTGTCACGTTGCGCAATACGAGATTGAGTTGACAGCTCATGGAGGGCCTCAATTAGGCCTAGCGTGGCTTGTCTGATTTCAAGTTTTCTTGAATCTTCCATTTGGTGCCGAAGTTGTTCACGTGAATTATGCCAAGCAAAGAAAGCTGCTACGGAAGCAACCAGAGCAACGGCCGGACTTGCGAGTGAAGCGATCGTAGCCCATATCTCTGGGCTGGCTGGTGCGGAACAATAGAAATCTTGGGCACTTTTTGCAAACTCGTTAGCTGCCCGGCAAAGGTATTCTTCGGCGATGGTCATGGGTAAAGATTATAGGGGACGTTAGCATGAAGTTTGAGATGAAGATTGTGCTGTATCGCCTGAGAACGCACACGTATTTAGGCTAATCGTCAATGGAACCTCAATGCGGGTAGACATGTCATGGCGGCCGACCATAGTTTTGACCATAGTTTTTGCGGGGAGCCTCGGAAAATCAGCACTCAACAGTTACGAGGAAACCGTGTAAATACGGGGGAGTAGTAGCGGTCGGAATCCCTCGAAAATCAAGGAAACCAACTCATAATCCCTTGGTCATGGGTTCAAGTCCCATACTCCCTACAAATGAATTTCGCCCGGTAGCTTGTGTTAACAAGCTACCGGGCGATTTCTATTTTTAGTCGGCAGGATCTTTGAACGGACTTTGAACGTGGTGCTGAATAACGCGTGGGTCGGTTTCGGACTTCCTGCCTAAAACTAGATTCTCAAAAGTTGTGTTGGCGTCCCGCAGTGGTTCAAAGCTCCTTTTTGGATTTCCGGAACGATAAGCCACAATGAATCGGCGAATCAGTCCTGCGATGAACGCTAGACCGAATAGGACAAACGGGATGATTCCAAAATTGGGTTTGGTTCCGTCTTGCCAAAAATTATAAATAACTCCAAGGATCAAGGCGACGATGCATGCGGTAACGACCAACGCTTTTCTCATGGTCTTCTAGACTCCTTGCTTCCTTTAGTGAAGGATCTTCATCGTACCGAGGGAATAGCATGAAGCACAGGCTGTGCAACATTGCTTAGTGGTGCAACGGCAACAGGATCGATGGCCGCATGTCGCGGATGAGTAGGACCGGGTCAACGTATTCGCCG